>WUUC01194278.1_pt1 | contig 12338 bp, 4 predicted proteins | sample 6278441 | NCBI WGS metagenome assembly WUUC01 (sample SAMN13675441, study PRJNA597444) | soil metagenome | isolation source: soil | place: USA: Washington | collected 2017-10 | reverse complement strand
CGATGATGACGAGCGGGCAGCGGAGGACATGCGGCTGCTCGAGCAAGGCGCCCGGCTCCGGCTCGACTGGCACGCTGAAGGACTGACCCGGCACGAGCTGCGCCGGCTCTTGAACGAGGACCGACCGGAGCGGCTGTGCGTGATTGGTATTCCAAACGCGCGCCTTGACGTGGAGGTTACCGCCATGTCTTGGCTGAGGGAGGCCGACAAGCAGAAGGAGAAGGAGACGGTCGCAGAGCTGCGACGAAGATGCAGCGAGGGCCGCGGCGTCGATCCGGAGGAGCTCTGGAGCCTGGAGCAGGAGCTGCCCTACGCGGTGCACGTCACCTGGTCGCAGGTGAGCCCGCGAGACGGCGCAATAGACGCCATTTTCTGCCGGCGCGATCAGGAAGACGTCGGGTGGCGACGAAGCGCGGCGAGAGCGGCCCAAAGCCGCTCCTGGCAGCAATGGGCCAATAACCCCCTCCTGCGGGCGACCACCCGCTCGATGACCCCGCAATGGCGTCGTTTTCTGGAGGACAAGCTGCCGGAGTACATGATCCCGGCCGTGTTCGTGCCGCTCGATGAGCTGCCCTTGACACCCAACGGCAAGATCGATCGCCGCGCGCTGCCGGCGCCCGAGGGCGAGTCGCGCGAGACCCTATCCATGTTCCCCCGCAGCGCTCGCGAGCGCGCCTTGATCCAGATCTGGGAGGAGGTCCTGGGCGTGCGCCCGGTGGGCGTTCATGATGATTTCTTCGAGCTCGGTGGGCACTCCTTGCTGGCCGTTCGATTGATGGCCAGGGTTCAACAGCGATTCAATCAAAACCTGCCCTTGAGCGTTCTGTTCCAGCATTCGACGGTGTCGAAGCTGGCGAGCTTTCTGGGGCAGCCGATCGAGACGGATCCGTGGTCGCCCCTGGTGGCGATCCAGCCCCACGGCAGCAAGCCGCCCTTCTTCTGTGTCCCCGGGGCGGGCGGCAACGTCACGTACCTCTACTGGCTGGCCCGCCACCTGGGGCGCGAGCAACCCTTTTACGGCCTGCAAGCGGTCGGGCTGAACGGAATTACCCCGCCGCATACCACCGTCGAGGCCGCGGCGGCGGCCTACGTGGCGGAGATCCGTCGAATACGACCGCACGGGCCGTATTACCTGGGAGCTCATTCGTACGGCGGAAAAATCGCCTTCGAAATGGCGCAGCTCCTGATCCGGGCGGGCGAGGCCGTCGGCTTGTTGGCGTTATTCGACTCTGGGCCTCCGAGGGAGGCTCGGCAGACGTATAAAAAGCTCGATGACGTCGAGTTCATGGGCTCGCTGATCGATACCGTCGGCAAGGTGATGGGGCGCGTGCCTACGGTGACGAGGGAGATGCTTCAGCCCTTGAGCCACGACGAGAGGCTGCTGCTCATGAAAGGCTCCCTGGAGGAGATGGGGGTCCTGGCGCCGGACACCGATCTGCAGCAAGCGCGCGGCTTGCTCGACGTCTTCCGGATCAACGAGCAGACCGAGTACTTTCCGGCGGAGACCACCCCGCTGCCAATCACGTTCTTTGCCGCTCGCGAGCAGGACGAGGCCAAGACCCGCTGGATGTTGGACGGCTGGTCCGCGTTCGGGTCGATCGAGGAGCATCACGTGCCGGGGACACACGTCGCGCTCCTGTCCGAGCCGCACGTGCGGGTGCTCGCTGACAAGCTGTCTTTGTGCCTCGCTCAGGCGATGAGTCGGAGCGACTACGAGCAAGCGGTGGTTGCGTCGTGAAGTTTGGCATCATGTTTTTCTCGAGCACGGCCTCGGGTGACGGGCTGTCGGGCCAGAACAAGTATCAGCTGCTCATCGATGCCGCCCGGTACGTGGATAGGCAAGGTTTTGCCTGCGTCTGGACGCCGGAGCGACACTTCCACGCCTTCGGCGGCCTGTTTCCAAACCCGTCCGTGACGAGCGCGGCCCTGGCGATGATCACCGAGCGCGTGCAGCTCCGCAGCGGCAGCCTGATCTCGCCTTTACACAACCCTATCCGCGTCGTCGAGGAGTGGTCGGTGGTCGACAACCTGTCGGGGGGTCGGGTGGCCATCTCCTTCGGCTCGGGCTGGAACGTCAATGACTTCGTCTTCTTCCCCGACCGCTACAGCAATCGCCAGGCGACGATGTACGAACAGATCGAGGTCATAAAGAGCCTGTGGCGCGGCGAGCCCTTCAAGCAGATAAACGGCAAGGGCCAGGAGGTGGAGGTCAAGCCGCAGCCCCGCCCCATCCAGAAGGAGCTGCCGATCTGGATCACCTCGTCCGGGAATATCGAGACCTTCATCAGCGCAGGGAGGATAGGGGCCAACCTGCTCACGCACATGGAGCACCAGGACGATGAGGCCCTGGGGCAGAAGATACAGCGCTATCGTCAAGCCCGTCGAGACCATGGCCACGACCCTGCGGCGGGCAAGGTGAGCCTGATGTTGCACACGTTTCTGGGCGAGGACAGGGGGGCCGTCAAAGAGACGGTGCGAGGGCCGATGCGCCACTATCTGCAGTCAGCTATCAACCTCGAGCGCAAGGCTGTCGCGGGCGGCGGCACCGCGAGCGGCGGTTACAAGGTAAAGTCGCACGACATCGCCGAGCGGGATATGGAGGACCTGCTCGACATCCTCTTCGAGCGATACTTCAACGAGATCGCGCTCACCGGGACGGTGGAGCATTGCGTGAAGCGGGTGGAGGCGCTGCGGTCCGTCGGCGTCGACGAGATCGCCTGCTTGATCGATTTCATCGACGACAGAGAGACCGTGATGGGCGGGCTCGTATACCTTGATAAATTGCGTGCCCTGTGCGCTCCGTTGAGCGCACGGTCGGCTGCCCCGACGGCGATCGGGCCGGATACAGAGAACAAGGTCTCCGGGCGCTTGTAAATCGCGGCGTAATGGCAGATGAACAACCCTGTAGGGTAGGCGTTCACGATGCGCAGCGATTTCAGGCATACAAAGGCTTGGCCAGTCTCGGTCTTGCTGGAGCCCGGAGAGGTCAAGGGACCTGCGTTCGACGGCCCGAAATGCGAGACGCCGGCGGCTCGGCTCGCGGCCAGCCTGTTCGCCGCCGCCGACGCGGCCACGCTGGTCGTAGCCAACCGCCTGCTGCCCGCGCTGCGTGAGGCCCCGCCGCCCGACGCCGGGGCGCTCATCGCGCTCGTCGCTAGAACGTTCGACATCCCGGAGCCGGAGCCGCAGGGGGTGATGGCCATCGCGCTCACCTTGATGATGCACGACCTGGCGGCGCGGGACGCCGGGTGTCTCCGTCTCACCTCCGCTGGCCGCGTGATGGCCGGCGCTGCGGCCAAGCTCGATCTGCTGACGGCTGCGCTGCGGCGCGGAGGTGAGCCTGGGCTTGTCACGCCGGATCGGCTGTGGGCCGGGTTAACAGTTGATCCACCGAGCCCTGTGCGCGCTCCGTCCGGACCTCGGCCAGGACGCCGTGCGCTGCTCGCCCGGTGTCTCGCCCGGGAGCCGGAGGCGCTCGAGGCGCTGGGCGGGCTGCCGGGCGAGGCTCAGGAGGCGTGGCTCGAGCATGTGAGCGCTTCGGCGCTGTGTGTCGCCGAGCGCATCGGGCTCATTGGGCAGCTCATCGAAGGCGGTCGCCGCGAGCAGCTGCAATCAGCAGTCGCTCTGCCAATGCGACACGGCTGGGCCAGCCGTGGGCGTGAGCCCACCCGCGCCGGGCTTTTCGCCCTGCTCACCTCCCTGGAGGAGGCGGAGATCGCCCAGCGCTCCGCCGAGACGTGGCACCTCCGTGACGAGCTGCGGCCTGCGCTCGGTGGCGCGTCGCCGCTGCGAGGGGTCATCGCGGCCCTGCGGCACGAGGGGCTGATCACGCCCGAGCGCCTGCTTCGCGCGCTCGACGCGCGCAAGCGGCACGCCGACGCCGATCCCATGACCGTCAGCCTGCGGGTCGATCCCGGCGCGTTCCACCACAGTATGCACGGGCTCTCGTGGGTCCACGCGGGGTTTTTGCGCGGCAGCCCTCGAATATCGGACTGGCTGGCCGCGCGCGGCGTCAATACGCTTGTCTCTTTGGGGTGCGGCTCCGGCGTGTTACCCCTGTCGCTGTGTGACTTGCCCGGCGAGGCCGGGCCCCGGTTCGAGCGGGCGTTCTTTCTCGATCTCGTCCCTGATACGAGCCAGTCCTATGCCGCTCTGTATCATCCGCGGCCCCAAGGCCAGGAGCGGCGGTTCATCAAGCTCGACTTCTTCCGCGATGCTGTCCAAAAGGCCGTGGGCGAGCTTCCATCCGGCGCGCTCATCGAGCTTGGCAATGTCCTGCACGATTGGACGCCCGACCAGAACATTGAAATCCTGCGCAACCTCGCCGGCGCCCTCACCATGGGCGAGCGCTACCACCTTGCCGTGACAGAGCGCTTCTTTGCCGATGATCTGGCGAGCTCCAGCCTGGGCGCGCTGCGCTTTCACCAGCTAATGCAGGTCTGGACGCGGGGGCAGCAGTACCGGTTGACCGATCTCCGCGCCTGGCTCGCGGCAGCAGGGCTGAGCGTTGAGGCCATTGAAGTCGTTCCCGGGGACGATGACTTCCAAACCGCGCTCGTCAAGGTTCAGCGCACGAGCGACGTGGCTTCCACGCGAATGGAAGCCCTCGAGAGAGATGAGCGCTCGCAGGTCGATGAGACCATCGTCAGCGTGCTGCGCCGCCGGGCCTCGGCGCAGCCGGATGCCCTCGTCTATACCCACCTCGTCGATGGCGAGAACGACGAGGTTCACCTCACGTTCGGTGAGCTGTGGCAGCGGGCTGTCGCGGTCGCCGATGCCCTCCGCGCGCAAGGCTTGGCCGGTGAGCGGGCGCTGCTCCTTTTCCCGCCAGGGCTCGACTATGCGCCGGCGCTGTTTGGTTGCTTCCTCGCAGGGGTCGTTGCGGTGCCCGAGGGCCCCCCGGATCCACGCCGCCCCGAGCGCAGCCTGCCGCGCATCCAGGCGGTGGCTGCGAGCGCTCAGGCGGCGGCTGTGCTGACTACCGAGAAGCTGCTCGGCGTGCGGGCGCACCTGCCCGCGGCGCTCGCCGGCGTTCCCTGGCTCGCTATCGATAGCATCCGGGCTGCGGGCGATGTTCGGCTCGAGCTCGACTCCGCCCTCGCTGTGGCGGACGATCTCCCTGCGCCCCATGCCGTCGCGTATTTACAGTACACCTCGGGCTCCACCGCCGATCCCAAAGGGGTGATGCTCAGCCATCGTCACCTCGCGGCCAACTGCCGGGCCATTGAAGAGATTTATCGCCTGAGCCGCGAGAGCGTCATGGTGAGCTGGGTCCCGACGTTCCACGATCTGGGGCTCGTGTACGGCATCTCGATGCCGGTCTGGAGCGGCTTTCGCGGCGTCTCACTTGCCGCAGCCGATTTCGCCCAGCGCCCATCGCGCTGGCTGCGCGCGATCCATCGATATCGAGGGACCCACAGCATCGCGCCCGATACGGCCTATGCAATCACTGCGCTCCGAGCCCGGCCCGTGGAGCAGGAAGGGCTCGATCTGTCCTCATGGCAGGTGGCGCTCAACGGCGCCGAGCCCGTGCGGGCGACCACCGAGCGGGCGTTTATCGAGGCCTTCGGCCCGCATGGCTTCCGGGCCGAGGCCTTCTCCCATTCGTGGGGCCTGTCGGAGGCCACCGCCATGGTCACCGGCGAGCGGGTCGGCTCGCGCATGCAGTTTCTACGGGTCGACGCCGATGCCCTCGCGCGGCACGAGGTCCGGTACGCGAGCGCCGATGTGCAGCGCACCCTCGAGCTGGCCAGCTGCGGTGAAACGGCGAGCGGTACGACGCTGTGCATTGTCGATCCGGCGTCGCGCCGCCCGCTGCCTCCGGATCGCGTCGGCGAGGTCTGGGTCCGCGGGCCCTCGGTCGGTCTCGGCTACTTCGAAGCCCCCGCCTCGACCGCCGACATCTTCGGGGCCCGCACCGAAGGCGGCGAGGGGCCCTGGCTGCGAACCGGCGACCGGGGGTTCTTGCACGAGGGTCGCCTGTTTATCGCCGGACGGATCAAGGAGGTGCTGATCGTCCGAGGCGCGAATCATTACCCTCAAGATCTCGAGGCCAGCATCCTTGGCGCCCACCCTGCGCTGCGCCCCGGAGGCACCGCCGCGTTCTCGGTCGACAGCCCGGCTGGCGAGCAGGTGGTGATCGTGTCCGAGGTTCGCCCAGATCAAGTCGGTCAGGCCGGTCAGACCAGCGGTCCCGAGCCCATCTACGGAGCCATTCGCGCCGCCCTCGCCAATCATGGCCTCCGCCCATCGACCATTGCGCTGGTCAGCCCCAACGCATTGCCGCGCACCACCAGCGGCAAGCTGCAGCGGCGCAAGGCTCAGCAGCTCCTGCTCGACGGCGCCCTGCCGGTGCTCCATCGCTGGGACCAGGAGACAGCGACCGAAGCCGCGCTCGGTGCTGCTTCGGAGAGCGCGTCTCCGCGCACAGCGGAGCTCGAAGGCCGCGCGTTCGACGCCCTCTCCTCCCTGACCCGGACCATCCGTGAGCACGCCGCCCGCGTCCTCGGCCTCAAGCTGGCGGAGGTGCCATCGGATCGCCCCCTGACCGAGCTTGGCTTCGACTCGGCCGCGTTCTCCTGGCTCGCTGCTGGCATCGAGGACGCGCTTGGCCGCCCTGTGTCCGCCGTTTTGTTCTTCGATCACCCGTCGCCATCGCAAAGCGCGCGTTATTTGCTGGCGGAAGGTCTCCCAGAGAAAGCCCGCGACGCCGTACCCGCCCGCGAGGAGCGGTCGGTCAACGTCGATCCGATCGTGATCGTGTCGATGGCCTGCCGGCTGCCCGGCGGAGCCAACACGCCGGAGGACTTGTGGGCATTGCTGGATGAAGGCAGGGACGCCATCGTCCCATTCCCGGAGGATCGTGGGTGGGACATCGAAGCGCTCTTCGACCCCGATCCAGACGCCGTCGGCCACAGCTATACGACGCAGGGAGGGTTCGTCGACGGCATCTCGCTCTTCGATCCGGCGCTTTTTCACATCAGCCCGCGCGAAGCCTGCGCGATGGATCCTCAGCAGCGCATGCTGCTCGAGCTCGCGTGGGAGGCCATCGAGCGGGCCGGGCTCAATCCGAGCAGCTTGCAGGACAGCGACACAGGCGTGTTCGTCGGGCTTATGTACGCTGACTACGAGCAGCACGTCCCCAGCGCCCGCACGGCCGCCGACGGTCATCCGGCCATCGGATTTCAACGCAGCGTGGCCTCCGGTCGCATCGCCTACACCCTCGGGCTATTGGGCCCGGCGATCACCATCGATACCGCGTGCAGCTCTTCGCTCGTCGCCTTGCACCAGGCCATCGTCTCGCTGGAGCGCGGTGAATGCACCCTGGCCCTGGCTGGCGGCGCCACCCTGTTCACCACCCCCGATATGTTCATCTGGTTCAGCCGCATGCGCGGGCTGGCCCCCGACGGTCGCACCAAGGCGTTCTCCGCCGGCGCAGACGGCGCCGGCTGGTCCGAGGGCGCCGGGTTGGTCATGCTCACCCGACAAAGTGAAGCCCGGCGCCGGGGGCTGCCCGTGCTGGCTGTCATACGCGGCTCGGCCGTCAACCAGGACGGCCGTACCCAGGGGCTGACGGCCCCCAATGGGCCGAGCCAGCAGCGGGTCATCCGTGCGGCGCTCGCCGCAGCCGGGCTCGAGGCCAAGGATATCGATGCGGTCGAAGCCCATGGCACCGGGACGGCGCTCGGAGATCCCATTGAGGCCGGCGCCTTGCTCGTCACCTATGGCCAGAGGCCTGCGGATCGCCCGCTCAAGCTCGGGGCAATAAAGTCCAACATCGGACATACCCAGGCCGCAGCCGGCATCGCCGGGCTGATGAAAATGATGCTCGCCTTGCAGCATGAGCGGCTGCCAAAGACGCTGCATATCACCTCGCCGAGCCCACACGTTGACTGGACGCGCGGCGCGATCGAGCTGCTCACCGACGCCGCCGACTGGCGCCGCGGCGCGCGCCCGCGGCGGGCCGGGATCTCGTCCTTCGGGATTTCGGGGACCAATGCCCACGTCATTATCGAGGAGGCTCCCGCCGAACCTGCGGCTCCGGCTGAAAATGACGCCGACCCCAAAGCGCTGCCCCTCTTACTCTCTGGGCAGAGCGAGGCCGCCCTGCGCGCGCAGGCGCGGCGGCTCCTGGAGCACCTGACAGCGCATCCTGAGCTTCGAGCGGTGGACGTGGCGGCGACCCTGGCCCTTCGGAGGGCGGCGCTGCCGGTACGGCTGGCCACACGTTTCGGAGATCTTGAAGCGTTGCGACGTTTCGCCGATGGCGGACCCGCACCCGGCGCGATGTCCCGCGCTGGACATCCCGCGGACCCGCCGCCGCCGCGCGGCGAGCCGGCGAAGCAAGAGGAGCGCGTGGCAGCTCTTTGCAGGGAGTGGGCTGCCGGGGGGGAGGTCGACTGGTCGGCGTTTTTTGCGCCCTACCGCCCGCGTCCCGTCTCCCTGCCGACATATGCTTTCCAGCGTCGACGCTACTGGATGGATGCGCCCCGCGGCGATGACGAGCGTCAAGGTCAGAGAGAATCCAAAGATACCCTTATGCCCACGCAGTCTTCTGGTGTCCTACCCCCGGACAAGGACCATCACGTCGCCATGAAACAGCCCTCGAGCCCGCCGTCAATGTCCCATGAGCTCCTGGAGCTCATTCATGACATCCGAGAGCAGATCCGCAGCGGCGCCACAGAAGTAGATATCCGGATCGATGAAATGAAAGGTTTTCAATTCCGCCTGGCCCCCGCGGCCGGGAGGGCCGCGGAGAAGACAGGGCCGCAGCCGATCGCGCGGCCATCGGGCGACAACGCTCAAGGTGTCGTCTCTAGCTCCCCGAGCTCCAGCACGCCTCCGCCCGCCCGGGACGGTAAACGGCGATTGATGCCTCTCGCGGCTCTCTCCGAGAAGCCGGTCCTTCAGGCAAAAGGCGATGAGCCGCAGGACCCGAGGCCGCTCATGAAGAAGATGCTGGCGAATACGCTAGGCATCGATAATGCGTCCGAGATCGATGAGCGCGCCAAGTTCCTCGATCTGGGCGTGGACTCGGTGGTCGGCGTCCAGTTCGTGCAGGAGATCAACCGAGCCTTCCGTCTGCGACTCAAGGCCGGAGTCTTGTACGACTACCCCACCTTAGCGGAGCTGGGGGCGTACGTCGCTGCCCAGACGGGCTCCCATGACGCGCGGCGCGGCGCGATCGGGGCTCGGACAGAGCCCGCTTTGAATGGCGCGCTAGCGGGGGCATCGCCTGGCGAGCCGTCCGCCCAGCGAGGGGAGCTGCGCGAGATCCTCGCACGGGTAGCGAAGGGAGCGCTGGAGCCGCAGGAGGGAAACCGGCAGATCGAGCTGCTGAAGGCCCGCGCCCGGACCGTCGAGCGCCCATCGCCGTCGCCCTCGAGAGCCCTCGAGCCTCCCGCGGCAGAGAGCTCGCGGCGAGACGCAGAGCCAGCGACCGCCGCCGTCGATAGCGATGAAAAGAGGCGGGTATTTTCTCTGATAAAGGGCTGCGTGATCGAGATCGTCCCTGAGTTGAGCGAAAAGACCGTCCAGCACAGCGACAGCTTCGAGGCGCTCGGGCTGGACTCCATGGATCAAGCCGAGGTCGTGACCAGGGCGCTGGCAGAGCTGGCCTTGAACGTGCCGAGGATCCACTTCGCCAAGGTCAAGACGCTCGGGGATCTCGCGGATCGTCTGACCTCAACGATCGAGCAAGCCGACACGGTGAAGACGCATGAACGGTGATGCCTCACGGTCACCTCCGGTCATCACCGGGGTCGGCGTCATTTCGACCATCGGGCAGGGGAGAGCAGCGTTCGAGGCAGCCCTCTTCAACGGGGAGGCGAGGTTTGGCTATCTGCAGCGGCCGGGACGCCAGGGCGAGCGCTCCTTCGTCGGAGCGGAGCTCGCAGAGCTAAAGACGGACACGACGCTCGAGAAGCATCGGCGGCTGCTGCGAACGGCGTCGCTGAGCGCGGAGTTCTCGCTCTTGGCCAGCCTGGAGGCCTGGCAGGACGCGGGGCTTCACGCCGGCGGCGTTGACCCGACGCGCATTGGGCTGGTCGTCGGCGGCTCCAATCTCCAGGAGCGGTGGCTGCGGCAGACCCGGCAGCGTCACGGCCAACAACCGAGATTCATCAGCCCTACGTACGGTCTGGCGGCTTGGGACAGCGATCTCGTCGGCATTTTATCACAGGCCCTCGGGATCCGGGGAGAGGGTCATACGGTCGGCGGTGCTTCCGCCAGCGGTTCGATGGCTATCCTTCACGCGGCCCGGCAAATTCAGCTCGGGATCGCGGACGTGAGCCTGGCCGTCGGGGCGCTCTTCGATTTATCGGTCTGGGAGTGTGAGGGCTTCGTGAACATGGGGGCCATGGGGGGGCAGCGTTACGCCGGCGATCCCGCGGCCGCTTGCCGGCCCTTTGACCGAGATGCTGAGGGCTTTATATATGGCGAAGGATGCGGGGTCGTCGTGCTGGAGGCTGCCGAGCACGCGCGGCGGCGCGGGAAGGCGGCGTATGGTGAGCTTCTGGGCGGAGCGAGCGTCATGGACGCGACACGGGGGGCGCACCCCGACCCAGAGAGCGAGGCGCGGGTCATGAGGGACGCCTTGCGGATGGCAGGCCTCTCCGCGCATCAGATCGACTACGTCAATACCCATGGTACAGGCGCTCCCATCGGCGATACGACGGAGGTCGCGGCTTTAAAGAGCGCGGGCCTGTCACACTGCCTGCTCAACGCGACCAAATCGCTCACCGGGCATGGCTTGACCGCGGCCGGCACAATCGAGGTCATCGCGACGTTGCTGCAGATGAGGGCGGGCCGCTGCCACCCGACACGCAACCTGATCAATCCCATCGACCCGAGCCTGCGCTGGGTCACCAAAGCGGCGGCCGAGGCCCAAATCCGCTATGCCTTGAGCAACAGCTTTGCCTTTGGCGGGCTCAATACCGCTCTGGTGCTGCACCGCCCGGCAGGATAACTCCCGGCGAGGCATATCCGCGGGCTCGGCCGACAGCGCGGATGCCCACGGATCGACTCTCGACCTTCTTTCTCCACCGATAGCCGCCATGCGCGCCAGGATGCGTTGTAGATCGTGTCAATGTAGCCAACCCCGCTGTCACAGCAGAAAAATAGCACGTCGGGCTTGACGTTCCCCCGCAACCGCCCGCGCAAACGCTTGACCGCCGCGTAGGCGCTGCCCGAAGACCCGCCCACGAACAAGCCGTGCTGCGCGAACAGCTCCAGGCAGGCGTCCACGGTCTCGGTCTCGGGTATGGACATGATTTCGTTGATGGCCGCATGCTGTAGGAGGTCTGGGACGATGCTGGAGCCGATCCCCGGGATATATCGCCGCTTCGGCGGCGAGCCGAAGATGGCTGACCCCTCTGCATCGACCGCGATTACACGTACGTGGGGATAGCGTTCTTTCAGCCGCCGTGACACGCCCGCGATGGTCCCCGCGGAGCTGACGCCGACGATCGCGTAATCGAGGTTCGGGACCTCATCGCATATCTCGCCGGCCGTGAGCTCGTAATGGGCGCGCATCCCCTCCGGGTTCCCGTACTGGTTGGGCCAGAACGGGCGCGGCAACTCGCTGCACAGCTCCCGGACCCGCTGCAGCCGCGCGAGCAGGAACCCGCCGCTGACATCCGGGGCGGTGACGCGCTCTACCTGCGAGCAGTGGAGCCTCAAGGAAAGCTCCTTGGCTGGGCTGATGTTCTCGTCGATCACCGCTATGAAGGGCAGGCCGGTCATCCGGCAGAAGACCGCGAGGGCGACCGCGAAGTTGCCGGACGACGACTCGACCACGACGCTCCCGGCGTCGACCTCGCCACTTTCGATCGCGGACTTCAGGATGTAGTAGGCGGGACGGTCTTTGATGCTACCTATGCCGTTGAACTGTTCGAGCTTGGCATACAGGTTCAGCCGCTCGTCGAACAGCTTGACGATGGGAGCTCGGCGGAGCACGTGTCGTACGTCGTTAATTTGGGCGCTCAGGCTGCTCATGAAGCGTATCGACCATTCTAGCCAGCGAGGGTCGCGCGCGTGGCCGCTCGTCCTGAAGGCAGCGAGGCCTGGAGGAAAAGCAAAGGAGCGTCCTTCTCTCTCGGTTGCGAAATACAACACAGAAGACGCTTCCGGTGAAAAAGCCCACTCACGGCTGTCGCGCAGATCATCTGAAGTCAGATACTGCGATTCCGGAGGAGCACGTCCGCCTTCTCAAGCAGCACCCGCGATCGGCGTCAACTAGTGCTGCTTCTCCGCGCGGAGCCCCCACCAATGGGAGGGAATGGGCGGGAGCGCCAGGGGCACGCCCATTTAACTCTACGTTATCTCTGGGGTTTATGTGG
>WUUC01185047.1_pt1 | contig 12338 bp, 10 predicted proteins | sample 6278441 | NCBI WGS metagenome assembly WUUC01 (sample SAMN13675441, study PRJNA597444) | soil metagenome | isolation source: soil | place: USA: Washington | collected 2017-10 | reverse complement strand
TTGGGGGACGGTTCGGAAGTTTTCGTTCGTCACTGTGGGGTGTGTTCACTAAGTTGCGCGCCGATGATTTCGGAGAAGCCATGGCGCGCCGAGACGGTGCTGCTGCTTGGGTCCGGACTGTTGATCGTGCTCTCATTGGGCGTGTTCGCGTCCGCGCTCATGGGCGGCAAGGACGCGGCCCCAGACTTCATCGGGTTCGTCGTGAGCACGGTGGTCGGGCAGGTGTTCGCCGTGGGGTTGATCCATTTTTTTTTGCGGGCACATCAAATGCCGTGGCGGGACCTGCTGGGTTTGGGGCATCCGCGGCTGATGTCGGTGGCGCTGTCGGCGGTCGGGCTGGCCGTGGTGGCAATGCTTGTCACGTGGGGGATCAATTACCTGGTGATCAAGGTGATTACGATGATTTCCAAGCCGCCTGAGCAGCAAATCGCGGTGCAAGTGCTGGAGAAAGCTACACACCCAGGGGAACGGGTGGTTTTTGCCCTGGCGGCAATCGTGCTGGCGCCCTTTGTGGAGGAGATACTGTTTCGCGGGATCCTCTATCCGTTGTTGAAGCAGCGCGGTTATCCGCGATTGGCACTGTGGGGGACTTCACTGCTTTTCGCGGCCGTGCACATTCATGCGGCAACTTTCGTGCCGCTGTTTGTGTTCGGCCTGATCCTGGCGTGGCTTTACGAGCGCACGGACACGCTGCTCGCGCCGATTCTCACGCATTCCATGTTCAACACGATCAATTTCCTCCTGTTCATTAACCAGGATCAAGTTAATCGATTGTACGAGCAGTGGTTTGACAAAACCTCGTGAAAGAGTTCGACCTCATCCAGCGCCTCGCCGCAAAACTGCCGAAGAATAATTCGGTGGTGGCTGGCGCGGGTGACGACTGCGCCGTGCTGGACCTCGGGGTGCCGGGCCGTTATGTGCTCTTCAAGACGGACGCGGTGGTCGAAGACATTCACTTCACCAGGGAGACGCGGCCTGAACAGATCGGCCACAAGGCGTTGGGTCGCTGCCTGAGCGACATTGCGGCGATGGGCGGCTGCCCGACGGCGGCGTTGATCACGATTGCGCTCCCGGCGAAATTCGACGTGCCATTTGTCGAAGGCGTTTACGCCGGGATTAACGCGCTCGCCCTGCGTTACGGTGTCGCCATTGCTGGCGGGGAGACGACGACGAATCCCGACCGTCTGCTGATTTCGGTGGCGATGATTGGCACGATCGAGCAAACGCGTTGTGTTCGCCGCACCGGCGCGCGGCCCGGGGACGCGATTTTTGTCACGGGCGAACTCGGCGGGTCACTTTCGGGCAAGCACCTGGATTTTGAGCCGCGCGTCGCGCAGGGGCAATGGCTCACTGGGAATTTCGAAATTCACGCGATGATCGATATCAGCGACGGCCTGGGCGGGGACCTTCGCCATGTGCTGCGGAGTTCGAGCGTTGGGGCCGAACTGTTGTCGGCGTCGATACCCATTTCGCGCGATGCGAAACTGAAAGCGCGCACTGAGTCCTCGGCAAAACCGCCCTTGCTGGCGGCGCTCACGGATGGGGAGGATTTCGAATTGCTGTTTACGGTCGCAAGCACCGATGCCGTGCCGGTGCTCGATGCGTGGAAAAGGCAGTTTCCGGACTTAAAGCTGACGTGCATTGGGCGCATCACCGAGAGTCCCGGACTCAAATTGCGCGACAAAACCGGATTGCGTGAAATTGCGTTGCACGGCTACGAACATTTCTCGGACCCGACAAGCCAATGAACGAGTGCGTCACCAACAGCCCGGAGGAAACGCTCGCGCTGGGACGGCAGTGGGGCGGCGAGGCGCAACCCGGATGGGTGTTCGGTTTGTCGGGCGAGCTTGGCGCGGGAAAGACGCAACTCGTCAAGGGGATCGCGCAAGGTCTTGGAATCCCCGATCCGATTTTGTCGCCGACGTTCTCGCTCGTCCACGAGTACACACGCGGGCGAGTGCCGCTGGCGCATCTCGACCTCTACCGCCTGGACAGTCCCAGCCAGGTCATCGGAGCGGGGCTGGAACAATTCATTTATGATCCCTCGCTGGTGGTCGTGATTGAATGGATCGAGCGCTGGTTTGCGGGCGGCTCCCCTTCCCTTGCAGCGGGCGGGTTTTATCGGCATGTGCGGATCGAAACGATGGGTGAATCGGCGCGACGGATTCGTTATGAGGATTCTCGCGCTTGAATTTTCTTCGACGCGGCGAAGCGTTGCGCTGGTGACCGAGCGCGAGGCATTTGAAGCCATTAGCGAGACGGATGCGCGAAGCACGAATGCATTTGGCCTGATCGCGTATGTGTTGAAAAGAAGCGGGCTCGATCGCCGGGACATCGAGTGTATTGCAGTCGGGCTTGGGCCGGGGAGTTATACCGGGGTGCGCGTTGGGATTTCGATTGCGCAAGGCTGGCAGATTGCGACCGCCGTCAAACTGCTCGGTGTGAGCAGTGCGGAAGCGATTGCCGAGCAGGCCCGGCGCGACGGGATTCGCGGGCCGGGCACATGCGTTATTGACGCACAGCGCCAGGAATTTTACACGGCCGTTTACGAATTGAAGGATGACGAAAGGCACGTCAGACAATCGCTGCGCATCGAGACGCTCGCGCAACTGAACGAGCGCGCGGCTCGCGGCGAAGTGATCATCAGTCCTGATGCGCCGCCCGTTGCTGCGCGAAAAATTTTTCCGACGGCGTTGGTTGTGGGAACGCTCGCGTCAACGCGGACTGATTTTGTCGCGGGAGAAAACCTTGAACCGATTTACTTGCGCGAAACGGCGTTCGTCAAAGCGCCGCCACCCCGCGTTGTCTCCCCATGAAACAGTATCGTTGCTGGGCCGAAGTGGACCTCGATGCGTTGCGCGAAAACCTGGCGTGGATTCGGCATCGCGTCGGTCCTGACGTGAAGATCATGACAGTGGTCAAGGCCGACGCTTACGGCCACGGGCTGAAGCAAATCGCGGCGCTCCTGATGCAGAGCGGCACGGACGTGTTCGGCGTGGCAAACCTGGCGGAAGCGCAGGCGATCCGCTCGGTCGGGGGCGGCTGGCCCATCCTGATGCTCGGGGCTTGCCTGCCGTTCGAAGTCGAGACAGCGGTGCGCGAGAACGTGATGGTGACGATCTCGACCAGGGAAGAGGCCGAACGGCTTTCAGCGGCGGCGACAAAACTCGGCAGGGTCGCCGGTTTGCACGTGAAAGTTGATACGGGCATGGGGCGGCTGGGGGTGGCGCCGGAAAAAGCAGCCGCACTCTGGCGCGAAGCTGGAGCGCTGCCTGGCTTGAGCATTCGGGGCCTGTATACACACTTTGCTTCGGCCGAAGATGATCCGGTGTTCTCGCGCTCGCAGAAGCGGCGATTCGCGCGTCTGCTCGATAAACTGCTGCACGCCTCGCTGGAGTATGTCCACGCGAACAATAGCGCTGCGCTGCTGTTCGAGGAAGGGACGCACTATAATACGGTCCGTCCCGGGTTGCTGGTTTATGGCGTCCTGCCTGCGGGCACTCGCCGCGCGTTCTCGCAACTGCCGCGCCAGGTGCGCCCTGCCCTCGCGTGGAAATGTCGCGTGAGCCTCGTGAAAGAGATCGCTCGCGGAACACCGCTGAGCTATGGCCGCAGCTTTATCGCGCCGCGAGCGATGCGAGTTGCGACGCTGACCGCGGGTTATGGGGATGGTTTGCTTCGCGCCGGCAGCAATCGAACGCGCGTGCTCGTGGGTGGCGAACTCTGCCGCGTGCTCGGGCGAATCACGATGGACCAAACGCTGGTGGATGTTTCGCGTGTGCCGCAGGTGCAATCCGGGGACGAAGCTATCCTGGTGGGGCGCCAGGCACAGCGGGAGATTACGGTGAATCAGCTCGCGGACTGGTGCCGCACCGTGCCGTGGGAGGTCCTCACGGCGATCACGGCGCGGGTGCCGCGGGTTTACCGCGGTAGCCAGGCAGCGTAGGGGGAGTGGAGGCGTCCTCGCCGCAGCAATTCTCCACCACAAAGGAACTACGATACGCCTATGCCTCGAACCGAAATTACGCCTGCGTCATGCCAACAATGCTGCGGGCGAGGACGCCCGCGCTCCGCTACCGCCTAACGCGGTAGAAGCGCATGGCGCCGTTCACCGGCATGGTCGCGCGAAAGCCGTTAGGCGTGGCCGAAATGGTCGCGGTCGTTTCTTCGGCCCAGCTCGGCGGCGACAAGGTGGGCGTGCTTTCAATATGGAACTCAGTCGGCACACCGCCATCCGGCGACACAAGATCAAGCTGCACGGTGTTCGCGCTCACTGTGATGTTCGTGATTGTGACGGCCGCGGTACCGCCCAGGCGCACCACGCGCACGTTATCGAAGATGGCGAAGGTGTCGGGTGAGCCGACCGAATCAAACTGGTCGTTGTGACCGATCATGATTGTGCCGGAGTTGAAGCCGAACGTATTGGTGAACCTGTAGATCAGGTTCCCGTTGACGCGCAACGCGACGACATCGCCGACCTGGCTGATCTCAACGGCCGCCCATGTCTTCGTGGAGGAGCTGACGAGGTTGCCGGGGGAACCTGCCACCGCATAGGGCGGGCTTGGGACCAGGCTGGCCACAGCGGCGGCGGTGCGATTGGTGATTTGGCGCGGCTGCGCGGCGGCGTTGGTACTGGTGTATGCGGACCATTCCCGGTTCGCGCTGCCATCGTTTTCAATGGCGATCCAGATTCCATCCGCGCCGTGGGTGGAAGCGCGAACCGCGTTGGTATCGCTCTGATTCATTCGGTTGGTAACGGTGCCTGTGTGATTGATGCCCGCGAGCGTGTGCTCGGTCGTGGCCGGCGTGTTGTACTGTAGAAACAAATCAAAGCGCAGTGCGTAGTTGCCGCTGAACGTCTGGTTCGTGGCGTAAAGATTTACGGCCGCAGCGCCGGTCGGCGTGGAGTCGTTCTTGTTGACGGCGATGCGTACGCCGTGCGTATCCAGGTCGAGGGAATTCGGCGCGGGGGGAATGCCGAGTGCAGCGTAGTCAAACCCCCAATCAACCGTGTAGTCGGGAATATCATTGCTAGCCCAAAACATCAGGCCCCAATTGGTCGATGAATCGAAAGTGTTGAAATTATCGGAGAACACAACGTTCTCGGGCCCGTACTCGTCCTCCACAATTCGCCCGGAAGCGGTGCCGGGGCTTTCCACCTCGTAGTCGTTGGGCGTGATCGCAATCGTGAAGGTCTCATCACCTTCGAACTCACGATCATCGATGGGCGCGAGGAAGATATTGGTGGAAACAACGCCTTCGGGAATGAGGAGCGGTTGGTCGCCCCAATTGCGCGTGAAGTCAACGTTCAGCGTGGCGGCGCCGGTGAAGTTGAAGAGCACAAACTGGGAGGTGTTTGTGTTGCCCAGTCTCGTAATGGTGAAACCGATGGTGTCGTTCGGAAAACGCTCATAGGCGTTGGTTTCCAGTGGGCGAATTCTTAGCACGACCGGGTTCTCGTCATCGCTAATGGTTCCGGTGCTGTTAATCGGCGCGCCGAGGTTGTACTCCGGACTGATGCCAAGGTTGAGAATGACCGTTTCGGTCAACTCGGCTTCGGTGTCGTCAATTGGCGTGATCGGGATGACGACTTCACTCTGGCCGGCGGGAATCACCACTGTCGCAGGCGCGGCTACATAATCGACACCGTTGGACGCGGTCCCGCTCCAGGTCAAGTTGACGGTAAGAGCCTCGGCGGTGCTCCCCGTGCGAGTGACTTTGAAACTCAAGCCGTCGGGGCCGTCTTCGTAGCCCTCTGAATCGTTTGGCAGCACGCTCACGGCCGCGGGCAAAAGAAGCCGGAAGGTGCCGTCCGAACCGGTGATCGTTGTGCTCGTGCCGCCCGGCGAGAAGACGCGCAGCAGCCCCGCGCCCTGGCTGATAGCATAGAGATTTCCGGCCGAATCAAACGCGACGTCACGTCCCTGGGCAGTTGTGGTTCCCATGCCATGAAACACCAACCGGTTGGTCAGATCGGGGACGCCATCGATGAGGGGCACGACGGTGATGCCGTTGGTTTCGATATTGATTACTGCCAGATAATCGCCGTGAGGAGAAACCGCGCCACCGCCTGTTGCGCGAAGCAGGTCGTTCTCACTGGGATTCCCGGTGAACGCCCGCGAGGCTTGCAGCGATGCGAAAAGCAAGTCACTTCCGTTTGTGGCCAGCACGGTGACACCCGAACGATCGCTGCCCGTCGATCGATAATCGAATACGTAGAAATAACCATTTGTTCCGCGATGCAAGTCCATGGTCTGGCTGGCGAAATTGATCCATTCAGTTGCGCCTTGACGAAGGAACGCCGGCATGACTTCCGGCCCGGGCAACGTCGCACCAATATCATGTCGCCATAGACTGTTGCGCATGTTTTGCGTTGTTGACGCGCGATCATTCTGGAGGTCCTCGTCGATTACATACGCGGTTAGATCCGCATTCAGCAACGAGCCTTCCACAACTGCCGCCGCGATACTGCCGTGAATGCGGGTGGTCGTTACCGGAAAAGGGCTACCCGCGGGACCACCGAGAATGTTTTGGCCGCTTCCGGCGCTCACATCAGGATCGGTCACGTAAAGACTTCCGGTGGTGTCCGACCAATCGGCAATGTACAGGTTTCCGTCCTGACCGAGACTCAAACGGTATGGCGAAACGGCACCACCAGTCGCGAAATCCAGGCCGCCCGTCAGCGGCGTATCTCCCTGACCGAGCGCGTCGGTCATGTCGGGGTTCAACACATAAATGCCATCACCGACCGGGCGCGGGAAGGTAGCTGCGGCCGCTGCCCCATTCGCCACGTAAACACGACCGAAATAGGGGCTCGCCGGATCGGTGTTCACGGCGAGGCCGCGAGGCTGGTTAAAGCGGGTCGTGTTAGTGTCTGTGCCGATTTGCAGCACTGCGCCGCGATTGGGCGCGATGGGGGCGATGAAGCCCGGCTCGCTGACTTTGAAAACTTCAACCTCGTATGGCCCGGTGATCGTCAGTGGAAAGGTGTGTGGTCCGGCATCGAGCGCGCCTAAATCGTTTGTCACGGTTCCACCGGCGGAGATGATCTTGACACTATCGGCGGATTCATTGAGGCGGAACGAGATGGCCGCGCCACTGTTGGTTAAACCCGAGGCATAAGGCCTGGCATGGAGTTGAAGGGAGATCGAGGACAACAGGAGAATCGCGCCAAAGAGCCGCATGTTTTTCATAAGGGTCGTGTTAGATTCGGCGATTCTATCAGAAATAAATCCGCCTTGGCAACCCAATCTCTTTCATAACGGGGATGAGGAGGAGGCCAGCGTCGGTCGGGTTCGCGCCGCTCAGCAAGAGCTGTGGATGTAAGAAGATTAGACCGCGGGCTTCCTGCGAAGGGTACGCCAAATCAGGACTCCGGCGGCGAGAAGCAGGGCCGCTGCGCCGAGCAGGTAGTAGAATTTCGCAGAATTGCTTCCCTGGGCTTGTCCAAATGGGGTTGTGACCTCTGCGTTCTGGGCCTTCTGGGGTGGCAGCGAGTCGCTAGTCGGCTGCTTCGTGGGGGTCTGGCCCTCATCACCCGTTGGATTAGGTAACGGGGTTGCAACATCCTTCTTTGTCGCGGCTGCTGCTCCATTCGTACCGGTTCTTTGATGCTGCAAATAAGTGGCTTCTCCTTGCGGACTAAAACCAGCACCGAAGAACATCGCGTTGCCGGACATCACCCCGGCTTTTAGCCTTGAGTCTTCCATTGTTGGTACGATTCTTGACGCAGACACAGCGTACTTGCCGCGAGGAAGGTCATACATCTTCCTCAAGTCTACGCTGTGGCTATGCTGCTCGTTTGGCGCGAGGTCGATGTACTTCGGATTATTGACTATCTTGGCCAATCGACGTTGAAATTCGTTGGCATCACGAAGGCGAATCTCCTCACGGGAAAGAACTTTTTTGCCCGTCTCATCAACAACGACGAAGCTGATATAGTGAGGAACGCTGTCAACAAACGACAGTTGTCTTTCACTAACATTTCGTGTCGTCACGATTGCGGTGACCGGTTCATCTTCCTGAAATTCGTCCTTCGAAAATTGTAATGATAATATGAAGCCCTCCGTGGGTTGGCCGAACGTTGCGGCGGCTGGCGTAAGTGCGGCTGAGGGTTGCGGCGGCCAATGAGTTGACCCCTCTGGAGCAATGAGAGCCGCCAAAGCGAGCAATGCAAGAACGGCCTTCATAGCGCAAATGATCCCGGCAGACGCATGCCGGTTGGCAAACGAAATCTACCGGCCATCGAGGATGAACCTCGCGCAAGGGGAAAGGTTGCGGGACAGTGTTCGACCTATTTCGGCCAGGCGGGCACATCGGCGGCGCCGGACTGTCCGCCCCCTCTGCACAGCAGGGCCGTATCGCAGCCCCTGGCCAGGCGGGCGAGGATGCGCAGTTCCTGCCAAACGCCGAGCCCCAGAAAAATCATCTTTTGCTCCGGTTTCGGAGCGCCAGGGACTTCAGGGCGAGGCTTGGATGTCATAGTTCCGGTGCTTAGCAAGGAGCGAGCCAACGAATGATTTTCGCGCTTGGAACAGTTCTTTCTTCGTTGGGCGGCGAATGACGCGTGGAATCGCCTTTCTGCCTGGTATGAAGATCTCACCGATGCGCTTTGCCCTGCTGCTGGGGCTGCTCATCTTTGCGGCTTATCCGAAGGTCCTGCTCGGCCTGGAGGCGTTCTTTTTTCGTGATTACGGGGTCCTTGGCTATCCGTTTATCCACTATTACCGCGAATGTTTCTGGCGCGGCGAGCTGCCGCTGTGGAACCCCCTCAGCAATTGCGGCGCGCCGTTCCTCGCGCAGTGGGGAACAATGGTCCTGTATCCACTTTCGCTCGTTTACTTGGTGCTGCCCCTGCCCTGGTCGTTGGGTTTTTTCTGTTTGCTTCACCTGTTCATTGCGGGGCTCGGAATGTATTACCTTGCCCGACGATGGACCGACAACGATTTCGCCGCGAGCCTTGCGGGCGTCGCCTTCGTTTTCAACGGCGTCGTTTTCTCGTGCCTCCTGTGGCCGAATTACACCGTGGCCTTGGCCTGGATGCCGTGGATCGTGCTCGCAACGGAGCGTGCGTGGAGCGAGGGTGGCCGGGCCGTTGTCATCGCGGCGCTGCTTGGTGCGCTGCAAATGCTGTCAGGCGTTCCGGAGTTGATCGTGTTCACATGGGTAACAGTAGGGGCGCTTTGGCTGGCGGGTTCGCGGAAGTCGCCCACCGTCGCGGCGCCGCTGAAACTTTCACTACTGCGGCTGGGAGTGGTCGGTTTGCTCGTTACGGCGCTCGCGGCGTGTCAACTTCTGCCGTTCTTTGATCTGCTCGCGAACTCGCACCGCACTTCCGATACGGGGGGCGTGAAGTGGGCGATGCCGGGCTGGGGCTGGGCGCACCTGCTCGTTCCGCTTTTCCACACTTATCAGGACTATATCGGGGTGGTGTTCCAACACGAGCAGGCCTTCATGACGAGTTACTATCCGGGAATTGCGATCCTGGTTCTCGCGATTTGGGGCGCGTGGCGCGTGCGCTCGCCACGGACCGTTGTTCTGCTGGCGCTCGTCATCATCGCGTACGTGCTGGCTCTTGGCCCGCACGGATACGTGTTTAGCTGGATCAAGAGTGTCGTACCAGCCATTGGGTTTGCTCGCTTTCCGGTAAAGTTCACACTGCTGGCGACATTTGCTTTGCCCCTGCTGGCAGCGTTTGCGATAGCGAAGCTGCATCGCGAGGAACCCGCGGAGCCGGCTCGAAGCCTTTGGGTTATCACGGGGGTCTTCGCGGTGATAATTGCGGCCCTGCTCTGGTTTGCGTGGAGCTATCCGTACCCGCTGCAGAGGTGGACCGATGTTTGGCAAAACTCGGCGGTGCGCGTCGTATTCCTGGCGCTCGTTCTCGCTGCCGGTGTGTGCGCCTGCAGGGCCAGTCAGCCGAGAACTCGCGTGCTGGCAATGCTGAGCTGCATCCTGTTCATCGCCCTGGACGCGATCACGCACACGCGGCCGCAAAACCCCACGATCGCTTCTTCCAACTTTGTCCCTGACCTGTGGCAACATCGGTTTCCGGGTGCGCCGCGACCTTTGCGCGTTGCGATCACGCCCAACGCGGAGGAGCGATTGCTGCGCAGTTCGATCACGAATACGGCGCAGGACTTTCTTACGAAACGCATGGCGCTTTGGTCGAACTTGAACCTGCTCGACGGCGTGGCAAAGGTGAATGGCTCGTCGACGCTGCAGTTGCGACATCAGAAAGTTCTCGAGCGGCGGCTCTATCCGACGAATGCTTTCCAGATGGTCACCTGGTCGCGTGGGCTGCTGGATTTCCTTGGCGTGACGCACCTGACGGGCACAAACTTGACGGACTGGATTCAACATCCGAGCGCGCTGCCCCTGTTGACTTGCGGGCAACAGCCCCGGTTCGCATCCGATGCTGACGCGCTCGAAGCCGTGACGAGCGCGGAGTTCGAACCGCGAACGCAAGTCTATCTCCCCGAGGAGGTGCGGAAGCAATGCCTAGCGACGGGAGCAGGTGAAGCACGCATCGGAGGGTTGAAAGCGACGGCCCAGCGGATCTCGTGCATCGTGGAATGCGAGCATCCAACCCTGGTCATTGTGGCGCAATCACACCATCGGAACTGGAAAGCGACTGTGGGAGGCGTCCCCGTGCCCGTGTGGAGAGCTAATTTTGCTTTTCAGGGCGTTCAGGTCCCAGCCGGTCGACATGAGATGGTTTTGGAGTACCGGGACGGGCACTTCACCGCTGGAGCCCTTATCACAATCCTTGGCCTGGGAGTGTGTCTGGTTCTGTGGCGGCGGAAACGGGATGTGCCGGTTCAGCAAGCTGAACCGGCACGATCCCGAATTGGCGAAGAGTTGGCAGCGGACAAGGCCGCTTAATAGGTGTGATAGTCCGGTGCGATTCTCCTCGGGCACTGGACGTGACGGTCCTCGCCCACCAATCCGTATTCGTAAGCGTCACCGCCCGCCGGACAGACAACCACCTTGCGGATGTAGTTGGTAGGACCGAACAGCTCGCTCGAAGCAATCGAAACTCCGCTGTTTTTTCGGGTTTCAAGGGCCCAGTTTTGGACCGCGCCTTCGAGTTGTTTGAGGTTGGCGATACACGCTTTGCGGAAGGTGAGTTCCCGACTCTTAACGTAGTTGGGGACGGCGACGGCGGCCAACAGGCCGATGATCGCCACCACTATCATCACTTCCACCAGCGTGAACGCGCTGGACTTGCGATTAACCTTCATACTGCTTATGCCTTTCAAGGCAGCCGTGAACGCAGGTAGAAGGCGGTTAATAATAATATCACCGAACCGCTCACGTAATTGCCATCTACCCAAGCCGCCGAGGACGTTTGAGCAGCCGATGTGCCATGGCAAATCTGCGAAGACGCCGAGAAAGCCCGGCGAGTGTCTCGAAACAAGACGGGAGGTGAGGTAAGTTACAAGGACAGGTTACTGGATGGTGTGATCAGGAACGCTGCAGGTGGGCTTTTCGCCGACGGAGCGAATTTCGTATGTCCCTCCGGCAGGGCAGTCGGGCTTCTTTTCGATGTTCTTTCCGGGGCCGAACAGATCGCCGTCGGTCGGAACGTCGGAGTCGGTCTTCTTCATCTCGAGGGCCCAAATGCTTTTGGCGCCGTCGATCGCCTTGAGGTTGTTGATGCAAGCTTGTCTCTGGGCGCTCTTGCGCGCCTTGACGAGGTTAGGGATTGCGACTGCCGCCAGGAGGCCAATGATCGCCACGACGATCATGATCTCCACCAGCGTGAAGCCGCTCTTGTGCGAAACTTTCAAATGCATAAAATGTCCTTATCACACCCGGTTGCGTTGCAGAACGCACGTCCGGAATCCTAGACAGGAAAGTCGCCGGAAACAACGTCGAAAACGCACCACGGTCCGTCCGTCCTAAAAACCCGAGGAACGGGAGAAGTTTCGCAAAAAAAAGACCCGGGACGAATCCCGGGTCTGATCACAGAGATGCCGATTACGGCAGGGTGTGACCTTGGGTACTGGCCAAGGTGCAGTCGACGTGTCCTTCGACCGCGCCGACGGTGTTGAACGCGTAAGTTCCACCGCCGGGGCAGTTCGGCTCCGTCTTGATGTAGTTACTCGCCCCGTAAATGACGGACGCAGTAGGCGTGGCGCCGTTTGCCTGGGTGGCTTCCAGTGCCCAGGTATTCACCGCACCGTCAATCTGCTTCATGTTGGCGATGCAGGCGTTCTTTTGGCTGACCTGACGAGCTTTAATGAAGTTGGGAATCGCGATCGCAGCCAGCAAACCGATGATCGCAACGACGATCATGATTTCCACGAGCGTGAACCCACCTTTTCGATTGTTAC
>WUUC01061668.1_pt1 | contig 12339 bp, 14 predicted proteins | sample 6278441 | NCBI WGS metagenome assembly WUUC01 (sample SAMN13675441, study PRJNA597444) | soil metagenome | isolation source: soil | place: USA: Washington | collected 2017-10 | reverse complement strand
TGTTCAGACCTCACTAGGCGTACGGTGGCCGCATGACCTCGACCGGGAGCGGCCCGCAGACTGGCCGCGAGTACCGCCGCGTCTCAGTGGACCACTCCGGACGGGCCCGCTCCACAGGCGAGCAGCACGCGGAGAACGTACGCGACGCGGAGAGCGTCGGCGTCGCCCTCGGGAGGCCATACGAGGACAACGACCGATCGGCGTCTCGGTACGCGACAAAGGCCCGCGACGACTTCGATCGACTGATGGCCGATCTTCGCACGGGACAGTTCGGGGCAGACGTGCTGTGGCTGTGGGAGTCATCGCGCGGTTCGCGCAAGGTTGGGGAGTGGGTCGAGCTGATTGAAGAATGTGAGCGCAACGGCGTTCTCATCCGCGTGACGACGCATAGCAGATTCTACGATCCAAGGAACCCTCGCGATCGGCGTTCACTGCTTGAGGACGCGGTAGACTCAGAATACGAGTCTTCGAAAGTCTCCGTCCGCGCGAAGCGGACTGCGGCCGCGAGCGCGGCAGAGGGACGCCCGCACGGCCATACTCCATATGGCTACCGACGGGTGTACCACGCAGAGAAAAGGACCTTCGTAGGTCAGTACCCGCATCCAGATGAAGCGCCGATAGTTGTTGAGCTATTCGAGCGACTGGCCGCAGGCCATTCTCTTCGATCGATCGCGACCGACTTTGCGGAACGCGGTATCGAGAAGCGATCCGGAGGCCCGTTCTCGCCCGCACACTTGCGAACACTGGCCGAGAATCCTGCTTATGCCGGGTTGCGGGTACATCAGCCCGGACGGAAGGCCCGCTATCAGCCGGACCATTCAGGCGAGCGTATCACTCGCGCCATTTGGGATGGGTTGATCTCAGAAGCACTCTTCTACGCGGTCCGTCGGATGTTGTCTGACCCGTCGCGAAAGACGAGTCGACCCGGACGCGGGAAGCATCTACTATCAATGATAGCCCGGTGCGCGCACTGCGATTGCGCGCTAACCGTGGCATACCCGGACGGGCATCGGACGTATAGATGCTATCCCACTGGCTGCGTTCGCCTCAGCGCTGACGATCTCGACGCTTTGGCGACAGACACAATTCTGAATTACCTGGCCCGGAAGGACGTGTACGAAGCATTGCAGCAGGAGAGCGAGGCCGAAGCTGAAGATCTAGCGAAACTTCGCGACGAGATCGCGTCGATAAAGAGGCAGCTTGACGACCTCGCAGATTCGGTATCCCGCCGAAAGGTATCGGTGACGCTTGCCGCACGATCAGAGCCGCCACTTCTTGCCGATCTCGAAAAGGCGGAACGACGGGAGCGAGAACTTCTCACTCCCGCCGTGCTGCGAGGGATTATCACTCCTGGCGCCGATGTTGCCGAGCAATGGAAAAATGCACCTATGTCGGCGCGCCGAGAGCTCGCACGACTACTACTTCGCCCCGAAAGCCTCGGCACAGTTGCTGTTCACCGCCGACAGGACCGGGGGCCACGGGACGTGCGGTGTCCCGCGGAGGACCGCGTCACTTTCGACAAGGTTAAGCGGCCCGGCGGCCTCGCGTCCAACTCCTCGGGGAGGAGGTAGCTTCCGTTGCGCTCCATTGCGCCCGCCGCACCTCACTAGCACCACCAGCGTAGATCCCGTCGAATTAATGGCGAGATGCGGCGGCGCAGCCACAGATGCATCAGTATCGAGTGCAGTGGCAGAATGGCGCTCGGCGAGTGGGGGAATGGACTATTCGGATAATCGCCGGCGAAGTTCCGCGTGAGGTGAAGCAGTGGTAGTCGATGCAACCTTCTGGATATCCGTTGTGGGCCCGGTAGTTGGAATTCTGGCAGCGGTCGCTGCGGTGTGGCAAGCGCTCTATGCGCGGCGCCAAGCGCGGAGCGCGGAAACCTCGGCCACCCTGGCCCGGGAGGCCGCCCATTTCGCCCAACGTCAGGCTCAGGCGAGTGAGCGCCAAGCGGCGGCAGCAGAGCGTCAAATTGAGCTACAAGCTTCTGAAGTTGCCGCGGATAGCGAGCGTCGGGATATCGGACTAGTGACTGAGTTGCGTCCATTAGTTATCTCGCTGCAGGCCTCGATATCAACGATCCAGTTCGAAAGCCTAGCATACTTGCCGGAAAGGGGGATTTCCGCTTTGCGCACGGTTCAAGTAGTGGGGCCGCCAGGCTGGCTCCTTGATGAGCTGAATAGATTGACCAACAACCTTGATGCATCGATACTGCAAGCAACTAGCGAATTGCTAATAGTCATTCTCAGGCGGCTTCGCGATTGTGTCAACGAGGTCAGTCGAGGCCCTGTTCGGCCCGCTGACATAAGGGCGGGCATGGCCCTTGATGAGCAATGGCGCGAGGCCCACTTTGTAGTACAAATGTATAGGACCCGGGTTTATGAGTTGAACGAAGTGATAGAAGAATTCTTGGCCTCGTATCGCAGGTAAAGGCGTGACTTGCGAGTCGCTTCGCGGGCCAACGTGTTGCGCCTGACAGAGTGTGCCCCCGCGTCCAGGCGGGCGGTGATCGCCGCCTGTGGGGGCTCCGGTGCTGGTCGCCCTGCTGCGGGGCGTCGCTTGGCATTGTTCGCCCTCAACCTCCATCCCGTCGACTCATAAAGCGCGATCTCATACCCGTTGTGCGACCTCCTATCTCTGATGTGGTCCGGGATTATGGGGTTCACGCGGGGTGGTGGGCGTGGCCGTCGGCCGCCTCCTTTCAGACCCAGAAGCTGGGCGACGGCGCGCACCTGCTCCCGTGTCAGACCGGGGGCCGTGTCCACGGCCTCGCGGATGAGGCGCTCACGGCGACCGCGTGTGACGTTCTGTGGCCCGCCAGCGGTTCGAGCATGGTCGGCCAGGGGGTGGGATTGAGGCACGCCAGAGCTGCGAACGGTCCCCGGCCCGCATGGGTTCGGCACGCTTGTCGAGCCGCCGTGAACCGCACCATCGCTATTCACATCAGAGAGCTTGGCTAGGGTGGGCAGGCAGTCCTGCTTGCTTTTCCGACGGTCCTTCTTACCTTCTCCCTGCCGCTGACGGTTACGCGCGGTCATCGTCGTCCCACCGCCGGTATGCCGTTCGGTTCGGTCGTTGGCCAGCAACGCCGCGGAGCCCGACGGCGGCCGCTCGGCACTCGACCGACGCCATGCACCAGGTGCGACGTGGGTGGGATCGCTGGGTGCGACCGACGCGTCGGGTGAACATCTTCACCCGGACCCGGCACCCACTGTGACCTGCGGAAGTGCGTTGACAGACTGGGTGCGTTGCCTCGCCGAGGTCCCTCGACGAGCCCTGCACGGGGTTTCAGCGTCGACCTCGGCGGCATCACCTCACCCACCCCCCTCGGCCTGCGCGTCCGAGGTGCCGGTCTCGGCGGCACCTTCGGCGATCCGGGCGCGGATCGCGGCGGGATCGACCGGGTAGCGCCGCTTGGTGGAAGGCACCTTGACCCCGTGCTCCGCCAACAGCTCACGAATCTGCACCCCCGACAGCGACCGGTACGGCAAATAGTTGGGCGCGAGCTTGCGTAACCGAGGCGGCACGTCGACCGCCGGAACCGTCTCGTCGCCGAGCACTTCTGCCACGTCCGCGAGGATGTCTCGCCCCTCCTCGGGCGCAGCGATTGCTCCGGTGCTGGATTCGACGTGCGCCGTGTTCGGGTCGAGATCCGTCATGGCACGTTCGATGACCTCGGCGGCAGCGTCATAACCGGTGTCGTCGTCCGCCTCGATATAGAACCACTTGACGATCTCGAACCGCTCGTCGGTAGCCCCGGTCAACAACGACGTCCCGACATCCTTACCCGGCCGCAATTCGGTGGCCCGGATACCGGCCTGGAATGACCCGTCACCGAGGAACCCGTCATTGGACCGCCACGACTTCACCGCAAAGCACGCGTTGATCTTCACGAGCTCGACGATCTTCGGTGGGATCGCGTCGGCCCGCGACGACTGCGTGTCGAACGCGAGTGTGATCGCAGTCTTCCGCCCACGGCGCATCGTCTGCACCGCCAAATCCGCCGCTTCCTTCCCGAACTCCTCATGCCCGAACAGTTCGTGACACTCGGAGAACAACGCCGTCAGCGGCCGCAACTCCGGGTGCTGCTGCGCAAGCTTGCGCGTAACCTTCTTGGCACCCAACTCAGCCAACCGGGCTTCCCGCTGACCGACCTTGTCATACAACTCCCGCAGCGCCGCCAAAGCGGCAGCCGCCACCTCGTCGTCGATACCGCGGTGATAGCGGGCCAGACGCGGCTGGTAGGCGTCGAAATCGCCGTTGTTCGCGAACACGAATACCCACAACACCGCAAGCGGATCCAACGCGGCGCCGAGGATCACGACGCGGGCAGCGTTCGACTTGCCCTGCCCCATCAGCCCGCCAAACACGAGATTCGCGCCGGGCAACACGATGACGATGACATCGCCACGTTGCGACACCCCCAACGGGATGCCCTCGAACACGTCCGCCTTCCCGTCGAACAGCAACGGATACGGCGGGGCCGGCTTCTCCGTCGATCCTGGATCGGCCACCCACAGATCGATGAACCCGGCCCGCTCGGCCGCGGACGGCCACACTTCCATCGGCGCCCGATTCAAGTTGCGCGCCAGCACCGGGCGTCGATCCGCAATCATCTGCGGCGAAACGCCCTTCGGGAACGAAAACACCGCGTGGTAGCCGCAGTTGTTCACCCGCACCGGCGGAGTAAAAAACTCAACCTCCCAACCCTTCTTGATCGCCTGATTGATCTCGCTAATCCCGAGATGAGCGAGCGCGGTCGCGATCCCACCCGGGGTAACGATGACGTCCTCGTGTCCGCGTACGCGAGTGGAGGCGGCCCAAGCGGGCACAGCGCCGTGGCTGCGCCCCACCTGCCACAATGCCGCCAGAACCAGCCATGGCGCGGCGAGCACCAGCGGGAGCCACGTCACCGTGACCAGCCACACCACCCAGCTGATCAAATCGATCACGGCTTGCATCGGGGCCAGCACCCATGACAGGTCGCGATAGCCGAGGGCGAGCACGACACCCAACGCGATCAGCATTCCCGCGATGGTCATCACGGTGACGGCGCCCGCCTGCGCCAAGGCGAAAGGCGCGGCGATCCAGTCCATGCGCCGCTTGTGCCGCATCGCCCGCGCCCGTTCCGCGCGCTGTTCCCAGTCGATCAACCGCTGCATGTCATCGGCGGCTTCGGCTTGGCGCATCATCCGCTCGTAACGGGAGTTGGTGCGCGCCTCCCATGCCCGACGCGCCACCATCCACACGCCGGTCGCGACGTAGACGATCCCGTTGCGGACCGCCCACCGCGCCGCGGTGCGGGTCCGCTGGTGCGTGGCCACCACCCGCGCCGTGGTGATCACATAGACGCGCGCGCGGGCCGCGCCCCGACCCATCACGGCCCCGGCCTGGCGGACCGCGAGCACCGGCCGCGACCGCCGCACCGCCCCAGACCGGCGCACCACCACCGCCTTACCGGGCCTACCACGCCCGCGCCGACCACCGGGCCCGGCACCGCGCCCACCAGCCCCAGCAGCAGCCCCAGCAGCAGGCCCAGCAGCAGGCCCAGCAGCAGGCCCAGCAGCGGGCCCAGCGGGCCCGGGCCGAGCCGTACCCGGGCCTGCCGGCCCCATGCGGCGGCTGTACTCGAAATGGCGGCTCACGTACTCGCTCTCCAAATCGGAGAGCACCCGGCCCTCCAGCACCGGCCCCCGCCCAGCGGGGCCCACAGGGCCCCGCTGGACCGGCACAACAGGCATGTTCGGCACCGTCGGCGGATCGACCTCGGCACGCCCACCTGGCCCACCGGGCCCACCACCGGGCGGGCGTCCGCCCTCATCGTTGACGGTGTTCACCGCCGAGCACCTCCCCGCCGCTGCGGGGCCGAGCCGATGGCCATCACTGTCCACGCCTTGGTCAGCGTGTGCGCGGTGACCAGGGCCGGGAACCCCAACGCCACCCACCACCACAGTCGATCGGCAACCAGAGTGATCACCGCCCATTGCACACCGACGATCACCAGCGCCGTCACCAGAACCGGCCCGACCAGCGACACCGGGCGAGTCCCGGCCCGGGCGATCTCGGCGACCGCCCGTGTCCGCTTCACTCCTGCGTGGGCCTTCGCCAGCACCCACACCACTGCCAGCGCCGCGATGCCACCGAGGAACAGCTCGACCCCGCCCATCACGACCGCACCGCCCACCGGTCGCCCTCGTTCGGTGCGCCGAGCCATGCCGTACGACCCCCACCACCGATTGGCGCACGGTCCATCCGCTCGCACTCGTCGACGTACGCGCCCGCCACCTCGGCAACCGTCGCCGCTTCGGTCTCGATCTCCCGATACAGCCACGTCACCATTGGACCGGCGGCCACCGCAACCGCCGCCGCCAATTCATCGCCCAGCTCTGCCAGGCGGAACAACCGCTCCCGCAGCTGCTCCCACGTTTCGATTCTCTTCGCGTTGGCGGCCCCTCGGCCGCTCCTGTTGGTAGTCATGTACCCAGTAGCGGGGGACGCCTCGTCCGCAACCATGCCACGTCGGGCATAAACTATCGGCAGCCAGAATACTCGCAGGTCAAGGACGCGTCCGGCCGGCGCAACATTCTACGGAAGAATGTTGCGCGTCAGGAGATTCCCGACGGGAATGTTGATCTATTGGCCGCGTTTGACGTCGTTGAGAACGTCGTGGAAGTCCGCTCCTGCGGCGGCGCCGTATGTGTCCAACTCTTGCGCTAGCTCGGTGCCAACCATCAGGAGGGATGGACGGCTCTGCCGACCGTTCTGCAGCGCCTGGATACCCAGCGTTGTTGCTTCCTCGACGTCGCCCTGCCTGGCGGCGATGACGCCCAGCGTCAACTGTGCTTCGGTCTTGCGCATGGGAGCCACGAGAACGCCTTCGGTATTCACGCTGCGTTGGATGACCTCATCGGCGTTGCGCTTCGCGAGTTCGTCTGCACCGACAATTCGATATGTGTCCATCGCGTAGAAGTCCCACTTGTCAGGGTCGACGACGAAATGGTGCTCCGGCCTGTCCGGGAAGGGTAGTCGGTCAAGTAGCGCTCGACCCTTTTCGAGGGCTTCATGAACCTCTTCGGCTCGTCCCATGCGGGCGTAGGCCTTTGCCTGCTGCCCGTAGAGTTGCACGGCAACTGACTGTGATGGTGCGGCCAAGGCGCCCGCTTCCGCGGCCGCAATGACTGCTCGATAGTTGCCCGCCGTCAAGTGGAACCATGCGAGCATTTCGTGAGCCCAGCCCACGATGCCAGGATCGCCAGACTCTTTGCCGAGTTCCATCGCCATGCGCCGCGTCGCCTCCGCTGACCGGGCGTCGCCAATATCATATTCGAGACAACCTACGAGCAAGGCGAGCATTCCGGCGTTGTTGAGTATGTCGCGGTGCTGATCGAGCGTCAGTCGGTTAGCGAGGAGTTCGGTAATCTTCCCCAACCACTCTTTACCTGTCTTCATCAACTCGCGCGCGTCTACCTGCGAGTAGTCGCAGCACAATTGCTCAACCGTGATACTTAACGCATCTATTGTCGACGAATCGACTGCCGATACTCGCATCCTGCGGAGAAGTTCGAGCGTGTTCATGCCGGTGTTCGCAACCAGGATCTCATCCCGTTGTGCGGGGACGATTAGGCCGCTGGATGCACCACCGGCAGTTCCTGTCTCGGACAGCAACCTTAATCGACTTTGCCCGGGCAGATCAAACCAAAGCATGTGCTGTGGAAGGTGCAGGATCTTAGCATAATTCCGCAGCGCCTCAAGGTTTTGCTCCGGCTTTCCGTTCTCCAGCTTGCTCACCTGAGCTTGCGTAAGGCCAAGCCATCGTCCGAGAAGCTCTTGATTGAGCGCCTTGCCGAACAGTCGCAGATGGCGCGGGTGGTTCCGGTACGCCTTGAATACCTTGCCAATGTGCTGACTCGCGAATGCAGCGCGGAACTCGTTCGTCTCGAAAAACTCATTCCTGAGCTGAGCAGGTGGCGTTCGAAGCTGATCACGCTGCTCCCGGTGGCACCGACTGCATAGGCGCGCGGTGTTGTCTGCGGCGAGCACTGTTCCGCACCCCTGACAGCGACGGCTCGCAGCCGCACCGGCAGGGCCTCGCCGCTGTGGACCGGAAGCGCTCATCTGATCCCGCCAGGTCGGAGCCGATCTTGCCTCTAACGAGCATACAGAGAGTGCCGCGCTCCTACCAACGGTTGATGTGCGTCCCGCGAAGTAGGCCGCCACCAGGCAATACTCCGCCGGTGGCATGGCTCATGCCCAAGTCGATATAGACCCGTCTGTTGCGCGGCGCGACGGTCTTGACGCCAGCCGGCCACCTTCAGCCGAGGTGAGGCCGAGCCCTGGGCTCGTCCTCCGACTGTCCGAACACGGGACCGATTCGAGTTAGGTACCTGATGATGGCATGACAACCGGTGATATTAGCGAAATGATCGTCACTGCTTCGCTCACTACAGGTGTCGCCCGCGTCGCTCACGGCATGGCGGAGTCGCTGCCTCTGATCGACGAGATCCTAAGGATGGATCACGTCGAGTGGGAGACGACACTGTTCATCGGCGATGCCGAATTTTATCGCACGAAAGACGGACCTCTCCCTAATCACCAGCTTCGAATCAGTGTGCGCCCGTCTGCTGGTCTGGCGGCCCTCAATTACATGGACAATGACGACCCGCTGATGCCGATCGCCAACTCGTTCAATCCGAGACGTCCACTACCGGAGATTGACCTGATCTTTAACGGTACGACTGGCGCAGTGTTTCCGCGGACCGCCGCGATACCCGTTGCCGTGGCGCGCGAGGCATTGATCGAGTGGCTCAAGACCCGAAGGCGACCAACTTCGGCCATCCAGTGGCGTCCGTACGACTCGTACTAGAACCAACCAAACACCATCGACGAGTCGCCAGGCAACGAGCATGCGAGGTTGAAAATGTTCTCTCAGACCGGATGTCGGAGAAGTGACTGGCTCCGGCTCATGGCGCTTCTTATCGATCGCCGTGCCGGTCACACCTCACAGTCCGCCGCCGTTCGGCACGGTGCAGTTGCAATCACAGCTATTGATGGCAAAGAACACCTGGTTCCACAGTTCGCGCTCGCTGAGCGAAGGGAGGCCGGGTGGTATCCGGCGTGGTGCGGCACGTGGGTCGCCGGTGCCTCGATGTGCGAGCCACCCGGAACACCGTGCGATCTGTGCGCATGCGTAGCTCAGGTCATAAACGCAGGGTCATGACCTGCGAGCTTGAATCCCAGGAGGAGCGTTTGGTTTCGTCATACCCGGCGCCGCCGAAGGGCCGTGGCGCCGTTACCTCACCTTGTACCGGTCGAGCCGTGCTTGCCTGCCGCTGCGGCGCAATGCTTGACCTCGCCGACATGTGCAGGCCTCGCCGCCACCCGCACCGCATTCGCAACGGAATTGCGATCGATCCAATCCAATGTGGCCGCTGCGCCGGACTAGTGCCGCCTCCGTGACAAAGCACTGATTGCGACGGACATCCGATGACTCTTGCCTGTCGGTGCGGCCTCTTACTCACTCCGCTCCCGAACGTCTGCCATTGGCTACCCTCCCGCGACCCAGAACCCGGCCCTCACGTGGAAGCCGTCGCCTTGTGCGGCCAGGACCCGGCGATTTTGCGTAGCGAACGCACTCAAAGTGGCTGGCGCTCTCAAGGAGCCGCCGCCAACTATCCTGACCACACACCACCCAAGCCGTGGGCGCGGGTGGGCCACTGCTGGGACGGCAGTGAACATCCGGTCCAGGACGTGACCGGACTCTGCCGCGTACCGCGCGTAGAGCCGAACAGGTGCGAGGATGAGCACGTGATCCGAGAGATACAGATCAGCGCAGCCGCCTCCGGTGAAGACCAGTCCCAGTAGTTCCCCGTCGGCGACCCTGCGTGCTCACAAGCGGGGCAAGGTTGCCTGTCACCGAGGGGGTCGTAGGGCGTGCGCGGGAACGAGCGCGGAGGTTTGCTCGGCGAGCTCAGCCCTGCACTTGTCAGTCTGTGATCTTGAAGTCGACCGGCCGAACCAACGGCCGTCGGTGGCGGCCCCCCAACGCGACCGTCGGTGCCGGTCCTTGCCGTTTCCGGTAGGTAAACGCGGGATTTGATCTTGCGATAACGGCCTGGAACCCTCGGGGAACAAGATCCAGCGCTCGGCGACTGGGCTCATCCGCCGTGAGGAAGGGGCCGTCCCTGCCTGCTGAGTGCCATCCCGTCGACCTGGCGCAGCCCGACCGCGCGGTCACTCGTGGGCGGCCCTCGACGTCTCCGCACCCGAGCTTGCCAGGCTCCGCCCACGAGTGGTCGTGTGGCGGGCCCTCTGGGAGGTCGTCGGCATGGCACGACATGGCCATCCCGGAGACCAGCCTGCCCGGGCGAGGGCACGAGACCGGCGGCAACGCAGTCCACGGCGGGCACTAGCCTGTCCCTGGTGGCGAGTGAGGGCGCAGCCTCCTCAGCGGCGCGGACCAAGGTGGCGAAGGCGAAGAGATTCATGGAAGTCGCAGAAGTAGCGCGGTCGGCCGACTACTACGACTCAGTCGTCAGTCTTGCAGTGTCGGCGGGCATTAATTACAGCGACGCCCTCTGCCTCATCAGCCTTGGAAGATATTCGTCCGGCGGCAGTCATGAGGACATATTTGCACTCTTGCGAAAGTGTTCTGGTGCGGGCGACTCCGTCGCAAGGCACTTACGTCCCCTGCTTCGCGTAAAATCAAAGGCGCAGTACTCGATCAACGTGTGCTCGGCAAAAGAGGCCGATGACACACTTAGGCACGCCGAACGTATTGGAACAATTGTAGTAGGCCTCGTAGGTGAAGGGTCACCGGCATGACAAAGAGCTGTTTCGTGATTGGTCCAATCGGGGACCGCTTTGCGCCACCGGGATCGGACTCTCGAACAACCTACGAGGATGCCTTGCAGGTACTGGAAGAGATTATTGAGCCTGCTTGTCTCGCGAACGATATGACCGTCATTAGGGCTGACCAAATCACTTCTAGCGGCGATATCAATGAGCAGGTATTCCGACACCTACGTGATGACGAGGTCGTGATCGCAGACGTTAGCGGCGGCAATGCTAACGTGATGTACGAGCTAGGCGCTCGACACACGCTCAATAAGCTGACAATTCAGATCGGCGAGTACCGGCAATTGCCTTTTGATATTCGATCGATTCGTACTATCCAGTTCTCCAGGAGTCGGCGAGGATTGATCGACGCGCGCAACGAGCTGGAGCAGCTCATCGCGACCGGTCTAGCAGAGGGCGCGGAAGAGTTGCCGCTGTACCGGGTCTGGTCCCGTAGTGATCGTCCGCCCGTCCGACTCCTTGGTGAGCAGGAAGAGGGCGGCGCGGAGCCTGGCCAGCAGGAGGGGGAGGCAGTAGGTGGCGTCCTGCCCCTCGTTGATGGACTGGCGATCGCAGAGGGAGCATTTCCGGAATTTATGGATGTTGCCGCGGACATCAGTACGCAGCTCGAGGATATTGGCGCACTGCTTCAAGATGCGACTGACGCGGCTGCGGAGGCGGACCTCCGGTCTGGCACTGCCGCTGCGCGATTGGTAGTTTTAGGTAAGCTCGCCCAGGATCTCGATGATCCAACGGCGAAACTGGAGTCTCTTGTTAACTCCTACGATGACGTCTTGAAGAGGATTGGGCAAGGCCTGTTCTCCATCTTTGCAAACTTGGACGGGAATCCGGCCGGACTAGAAAATCCGCAGGTTCGGGACCTTCTGAATCAGATCCGCGAGCTCGCTAAGACTGCGCGTGAAGCGATGGAGTCGGTAAGTGGATTCGGCGTGTCGGCCGAGGGGATGGGTTCAATAAGCAAACGTCTTCGGGTCCCGGGACGGCGTCTCGGAAATGCAATCAAGCATCTGACGCGAGCGACAGCCCGAGTTGACGAGTGGGATAGGCGCGCCTCTCGGTACTTGAGTGAAGAGGCCAAGGGCGCCGAGTAGTGCGAGTCGGGGGCTCGGCTATTAGACCGATTATTCGAGAGCTCATTCCGATTCAGCGTCGGGTACGGCTTCGACGTTTGCGCAAGCCGCGCGCCGCGCTGCGCCGGAGGCGCCGCCTTGAACACAAGGAAGGAAAGTCTGAACACGTACGCACCGGCCGCGTGGTCGCCCTGCGCGCGGTGTCATCGCCGGGAGTCGATGGCGCGAGGTGCGAGGGCGCTCGCGGCACGAGGACGGCCCCCCTGCACTCGATGTGGCCGGAGGAAGCGGCCTCTCTGTGTGGGGATCGTACGAGCGGCCAGCAGACGCGTCTGCGGACAGACTGCTCAGAAGGCCTATAGATCGCCAGGTCGGTCTCCCGGTGCCCGCCGTGCGCCGCCGGGTCGATCAGCAC
>WUUC01005840.1_pt1 | contig 12339 bp, 7 predicted proteins | sample 6278441 | NCBI WGS metagenome assembly WUUC01 (sample SAMN13675441, study PRJNA597444) | soil metagenome | isolation source: soil | place: USA: Washington | collected 2017-10 | reverse complement strand
CCTCGTCCGGCAGGCGCCTGTCGGTGCCCGCCGTGCCGTCCGAGGTCCCGCGGTTGCGCCGCACGGTGACCATCACCTGCAGCACGATCGTGTTATTCGGATTCGCGGGCAGCGGCTCGACGAGCCAGCGGCGGATGTACACGGCGTTGTCAGGCGGCTGAATGCCGGTTCCGAGCGACTGGCCGTACGCGTCCAGGAAGTCGCAGAATCCCTCGTAGTTTTTTCTCAGCGAATCGGCCGGCGAGGGGCTGAGTCCCGTGCCTTCGTCGTCGGTAGGCGGCACATTCGCGATGTCGGTCGTGAGGTCGGTGACGGGCAGCCCCAGGACGTCGAAGCCCCACGTGAGGCCGCGCAGCTGCTCCATCTTCTGCTGCGCGAGCGTCGCCGCAAAGGTCGTCGAGCGCGCGCTCTGGTTGTTGCGCGTCGACAGAGCGAACAGCTGCGCGAGCGACGCGAGCGCGACGGTCATGATGGTCGTCGCAATCAGGGTCTCGACGAGCGAGAACCCTTTTTCACCGGACAATGGAGATGCGGCCACGATCGTTCACCTGGATGCTGAGTGTTGTGCCCTTCCGCGTCAGCGAGATCGTCACCGGCGCGTCGAGCCTCGTCCACTTGGTTGCGCCCTGCTCGTAAACGGAGCCGTCCGGCCGGAACTCCAGCGTCTGCGACGCCGAAATCGTCGTCCCGTCGGGCAGCCGACGCACGGGTCCGTCGTTGTTGGGCCGCGTGAGGCGGCTCGTGTCGGGCCCCGTCTGACGGTACGGATACAGCGCCTCGTCGCAGCGGTTCGCCGCCGCATCCCTCACGTCCGGCGTCTGCGTCGATCCAATGAGCTCCACGACGCGCAGTTGCGCAGCCGCGGGACAATTGAACCGCACGCGCATCGGACGATTCGCGGAAACGGATTTGAGCCGCGCATATTGCAACTCGCGCTCCACGTCGCGCACCGCCATTCCGAGGCGCATTCGATCGACGGAATCGCGCAGCTGCGGCGTTGCGACCGCGGCCAGAGTGCCAAGGATTGCCGTCACAGCCAGCAGGTCCATGATCGAAAATCCACGCTGGCTGCCGAAACGAGGTGCTCGAGATCTCATGGTTCGCCTTTCGATTGAGCAATGAAGCTGCCAGTAGCCCATCCGTAGGCACTACTCGTCGTCAACTCGTTTAGTTCCAGTAAGATACTGGCCAAGATCCGTGGTGGACCCACCGATCCTCTGAACAGGGCGAGGGCTGTTTTGTTACGGTTGGTAACAATCCTGGAATGCGGCGACCGGCGACGAGAGGCTTGCCGGCCAGCCTCCGCCAACGCTACGGCGCGTCCGCCGAGGCGCTTCGCGCGAAGGCGGAAGCGCCTCCGGCGCCAGGGCGGCTACGTTGCAGGTCGTGTCCGCAGTGCTGATTCACCGAGCGCGCTCACGGGTGGCCCGTTGGCAGGGTGATTTGCATGCTGGCTCCGCCGAGCGGCGACGAACCGATGCTGATGCGGCCGTTGTGAAAGACGATGATTTTCTGGACGAGGGCGAGGCCGAGGCCGGTGCCGTTTCTCTTGGTCGTAAAGAACGGACGGAACACCCGGTCGCGCGCCGCAGGCTCGATGCCGGGACCGTTGTCGTCGACGACGATCCGCGAGAACTTCTGGGCGCGCGGAACGTCGCCCTCGATGACGACCACGGGGGCGCGCGACGCGCCGGCGGCGGCCTCGACGGCGTTGCGCAGCAGGTTGCTGAACGCCTGGCGCAGCAGCACCTCGTCGCCGTCGAGCGTGCCGAACTCGCCGCGCACCGTCACGTCGCCTCCGAGCTCGCGCGCGTCGGCGCGCACTTCTTCCGCGGCCCGTTCGCAGATCGCGCGCAGATCCACGGGCGCAAGCGTGAGCTGCGCCGGCCTCGCGAAATTCAGGAAGTTGGTCACAACCTGGCCGAGCGACACGGTCTCCGAACGAATGCCCTCCACGTAAGGACGATAGGCGGGCGGGAGCGCCGCGGGATCGAGCAGCTTGCCGTAACCGTGGATCGTGGCCAGTCCGTTCCGGAACTCGTGCGCGATGCCGGCCGTGAGCTCGCCGACCGTAGCAAGGCTTTCCTTCAGGCGCAGCTGCTCTTCGAGCTGCGTGACCGCGGTGAGGTCCGTGAACAGACAGATCGCGCCATGCAGCTCGCCGTCGGTGTCCGACAGCGGAGACACCGTCACGCCGAGATGATGAGTGCCATGCGACGACTCGGGGAGGTGCACCGTCCGGCGGACGATCGGCACGCGCGTCGCGAGACACTCGTCGATCACGCCAGAGAGCGCAGGCTGGCCGAGGACGGTTCGGTAGTCGTCGAGCGGCGCCGACGCCGGCACGTGCAGCATGCGGCGCGCGGCCGGGTTGAGGATGCGCACTTCCCCGTTCAGGCCGACGACGAGCAGGCCGGCGGTGAGGCTGGTGATGATTTCGCCGCTCAGGCGTTCTGAGGCTTCAGCCCTGGCGGCAGTCGCGCGCTCCTGCGCCTTCAACTTCGCGAGCGCCTCTTGAAGTGCCGCCGAGAGCAGGGCCGCTTCGCCGCCGCCGGAATCCTTCATACGGCGGTGCGAATCGCGCGCCGCCGCGCCGAGGCGGAGCACCGCAAAGGTGAGGCCGGCCGCGAGCGCCGCGACAATCGCTGTGAGTCCGAGGAACGCGTACGCGCTGGGAGTCAGTTCCATGCGCGCCGCCCCGACGTAGACCGCAGAGGCGGCGGAACACGCAGACACGTCCTTGGAAACGGCTTTTCCGCGAGCCGCGCGGGCTCTGCGCTTCGTTTCGCAACCCGTGTCGGTCCCTTCGAAGCGCTAATTGGCATCGGTGAGATGGTAGACGCGACCGATCTGATCGAGATGCTGCCGGATTTCGAACTGATCGAGGCCCCGTCGATCTTCTGTGACGTCCACACGCGACCATCGGCCGTCCGCGCCGCGCTGCCACGCCTCGTCGCCGCCGCTGACGCCGTCCGCGATGTACAGCTTGCGCCCGTTCGCCCGCACGACGGCATAGACCGGACCGTAGCTCGCCGCGAGCACCGCCGTGCGCCGCCGGCGGTCGCGCCACGCCCGTTCGTCGCCGCCGAGCGCAGTCGCGCCCTCGAGGCCCGTCGGACGTTCCGGCGGATATCCGAGCGCCGAGTAGATGGTCGGCACGATGTCGGTCGAGAGCGTGAGCGCGTGGCGATCGACCGCCAGCGACTTCGCGCCGTCCGGCAGGTGCACGAGTAGCGGAACCCGCACAACAGGGGGAAACAGGTGATAACTGTGACCCCACCGCCCGTCCTCTCCGAGCAGCTCGCCGTGGTCGGACGTCAGAATGATCAAGCTGCGATCGTAGAGGTCACGATCGCGGAGGAAGTCGATGAACGCTCCGAAACAGGCGTCCATGCGGCGGATGTGCGTCGCGTATCGGCCCTCGAAGCCCGGCGGATAGGATTCGCCCTCGGGCACGACGGCAGTCTTCACACCCCACACGTGCAGGCTGAGCGAGCGCGTGTGCGCAAAGAGCGGGCGCTGGCGAACATCGTTTCGGGCGAGCGCCGCTTCGATGTCGCCGAGCGTGTGGCAGAAATCGAACTGCATCTCCTGCTTGCCGCGCTCGAGCTCGATTGTATCGGGAGCCGGCTTCAGCAGCTGCGCCGTGATGTGATCGAAGCTGAGCGCCCGGCGGTAGCCGTTCGCTTCGAGCAGCTTCTCGAGCGGATTCATCGGATGAAACGGCGATATGTACTGCTTGTGCGGGAGCGCGGATCCCGCCCACATCGCCGCCATCGACAGTCCCGTGCCCCCATATTGCGTGAAGGCATTGGTGAATACGAGGTTCGAGGCCGCGAACTTCCCGATGTTCGGCGTGAAGTCGACGGCGCTGTTGTAAGCGGACAGGTAGTCCGGCCTGAGGCTGTCGATCACGAACAGGAACACATGCGGCGCCGGTTGCATGGGTACCGGCGCGGGATTGGGGACCAGATCGATGCTGATCGGCGACAACGTCTCATCGATCCCCGTGTGCTCGCGCAGGAAGTGAACGAACCTCGGCGAGCTGCTGCCCTGGTTGAGCATCGCATCGGTGGTTCGGAACGCCGCGTTGTAGACGCTGTAGCGCTCGAGTACGTGCGCAGCATCCGCCGCGTGCGCGACCGCCTCGCGGGCCGCGAGCGGTAGCAGGCACGCGGCGGCGATGAGGCCGGCGCGCGGCGGCACGCGGCTCGGCATGGCCCGGTAGACCACCGCCAGCGACGCGATCCACACCGCAACCACGCCCGATTTGAGCAGCAGGAAGTCCCAGTCGAGAAACGCCGACGCCCGCGCCAGCACGAACGCCAGCGCCGCCACAGCGCTCAGCTGGAGCACGAGGTGCAATGGCGCGTGATCCTCGCGTTGACGGCCCAGGAACACGTCGAGCGCCCACGAGAGGCGGCGCTCGGCGCGTGCGAGCCGCCGCAGGCGGAAGCCGGCCCAGGTGCTCGCGATGCTCGCCGCGGAGGCGACAGCCACGACGATGCCCCTCGTACTCGCCAAACCGATGGCCTGGCCGAGCGCCTGCAGCAATCCGAGCGAGAGCAGCGCGATTGCGGCCGCCTGCATCGCGAAGTACTGAGCGGTGAAGGAGCCGAAGGCGAGCCGCCCCGCCGCCGCAAAGACGACGTAGAGGCCGCTGAACACCACGAGGTGGTGGACGAGCGACCATCCGGCGCCGAGCGCAAGGCCGCCGAGCCGCAGATCCGGCTCGAAGTGCCCGCCGAGCGCTACCGAGGCGAGCACCGCGTACACCGCCGTGACGACCACCGCGGTCGCCATGAACGCGAAATAGACGCGCGCCTCGACCGCCCGGCGCTCCGGCTCGCCGTCGGGAAGCCGCTGCCGCGCGAGGAAATGCGCCGATGCGATGTGATCGATCGCCGCCAGCCACACGAGCGGGACGAGCGCCGCGATTCCCACCTCGACGCTGCGTGGGCCGTCAGTGAGCGTCGGAAGCACCGGCCGCAGGCTGTTCCACACCACGGCCGCGGTGGCCGCGGCGATGAACGCCAGGGCCGCCGGCCGTGCAGGGCCCGCGGTTCGCGCGTCGCGCCACGACACACCAACCGCAAGCGCCAGCCACACCCACGCGGCCGCGGCGTGCCAGTCGCTGAAGGCGCCGACCCACGGCAAGACCCGCGGCTCGATGAACTGCTGATAGGCGAAGGCGCTCGACGCCACGAAGGCGTAGGCGGCGGTCAGCCAGCAGAAAGCCGCGACGCCCAGGCGCGCCGCGGTCATTTCCGCGGCTCCGCGCCGCGCGCGGCGGCGCCGACCCGGAGGGCGAGAACAGGGTGATCCGGATCCAGCGCGAGGCCGCGCCGGTAGGCTGCCAGCGCCGCATCCGCACGCCCGGCGCGAGACAGGCCGTCGCCGAAATCCAGGAGACGCTCCGCGTCGAGGGGCTCCAGCTGCGCGCACCGTTCGAGCGCCCGGAGCGAGGCTCCTCGATCGCCCGCGCGATCGTAGGCCTCGGCAATCGCGGGACAGGCAGCTTCGGGCACCGACGAACGCGTGAGATACGCTTCCCAGGCCGCGGCCTCTTCAGCGTGACGCTCGAGGCCCCGATGCACAAGGGCCGTCCAGTAGGCGACCAGCGGGATTTCCGGATACATCCGTCCGAGCTCGATCGCGATCGGAAGCGCCTGCTCGAATTTCGTCTCGCCGATGGCGAGCTCGAGCGCGCGCGGCCGGGGCGCCATGGCGTCGAAGGCGGGGTTCGATCCGCTCGTCGAGCCCGCGAGCATTCCGACGTACACCACCACCAGGGCGCACCATAGCGCCGTCCGCAGTGCGTGGGCGCTCATCGGGAGGGCTCGAACCGATGGAGGCGTGCCAGCGCTTCGATCTCGGCGCGGATGAACGCGCGGCCCGCGGCGCGGTCCTCGGGACTGACCCCGATGCGCTGCGCGGTCGACGCCGCCATGTCGAAGGCGAAGTCGCGTCCGTTGATGGCGTCGGCGATGTAGAGCTTCCGCCCGTTCTCGCTCACCACACCGTACACCGCGCCGTAGCTCGATCCGATCAGGAACCGATCGGCGCTCCGGGGCGGCCCCGTACCCCCGGACGCGGCGAAGAGCGGTCGTCCGAACAGCGTTCCGAGGTCCTTCGGCTCGTAGCCGAGCAGCGCGTACAAGGTAGGCGACAGGTCTGCGGAAAAGCTGACCGCCTGCGGATTTGCGCGCAGACGCGCGGACAGCCCAGGGGGCACCCGCACGATGAGAGGCACTCTGACGATGCTCGGGCGCAGATCGTTGGCATGGCCCCAGTGGAGCGCCTCGCCGAGGCCGTCGCCATGGTCCGACGTGATCGCGATAACGCTCTCGTCGTACAGGCCGGCGCGCTGCAGATAGCTGATGAAGCCCCCGAAGCAGGCATCCATCCGCTCGATTTCGGCAGCCGCGGGTGCCAGAAAGCCGGGGTAGGACTTGCCAGGCGGTACCGGGCGCCTGCGGATGTGCGCGATGTGCAGATTCAGAGACCGCGTGTGGGCGAACACCGGCCGATCCAGCATGCCGTCGCGGTGGAGCGTCAATTCGAGCTCCCCGAGCGTGCGGCACAGGTCGTACTTCATTTCCGGCACGCCCCGATCCAGGTCCACGTCGTCACGCCCCTTCTGGACGAGCTCCACGGTGATGTGATCGGGGCTCATCACCTTGCGGTAGCTGTTGGCGACGAGCAGCTTCTCGAGCGTGTTCATCGGGGCGAACGGCGTCACGTACTGCTTGTGCAGCACCATGCCGCCGGACCAGATGGCCGGCATCGACAACCCCGTCCCGCTGTATCTGGTGAACGCGCGGTCGAAGACGACGCTCTCGGCGGCGAAGCGGTCGATCGACGGGGTGAAGCGGACGGCGTCGTTGTACGGACCGAGATAGTCGCGCCGCAGGCTGTCGATCACGAAGAGAAAGATGTGGGGCTTGGAGCCGGCGGCCGGGGCGAGCGGCTCGACGAAGTCGACGTCCGCCGGACGCACGGGACCGTCGACCATGCTATGGGCGCGCAGCAGATCGTAAAAGGCACGATCCTCGGAGGATTCGACGTGTAGCAACTGGCGGACCACCCTGAATGACGGATCCGCCGCCACGTAGCCTTCGAGAACGAACTCGGAGACGAACCTCGGTTCACCCATCCACCTGCCGAGCCGCGGCTGCACCGCGGCGCAGCCGCCGAACAGAGTGACGGCGACGAGCGACGGCGCCACGACCGACGGCCATCCGAGGCGGTCTCCCTCGTTCGCGACCGCCCCGTAGCCGTACGCGCACGCCGCCGCCCAGATCGTCAGCAGCGTCATCTTCTGCAGCAGGAAGTCCCAGTCGAACGTCATCAGCCGCCAAACCGCGAGGTATCCGATGGCGCCGAGCACAGCGAGCGCGACCAGAGAAGCCGCGCGGGAGCGGACGCCGGGCAGCGGCTCCATCAGGATCTCGATCGCCGGCGCACTGCGCGCGCCGTTCAGGCGGCGGGCGACCGCGGACCAGAAGAGCGCCAGCAGCGTACCGAACAGCGCGGCAGTGGCCCAGGCATCCGGGCCGCGGAACGAGATGGCGCCGAACACCAGGCTGTAAGCCACAAGCGCCGCGAGGGCGCCGCCCGCTGCCACGAGCAGCCAGTACTCGCCCGGTCCGTCCATGCGCATGCCGCGCCCGGCGCGAACGAGCCCGATCGTGACGAGCGCGAACACCGAAAACACCAGCATGTGCGCGACGCCGGAGGTGAGGATGCCCAGCACCACGCCGGCCGGCGTGAGCGTAATCTCTCCCGTGTTGCCCAGGCGCCAGGGCAGCGCGACGACCTGATGCAGCCACACCACCGCGCCCGCGATCAGAATCGCCTTCAGCACGCGCGCCTGGGGCGAGCGCACCGGCCGGAACACGGGCGCTGTGGCCGCGTGGTCGTAGATCGCGAGCCAGATGGGAGGCAGCAGCGCCGCGAGGGCGAGCGCCAGCCCGCGTCCGTCGTTCTCGACCTGCGGCAGTATCGGGCTGACGAGCAGCGCGGTGCCGACGCCGACGGAGACGACGAGGTACGCCCACCCGATCGCCCGGCCCCGTGCGTGCGGCAGCTCGCGGAGCATCGTGATGGCCGTGACGCCGAGCACGACCCAGTAGCCGATGTGGTGGAAGACCACGAACCCGCTCAGCCAGTTAATCAGGTGAGGGCGGATGAACTGCTGGTACGCGAACGGCGTGTAGGTGAGAAGGCAGTAGACGGCCGTCAGGAGAAAGAACGCGGCGTTCGCCGCGCGAGCCGCCGCAATCAGCCATCCGCCGTTCGCCGCAACAGTGCGGGGCGTCATGACCGGGTCCGATACCCGTAGGAAGCCGACAGGTCCTGCACCTGCCGACGAATCACGTCCCAGTTCGCCTCGCGCATCGCGTTGGTGATCGTGAGCCGAACGTCCCGGGGGCCGCTCAGATCGAAGGCGTAATCACGGCCCGAGACCCCGTCCGCGATGTAGAGCGACCGGCCGTTGCGGCGCAGCACGCCGTACACCGCACCGTAGCTCGAGGCGACGAGCAGAGGTTCGTCGGTCCGCTGGCGCGCGTCGGGCCGGACGCCGTCGAGACCGAAGAGCGATCGTCCGTACAACGGACCGAGGTCGCGCGGCTGGTAGCCGAGCAGCCGGTACAACGAGGGGGTAATGTCGGCCGAGAAGCTGATGTCCTGCCCGTCTGCTGTCGCCCTCGGAGCCAGCGACGCGGGCAGGTGGATGATGAGCGGGATCCGCACCACCTCGGGGAACAGCGTGTACGAATGTCCCCAGCGCCCTTCTTCGCCGAGCGAGTCGCCGTGATCCGAGGTGACGATCACGATGCTGTTGTCGTACATGCCCGTGCGCTTCAGGAACTCGATGAAGCTGCCGAAGCACTCGTCGATCGCGCGCACGCGCTCCACCACCGGCGCCGCGAACCTCTGCGAGCCGTCGAGCCGCCGGCTGCTGGACTGTATGTTCGCGATGTGGAGATCCTGCGGCAGGCTGTAGAAGAAAAACGGAGCGTCGTTGCGCGTCTCGATCACGGTCTTCAGCTCGCCAATCGTCCGGCAGAGCCGGAATTCGACGTTCCTGATCCCGCGATCCAGCACCACGAAGTCGGGCCTCCGAGGTATGAGCTGATCGGCGATGCTGTCGATGCTCATCACGCGGCGGTAGCCTGCCGCATCGAGCAGCTTGGCAAGCGCGTTCATCGGCGCGAACGGCTGGATGTACTGCTTGTGCAGCACCATGCCGCCCGCCCAGATCGAGGGCACGGCCAGGCCGGTGCCGCTGTAGCGCGAGAACGCGCGCTCGAAGACGACGCTCTCACGGGCGAAGGCGTCGAACGACGGCGTGAACGACACCTCCGGGTTGTATGGGGACAGATAGTCGCGGCGGAGGCTGTCGAGCACGAACAGGAAAATGTGGGGCCGCTCCGCCGGGCGCGCCAGCGGACGCGCGAAGTCGATGTCAATTGGCCGGATCGCGTCGTCCACGATGCCCGAGTGCGCCTTCAGGAACTGATAGAAGCCGGCGGTGTCGGGGCTCTCCATCCGCGACGTGTCGCGAATGAGCAGGAACGAGGGGTCGATGGCCGCGTACTGATCGAAGAGCAGTTCGGGCTGAAGCCGCCGGTCGCCGGTCCACGCCGACACCTGCGGCAGCGCCGCCGAGAGCAGGCATGCGGTCGTGAGGACGGCGCCCGACTTGACGGCTGGGCGGGACCAGCGCGCCTGCACGCATACGGGCCGCGTCAGCGCATTGTGCACCAGCGCGAACGCGCCGGCCCACACCGCGACGACAGTGAGCTTCTGGAGCAGGAAGTTCCAGTCCAGACGCGCGAACAAGTCGCCAGTGGCGAGCGCCGCGACCGGAACCGCGAGAACGGCGAACGGCCGTGCGGCGCAGCTGAGTGCGGTGCAGGGCCCGCTGAGCATCGAGAGCACGTCTCGCGACACCTCTTCCTCGTTCACCGGAAAGTGCCGGACGAGCCCCGACCAGGAGAGGATCGTCGTCGCCGACATCGCCGCCGCGGCGACCCACCCGGCCCACACGGCGAATCCAAGCGTTTCGAACCCGACCCGCTGGAGCACGGCGGCGAGCGCCCCCGCCGCGAGCGCGAGCGTCAGCCAGTACGCCGCCGTCCCCGGACGAGACATTCTGCGCGCCGCGCGAAAGACGAGGTTCAGGAGGAGAAACGCGACGGCGAACACCGCCAGGTGCGCGGCCGCCGAAGCAATCCAGGAGACGAGCAGCGCGCGGGCGTCGAGCTCGATACCGGCGGCGCGCCCGAGTCGCAGGGGCGCCGCGACGGCGTAGGACATCCAGACCGCGAGCGCTGTCGCGAGGCAGGTGCGAAGCGCGTCCGCGTCCGACGGGACGGTCGGCTCGATTGGACGGCAGATCCGGTGATCGACGACCGCGAGCCAGGCCGGAAATGCCAGCGCGAGGAGGCCCGCCGCGAGGCTGTAGCCGTCGTTGCCGACCCGATCCAGCAACGGCGTGAACGCCACGGTAACTCCCACCGCAAGCGACGCGCCCAGGTAGGCGATCGCCATCCGGTGCCGGCGCGGGCCGGAAAGATGCGGCACGAGCGTCCAGGCCGTCAGCAGCGAACACAGCCAGAAGAGCGGCGGGTTCAGCACGACGAAGGTTGACGGCCACGCCAGGACTTCCGGACGGATGAACTGCTGGTAGGCAAACGTGCTGAAGCTCAAGATGCAGTAGGCCGCGGTCGCGAGAAAGAACGCGAGGTTGACCACGCGCAGCAGCACCAGCACGGGGCGCCCGCGCGCGAACGACAGCACGGCGTCCACCGCCGCTGTCATTGCCAGAACCCCGCGTACCATTCGACGAAGCCCGGCCCGACCGTCGCCGCCAGCGCCGCGCCCATCGCCAGGAAGGTCCCGAACGGCAGCGCGTACTTCATGTCGCCGCGCTTCAGCGCGATCATGCCGATGCCGATGGCCGAACCGCTCAGCGAGCCGAGGAGAAGCGTGACGAGCATCAGTTGCCAGCCGAGGAAGGCGCCCACCATGGCGAGCATCTTCACGTCCCCCATGCCCAGCCCCTCTTCGTGGCGGATCCGGAAGTAGATCTCGGCGATCGCGTACGGAATCGCGCCGCCGACCACGATGCCGATGAGGCTCGACTGCCACCCGGGTTGCGTGAAGAGACTGAATGCGAATCCGACGGCGATGCCGGGGATGGTTATGGCATTGGGCAGCAGGTGGTGTTCGAGATCGATGGCGAACAGCACGACGAGGGCGCAGCCGAACACCAGGCGCGACGCGAGCAGCATGCCGGGTCCGTAGTACCACCACGCTGCCGCAAACATGACTGCCGTGAGCCCTTCGATGATCGGATAGCGCAGCGAGATGGGCGCGCGGCACGTCCGGCACCGTCCGAGCAGCGCCGCGTAGCTCGCAACGGGGATGTTCTCGTACCACGCCAGTGCGCGGCCGCAGTGCGGGCACGCCGACGCCGGCCACACGATCGAGCGGCCGAGCGGCAGCCGGTGTACGCACACGTTGAGGAAGCTGCCGACGATCGCGCCGAACACGCCGGCGATCGCCGTGGTCACCAGGAGCATCATGAGATCGGGAGTGCCGGCCGCTTCGGATCGGTCGGGAGCGGAAAGAGCGGTGAACGCCGCGACAGGCTCACGCGGCCGGCCGGATCTATCTCATATGGGGTGTGGGACGGATCGACCGGGACCGCGCGCAGCATCCGGGCGCGCACAAGGGGCATCCAGTCGCCCGGCAGTGCACCGGCCGCGTCGCGGAACCGGTTCACGGCCTGCTGCAGCGCATCGATGTCGTCCATCGCCTGGAGCTGCGCCAGCTTTTTCTCCGCATCGCGCCGCAGGTACTCGACCTCAGCCGTTTGGCGAATCGTTTCCCACATTGCCCGTGATGACTGTCGATCGCCCCCCTGGGCGAGTGTGTTGGCCGCCAGCGAGCGCAGCCACCACGGTGCACCAGGCACCTGGCTGGCCCTGTCGAACCATTTCGCCGCCTCGGCGTAGTCCTGGTGCCACCAATAGTGGACAAAGCCGATGTCCCACATGTATTCCCACTTATCGGCTCTGGCGGCGAAACCCTTTTGCAGGAGCGCAATCGCAAGGTCCGGCCGGCCGGCGCCTCCTGGATACGGCTCGGCCAGGAAGATCGCCCCGAAGCGGTAGGCGATGTTGAAGTACGGGTCCAGGCTCGTCGTGAGGTCCAGCAACGGGTGAAGGAGCTCGTAACGATCGGCGTCGGGCTCCAGCGCTACCCAGGGCTTGTCCGCAATCTCCAGGCGGATGCCGCCGAAGTACTGAACCGCGCGGATCCAGT
>WUUC01033898.1_pt1 | contig 12340 bp, 8 predicted proteins | sample 6278441 | NCBI WGS metagenome assembly WUUC01 (sample SAMN13675441, study PRJNA597444) | soil metagenome | isolation source: soil | place: USA: Washington | collected 2017-10 | reverse complement strand
ATCAGGCGGCGACCGTCTTCAGGGATTTTCTCAAACAGTACCCGAACAGCTTCATCGCCGACCTGATGCTTCTCTGGCTCGGTCGTTCCTACATCGAGCTTGGGCAGTTGCAGGAGGCCGAGCAGGTCGTCCAGCGCCTGCGCTCCATGCAGGACACGCCCTTCACGGATGTCTTCGAGAACGAGCTTCAGACGGCCCGCCGCGACATCGCGAGCAGGCCCACCGCCACCCCCGCGCCCACACCGGCTCCCCGCGCGGAACCGACGCCTTCGAGGGCAGTCGCCAGAGCGACCCCGACGCCCGCGCGCCCCGCCCCGACGCCGCGCCCGACCCCGGTCGAGGTGGCAAGCTCGGGCGAAGGCGTCAAAGGTAGAAGCACGACGCCCACGCTCAATATGCGCGGCGGCGGCGACGCCTCGCGCCCGCGCACGGCGACGAACAGACCCAGTCGGCGCACGGGCGCTGCCGCGAGAAATACGCCCCAGCCGACGACGACTCCCGTCCCGACCCCGACGCCCGTCAGACGAGAGCCTGTTCAGCAGGTCGCTTCCAACGTAGTGCGCCCGCCGGTCATCGCGAATCCGACTCCGCAGCAACTCAACAGCGGCGGCAGCGACTCCGCAAGCATGCGCGGAGGACAGGTTTCGGCTGCCCCTTCAGGGACTACGCTCGACCCCTCGCAGCCGCAGAGCGGCTTCAGCCTGACGGTCAGGCAGGTTCCAGACCTCAACCTCCTGCTCCGGCGCACGGCGCTGGCCGCGCAGCCCGGACAGGCGATTCAACTCCCGCTCGTCATCACCAACGCGGGAAACAAGGAAGACCAGTTCCGCTTGGAGACAGACCTCCCCGCCGAATACCAGCCGTCCTTTAGCCAGAGCGGAACCGATTCGGGGATGCCAATCTTCGTGACGCCCGAGATGACGCGCGGCTCAAACCTCGAAGTCATACTCAATATCCGCATCCCCGATAACATCGCCGACAACTCGCAGCAGCGCTTCCTTGTACGCGCGGCCTCGCAGGCCAACTCGACCATCGTCAAGGTCGCAGACGCTTCGCTCACGGTCGTCGCCGCCGCGCTCGCCGCCACCTCGAACGTGGCGCAGGAGTCCGTGATGCCCGGCGACACCTTCACGCAGCGCATCAGCGTGCGCAATCAGGGCAGCGCCTCCGCGCGCGGCACGCGTGCCGACTTCGTCTTCAGCCCCGACTTCGAGCTGGTCAGCGCAACGCCCGCGCCCATCAACTACGACCGCCCCTCGCGCACGGCCATCTGGTCTCTAGGTGATTTAGAGTCGCGCGACAACCGCGAGATTACAGTCACTTTGCGCGCAGTCCCCGACGCGCTCGCGGCGACCAGCCGTGCCATCGGTCGCGGCACGATGCGAACGACGAGCCTGACGACGCCCTCGAACTTCGACGGCCCCGCCATAGCGGTCGGGCGCGTGGCGCGCGCGCAAGTCGAGTCCGTCTCGACGGGCCTGACCGCGACGCCCGGCGACACCATCTACATACCTTTCTTCGTGCGCAACCCTTCAAACTACCCCGAGTCCTTCTCGATGCAACTGACCGCGCCCGGCGCTCCTGCGGCGACCATCTACGCGGACACGAACGGCGACGGCCAGCATCAGGAGGGCGAGCCTTCGGTGACGCAGACCGCTGCGCTCGAACCGCGAGGCGGGCAGTATCCGGTGCTTTTGCGCGTGGACATCCCGCGCTCGACGCCCGACCGCCAGCAGTTCGCATACAACCTCGTCACGCGCGCCATCAACGCGCCGGGCGGGCGCGTCGCCAGCGAGGCCAGCACCGTGCTCACCGTCGCCACGCCGCGCGTCCGCGTCCGCGCCGAACTCGGCAACTCTGAGCCCGCGCCGGGCGACACCATCTTCTATCGACTAGTGCTCGTCAACGACGGCGGCGGCCTCGCGAAAAATCTGGCGGTCACGGAGTTCCTGCCCGAAGCTTTGGAGTTCGTTTCGTCCAACCCTTCGCTCAACTTGCAGGACGCTCCGGGCAACGCGCGCAGCTTCGTCTGGCGCGTCCCCGAACTCGCGCCCGGCGACACCTCCGTGCTCCTCGTGACGGTCAGGCTGCGCTCGAACATCCCCGCAGGCACGACCATCACCCCGCGCCACGCGCTTACGTATCAAGACACGAACGCCAACAGCTATCAGGGCCAATGAGCGACGCCTCGGCGCGCGAGCGAAACGACACGGAGACTGTGCAAGCGACGGCTGCCGGTCTCCGTGTTGCCGTCTCCACGCACGGCGACTCGCGCATGAAAGAGCCTCCGAGTCCCGCCGCGCGCAGGCGTCTCGCCAACCTGATTATCGCCAAAGCCTTCTTGGAGCTGCTGCTGCTGGCTGCGCTCGCAGTGGGCTTTTATTACGTCGCCTTCCCGCCGTCCTTTCAGGGCTCGCTCGATGTGGCCGACGCCGGAAGCGTGCGCGGCTGGGTCGTGAATCGCTCGCGGCCCGGCGAGACGGTGGAAGTGCAGCTCTTCATCGACGACCGTTTCGTGGCGAGCGGCTTCGCAGACCAATCGCGGCCCGACGTGCGCGCGCGCGGCTTCGCGCCCGACGAGCGTCACGGCTTCGTCTTTAGACTGGAACCCCCGCGCCCCGGCGAATACGAGGCGCGCGTCTACGCAGTCCACGCGAGCGGCGGCGGCACTCGCCGCACACTGCAACTCGTCGGCGCTCCGCTCCGCTTCGTGTCGAAGTGAGAATCAAGATGGCGACAGTCTTTGATGTTGAAGGCACTGCTCACGGAGACCGCGCGCTGGCGGCGTGGGAGATTGCGTCGGTCGTCTCCTCAGTCCTGCTCGCGGAGTGGGTCATCTACTCCATAGGCGTTGGCAGTCAACTGCTGATGCTCGTTCCGGTAGCGTTGGCCTTCATCCTCATGTTCCTTTCGCATCGCCTGCGCGGCGAGTCCGCGCGCGAGATAGGCTGGCGTCTTGATAATTTCATCGCCGCCGCACGCCTCATCAGCATGTTGCTGTTCGCGCCCGCGTTGCTGCTCGTCGCCTATGGCTGGTTCAACTCGAACCTCAATCTCGCCCGTTGGAGCGGAGGTCGTGCATCCGTCTTCGCGCCCTTGCTCGGGGTGCTTTGGGGGCTCTTGCAGCAATACGCGCTGCAAGGCTTCATCAACCGGCGTGCGCAAATCGTCTGGGGGCGCGGGTGGGCGAGCGTCTTCATAGTCGCGCTCGTCTTCGGGGCGCTGCATTTGCCGAACCCTTTGCTCGCGCTCTCGACCTTCGCGGGCGGCCTCGTGTGGGCTTACGCCTACCAGCGAGTTCCGAACCTGCTCGCCCTCGGCATTTCTCACGGCGTCATGACGTGGGTGCTCATCTCAAGTCTCCCGCCCGCCGCCCTACACAACCTGCGCGTCGGCTTCAAATACTTCGGCTGAAGGCGAAGGCTTCGGGTCTTTCGACAGAGAAGGTTTGAACCGGAGACACCTTTTGGCTGTACGTGTTGAACGATGATTTGCTATAATCCGCGCGTCGTGCATGAGAGCAGGTCGGGCGGTCGCTGCCGTGCTTGAAAAAGTACGGGAGAGGAAAGTCCGAACACTACAGGGCAGCGAGCCCGCTAACGGCGGGGCGCTTGGAAGCCACGGGGCCGTTTCGACGGCCCGAGAGGCTTTCCGGGCGACGACAAGTGCAACAGAAAAAAGACCAGCCAGCGGGCCTCTCTTCGTCCCTTTCGGGGGAAGAGAGAGGCAGCGGGTGATGGGTGAAATGGTGCGGCCCTCTCGGGCTTAAAGTAAGAGCGCACCAGCGCGGGTGGTGACACGCGCGGCTAGGCAAACTCCTCGCAGTGCAAGACCAAATAGGGAGGCCGTCAGCTAGGGCTGCCCGTCCAAAGTCGCGCCGGTTTCCGAACCGCGCGCGCTACGCCTCCGGGTAGGTCGCTTGAGCCGTTCGGCAACGAACGGCCTAGATGAATGATCGCCGCCCCGCGCTCTCGCCTGAGCAGGGGCACAGAATTCGGCTTACAGACCTGTTCTCAACGTGCACGGCATCGGGAATACAACGACGACGAAACCTTCGCACCCTCACACAACATCCTCGTATCTCACGGCAGGAGATAAAAATTGATGGCGAACCGGAAAGGCGTCTTTATAGGGGCTTACGTGCCCTCTGAGCTGAAGAAAGCTCTGCAACAACGTGCGGTCAGCGAGCACCGCACGCTCTCGCAGGAGATTACGCGCATTCTCGAAGAGGCGGTCAGGGGCGCACGCCTGCCGCCGGGCTTCGTTGACCGGCGCTCGCCGAATTCGCCCGCGCGGCGGCGCAACTCAGACCCTCTACCGCGACGGCGCAAAGACGACGTGCCCTTCATCTCTTCCGACCAAGCGAAGAGCGACGATTAAGCCGGTCGCGCTTCGGCTCTGAAGCATCCATACATTAAGAGGCTCACGGGTTTCGCATCAAAGGAAGGCGCGACCCGTGGGCCTCCGTCTTTACAGGGAAGCAGGGGCAGGAAAAGCCGTAAACCGTCAATCATAAATCGTGATAAGAAAATCCGTCTCTTTCTATTCACGGTTCACGATTGACGATTCAAGGCTTTTCTCCCTTCCGCGTTTGTTTGTTACACTCGGACGCGTCGAAACTTTGTAGCAATCCGACGAAGGAATCTTGAGTAAGCAGAAGGCAATCTATCTGGCGGTCGGCGTCGTCCTCGGCTTCATCGTGGGCTTCGCACTGGCTAACGGTATCAATGGCCGTGAGCAAGAGCAGATGCGCGGCGAGTTGACGCGGCTGCGCGCGGCGGCCTCAAAGACGGCGGAAGCGGAGCCTACGCCGGGAAGGGCTGCGGGTGAAGACGGCTCGCTGCCGTCGCTCTCTGAAGAAGAGTTGCGCAACGCGGTCGCAAAGGCGGACGCGAGCCCCGGCGACGCGGAGTTGCAGCGCAAGGCGGGGCAGGGGCTCTACATCTACGCGATGCAGACCGGCAATTCGGCGCTCCTTCCAGACGTTGCGCGCATCCTGAAGCGCGCGCACGAAGCAGACCCGAAGGACTATCCAATCACGGTGCTCGCTGGCAACGCGCATTTCCTCGTCGCGCGCGGCGGAGGCGACGAGCAGTCCCTCTCGGCGGCGCGGAAGTTCTACGAGCAGGCGCTCGCCGCAAAGCCCGACGACATCGTCGTGCGGACGAGCCTCGGGCTGACTTACTTCTTCGCGCGTCCCCCCGACTCGGCGCGCGCGGTGCGCGAGTACCGGAAGGCTTTGGAGATAGACCCTCGTCACGAAATGACTTTGCAGAGTCTGGCGGCGGCGCTCATCGAGATGGGCGAGCTGGCCGAGGCGGAGAAGAGGCTAGAAGAGTTGGAGAGCGTCAACAAGGCGAGTCAGGAATTGCCGAACCTGCGGGCGCAGCTCGCGCAGAAGCGAAACGTCTTGAAGGAGAGAAAGTGAAGTACGTCTTTATCCTCATCTTGCTGGCGACGGTCGGCACGGTCGTCTACTGGCGTCTGCGCCCATACATCAAGATGGTGCGGCGCTTCCTCGGCGTCCTGCGCGACGTGCGGAGCGCGAGCGAAGGGCTTCCCTCCAACACGCCGCGACGCAAGAGCGTCAAGGCGGCGAGTGAATCCCTCGTGCGCTGCGCCGAGTGCGGGACTTGGCTGCCCGCCTCACGCGCCGTCCATCTGCGCACCTCGAACCGTTCTTACTGCTCACAAGCCTGCCTCGAACGCACCGCCGACACGCCCCGGCGCACGCGCAAAACAGCTTCCTAAAATCAATCGCAGACAGCGCAGTCCCGTCCGACTCTCTAGACTTGGGCCCGCTTCTGCGACTTCGCGCCGACAAAGAAGAGGATGGTCGAGACGGCGAGCGCGGCGGGCACGATGAGGAGCGCGGTGGAGAGATGCTGCCGGCTGGCGTCGATGCCGATGGCGTCGGCGAGCGCGGCGAGGGCTCGGAACTGTCCGGCCTTGAGCGAGTCGGAGAGGACGCCGACGAGCGCGCGCGAGATGGCATCGCCGAAGGTGTGGATGATGACGATGTTGAGCGCGACGGCCATCGCGCGTATGTGCACCGGCACGCTCTCAAGAAGGATTGCGTGGAACGGCGCGTTGCTGACGAAGAGGAGCATCACGGCGAAGAAGATTGCCGGGAGGAAGACGCGCGGGTCGTCGGCGACGAGCACGCCGAGAGTCGGCACGATGCCGAGGAGCGTGCTGACGGCGCAGACCAGAAAGTATGCGTTGTGCCTGCGCGTGTGGATGCGGTCGGCCAGCCAACCGCCGCCGAAAGTCCCCGTCGCCCCGGCCAAGAGAGAGACGATGCCGAGGGTGACGGACGCGCCCGTCGCGCTCATCCCCTTGTCGCTCTCCATCACGACCGTCGCCCACGTAGCCATCGCCCCGAGCGCGAAGGTCAGGGCGGTATAACCGGCGGTCGAGATAATCCAGTCGCGCGTCGTCAGGATGTTCCAGACGTTGCGCAGCGTCGTCCCCTTCGACGCGGGCCGGGCGAGGGCGCGCGAGGTCTCGGCGGGCGCTTCGACAATCTCTTCGAGAGCCGTCTCCTGCCGTTGATGAACGTCGGTCGAGCCTCGCGCGGGCTCGCGCAGACGCCAGACCAGCACGGCGGTCAGAAGCCCCGGCACGCCGACTATCATGAAGGCCGCGCGCCAGCCGAAGAAGTGCGCGAGGATTCCGCCGATGACGAAGCCGAGCGCGAAGCCCATAGGGATTGCGGCCTGAAAGACGCCGAGGGCCGTGGCGCGGCGGTGCGGCGGGAAGTAGTCCGCGATGAGGCTCGGCGTGATGGTCGAGTAGGCCGACTCGCCGATGCCGACGAAGGCGCGGATGATGCAGAGCGTCAGCGCGATGCCCGAGAGCGTGAGCGTCAGGCCGACCAGCGGCACGTCGAAGCGGAGGCCGGAGGGTAGAAAAGAGAGACGGTCGGCGAAGCCTGTCAGGGCCGTCGCCACGCTCCAAACGACTGCGGCGGACGCCATAATCTTCGCGCGCGGGTAGCGGTCTCCGAGCCGCCCGAAGAGAGGCGCGAGCACCGTGAAGGAGAGCAGCAGGGAGGCTTCCATGTAGCCCAGCTCGGAGTGGGTCAGGCCGAGGTCTGGGTCTTTCAAAAGGACGGGAGCGACGGCTGGCAAGACCTGCCGGTCGATGTAGTTCAGGAAGTTGACCAGCGAAAGAATCAGCAGCGCGTAATAAGAATACTTCGGGACGGCGGGCGTAGCGGCGTCCGGGTTCTGCTCTTTTGAAATAGAGCTGCTGCCTTTGTTGCTCATGCTTTTGGCTCGTCTGCGGTCAGGATTTCGATGACGGTCGGCGTGATGTCTGCGAGCGTGCGGACTCTGCGGCGGACGCTCTCGCGTCCACGGCCCCACGCGAGAGTGGGGACGAAGTTGAGCGTGTGGTTGCGCGTCGAGAGGTCTTCGATGTTGCCGTGGTCGCTGGTGAGCATGACGGTCGTGCGTTCAAGCTCGACTCTGGCGAGCACCTCCCGGACGAAGCGCGAGAGTTCCTTGAGCGCTTTGAGCGCGGCATCGAAGTCCTGCGCGTGCCCCGCGCGGTCGGTGATGAAATGCTCGTAGAGCGTGAAGCGATGCTCGCCTGCGAGGGAAGCGAGCACGGCGGCGGCCTCTTCGGGCGTGCGCGCGGGCACGTTCTCGCCGCGCTCAATCGCCAAGCGGTTCGTGAAGTCGTGGTAGACGGCGCGACCGTCGCGCAAGTCCTCGACGGTGCGGAAGGGAACTCCGGCGGCCTCGACCGCGACGGTCGTCGCGGAGACCCAGCGCGGACGCTCGTCGAAAAAGCGCTGCGTGTAGGTGTTGGCGAAAACGTTCGGGCCTATGCCCCGATGCAGGAGTTGAAGAAATATGGAGTGCTCGCGAATGAGCGCGCGCATCGCTTCATTGGGGAAGCCCTGTTTGTGATAGCCGAGCGTGGCGGGCGCGTTGATGCCGGTCAGGATTGTCGTCTGCCCCGAAGCGCTCTGCGGTCGTCCCTCGACGCCGAGGCGCGCGTCCGTGCGTACGAGGACGCCGCCCGAGGGCAGCGCCGGTTCCTCAGCCTCGAAAATCGCCAGCGGCGAAGCCTCCGCGCCGAGCAGGTCGAGCGGGTTGTGCGGGCCGCGCGTGCCGATGCCAAGGCCGTCCACGAAGATGAGAAGCACGGACATTGATTTGAATAAGTAGCATCCGGGACGCGGACGTTGCAAGGTTGAAGGAAAGCCTTGAAGCGGAAAAGCCGTGAATCGTAAATCGTCAATCGTGATAAGAGAAATGCAGGGTCTTTCTATTTACGATTCACGATTTACGATTCACGGCTTTTTAAAAGGGTCTGCTATATTCTGCGTGCAAGCTTTGAATCCGCGATATCCCTCCGCCGTCCTTCGGTGAGAATTCTTTTGGAGGCTTTGAATGGTCAAGAAGAAATTGCCGACGTGTGTCCTGACTCTGGTATTGCTCTTGAGCGGCGCGCTGATGCCGTATGCGAGCGGGCAACAGTCGGGCGCAGCCACTCCGGCGGCGGCTCGCCCTTATTTCTACGAGCCCGCCGTCTCGCCCGACCGCGCGGAGATAGCCTTCGTGTCGGGCGGCGACATCTGGACTGTGCCCTCGGCGGGCGGTGAAGCGCGGCTGCTCGTGTCGCATCCGGCGACGGAGTACAGGCCGCTCTATTCGCCCGACGGCTCGCGGCTCGCCTTCACCTCCGCGCGCACCGGCAACGGCGACCTCTACGTGCTCACCTTCGAGACGGGCGAACTTCAACGACTGACCGCCGACGACGGCTTCGACCAGCTCGACGCTTGGTCGCGCGACGGGCGCTGGCTCTACTTCTCTTCGACGGCGCGCGACATCGCGGGCAGCAGCGATGTATACCGCGTGAGCATCGAAGGCGGGACGCCGATGCAGGTCGGCGCGGATCGATACATGAACGAGACGGCTGCCGCGCCCTCGCCGGACGGGGCGAGCCTTGCGCTCGTAGGGCGGGGCTTCGCGCAGTGGTGGCGGCACGGGCACGCGCACATAGACGAGTCGGAGATCTGGCTCATGCGGAATCATTCGACCGACGCATATGAAAAGCTGACCGAGGGCGGCGCGAAGGAGATGTGGCCGATGTGGAGCGCCGACGGGCGCACGCTCTTTTTCATGTCGGATCGCGGCGGCGCTGAGAACCTTTGGGCGCTTACTCCGGGCGGGCGGGCGCGGCAGTTGACGCAGTTTCGAGATGGCCGGGTGATGTGGCCGAGCATTTCGGCGGATGGCAGGATGATAGTCTTCGAGCGCGGCTTCGGCGTCTGGAAGCTAGACACTTCGAGCAACCGCGCGGAGGAGGTGCGGATTACACGCAGAGGCGCTGCGGCTGGCCCTTCCATCGAGCGGCTGCGGCTCACCGACCAGTTTCAAGACCTCGCGCTCGCGCCCGACGGCAAGAAGGTCGCCTTCGTCCTGCGCGGCGAAATCTTCGCGGCTTCGGCGACGGAGAGCGGCGACGCAGCGCGCGTGACGGTGACGCCGGGGCCGGAGTCGCAGCCCATCTGGTCGCACGACAGCCGCCGCCTCGCGTACGTCTCGGAGCGCAACAACACGGCGCAGATTTTTATCTACGACTTCGGGACGAACTCTGAGACGCAGTTGACGAGCGGCGCGGGCGGCGGCGACGCCACGCCGCGCTTTTCGCCCGACGGGAAGTGGCTTGCGTTCGAGCGCGGGGCGCGAGAGCTTCGCGTGCTCAACCTCGAATCGAAGCAGGAGCGCGTAGTGGCGACGGCGAGTCTGGCGAGGCCGCCGCTCAACCCCGACCGCCCCTTCGTTTGGTCGCCCGACAGTCGCTGGATAGCGCACATACAGATAGGCGCGAAGCTCTTCCGCAACGTCTACGTCGCGCCCGTCGAAGGCGGCGGCAAGGCGCAGCCCTTGAGCTTCCTCGCCAACGTGAGCACGAACACGGTCTCTTGGAGCCCGGACGGCACGTTCATCCTCTTCGACACGGGCCAGCGCACGGAGTCCAACCAGCTCGCGCGCATCGACCTGCTCCCGCGCACGCCCCGCTTCCGCGAAGACCAGTTCCGAGACCTCTTCAAGGAAGAGACGCCGCGCACCGTCGCGCCCTCTCTCAGGCGGCAGGAGAACGTCGCGCCGACGCCCACACCCGCGCCGACGAGCACGCCGTCGCCCGACCCGTCCGCGACGCCGACACCTTCGACCACTCCCACTCCGGCCCCTTCGGACACGTCCGAACTCTTAACCACGCGAGCGGCAAAGCAGGGCGCGGCGGACGAGTCGAAGAAGAAGGAGAAGCTCACGGAAATCGTCTTCGAGGGCGTCAGGCGTCGCCTGAGTCTTTTGCCCGTCGGCGTGGACGTGTTCTACCAGACCATCAGTCCCGACGGGAAATACGTGCTCATGATTGCGGGGGCCGAGAACCAGACGAACCTCTACCTCTACTCGCTCGACGAACTTTCGCGCGAGCCCGCGGTGGCGCGGCAGATGACTTCGACGCCGGGCTTAAAGAGCTTCGCGCACTTCTCGCCCGACAGCCGAGAGGTCTTCTATCTCGAACAGGGGCGCATACAGGTCGCGCCTGTCGATCAGCGCCAGCCGCCGCGCCCGCTCAGCGTCGCCGCCGAGATGGACGTTGACTTCGGGCGCGAGAAGTTCGAGGTCTTCAGGCAGGGCTGGGAGTACATGCGCGACAACTTCTATGACCCGAACTATCACGGCGCGGACTGGGGAGCGATGCGCGGCGAGTACCTGCCGTTCATCGCGGGCGCGAAGACGCCCGACGAGATGCGCAGGTTGATGCGCCTGATGGTCGGCGAGCTGAACGCCTCGCACCTCGGCGTCAACGCCCCTCCCGGCTCCGCACAGACCATCACCGGACGCCTCGGCCTCAGCTTCGACCGCGAGGAATACGAAAGGACTGGCCGGCTTCGCGTCGCGGAAGTCATCCCGCTCGGCCCCGCCGCCCTTGCGCGCGACGCGGCCTCGCCCGAGCGGACGCGCGAGATTAAAGTCGGCGAGTACGTCCTCGGCATAGACGGCAAGACGCTCGACGCGCGGACGAATCTGGACGAGCTGCTCAACTACAAGATTAACCGGCGCGTGACGCTCATGGTCGGCCCCACTGCGGACGGCGCGGGGAAGAGGGAACTGGACGTGCGGCCCGTCAGCCTCGGCACGGAGAAGGGGCTGCGTTATCGCCAGTGGGTCGAGCAGAAGCGTGAATACGTCGCGCGCCGCAGCAACGGTCGGCTCGGATACGTGCACATGTTCGACATGTCCTCGGCCTCGCTCGCGCAGCTCTACATAGACCTCGACGCCGAGAACCAGTCGCGCGAGGGCGTGGTCGTGGATGTGCGCCAGAACAACGGCGGCTTCGTCAACGTCTACGCGATTGACACGCTCGCGCGTCGCAGTTACCTGCGGATGACTCCGCGCGGTTTCGTCACCGCGCCCTCGCGCACGCTCCTCGGCCAGCGCGCTCTTGAGCTACCGACCGTGCTCGTCACCGACCAGTATTCGCTCTCTGACGCCGAAGATTTCACCGAAGGCTACCGCGCTCTCGGCCTCGGCAAAGTAGTGGGCGAGCCGACCTCCGGCTGGATAATCTACACCTCGAACGTCCCGCTCATCGACGGCACAATCTTTCGCCTCCCCTACATCAAAATCGAGACTGCCGACGGCGTCAACATGGAACGCAACCCGCGCCCCGTGGACGTGCCCGTCCGTCGCGCGGTCGGCGAAAGCTACACGGGGAGAGACTCACAGCTAGACGCCGCCGTCGGCGAGCTACTGCGGGCAGGGCCGCGGCCTTGAACGACGGCGTCAGGGCTATAGGAGCTTTCGGTTATAGCCTGTAGAGCGAAGAAGCGACGGCGACATCAACGCAACTGTCTGAAACCTTTCGGCGAGGGAAATAAAAAAGCGCGGGGTGACGAACGAATCGCCCCGCGCTTCTTTGTCTGTGCAGGCTAAAAGTGGAAGCAGGATAATGTCTCGATGCCGTCCCTTCCAGCGTCCGCACTGTTATAGACGCTCACATAAGCAGCTCTGACTTTCGCCCGCGCCGCCTCGATTCACATTCTTTATTAATGACGAGCCGCCGGATTATTCAGTGCGAGCCCTGCGCTCGACGCCTTGATGCTCGGGCTCGGTCTGCGCGAGGGTGTCGGTCTTGAGGCGCGTCTCGTCGCCTTCGGCTAGGAGGCCGCGCTCGCGGTAGCTGCGGAGCTTGTTGTGAAGAGTCTTGAGGCTGATTTGCAGCAGCTCGGCGGCGCGCGTCTTGTTGTTCTCGGTCTTCTTGAGGGTGCGCATAATCATCTGGCGCTCGACCTCTTCGATGGGCGTGC
>WUUC01035347.1_pt1 | contig 12341 bp, 12 predicted proteins | sample 6278441 | NCBI WGS metagenome assembly WUUC01 (sample SAMN13675441, study PRJNA597444) | soil metagenome | isolation source: soil | place: USA: Washington | collected 2017-10 | reverse complement strand
ACACGAGGAACAGACCCAAAACGATGCCCAGCAGCGAGTGCATGGCAATCGTGGGCTTGAATTCCGATTCGTGCAGTTCGAATACCGTGATCATCAGGTAACAGCACAATAGCGTAAAAACAGCCAGAAATACCAGGACAGGCGTCAGGGTCCGCATGACCTGTTTGCTGTACGCGTGGGTAATAAGGGAAAACCAGTTCTTGGGGTTGTAGTTGATCATAAAAAAGTGCCCGGTGCAGCTTAGGAAGGCTTTCCGGGGCCCTAATTAACCCATTCAAAAAAATATTTCCAAGGGCCAACCTTCGGAATACCTTTCCGTTACTATATTCAAAGTAATATCATTTTAATATCACCCCTATGAGCACCGAAAAATCCTACAAACCTGTTTCAGGGTACACCATGTCATTTGTAGTACTGCTGATGGTCATTGCCGGCGCTATGGCCCTAATCACCCGTCATCCGATCGGCGGAGTTATTCTCTTTATCTGTCTTCCACTTCTTGGTGGTTTCTTTTTTATCAACCCCAACTCATCGGTGGTCCTCGTATTGTTTGGCGACTACAAGGGAACTGTGAAAGACAATGGTTTCCATTGGGTGAACCCATTCTTTATGAAGAAAAAGTTCTCGTTGCGCGCCAGGAACTTTGACAGCGAGAAGATCAAGGTGAACGACAAGGTCGGTAACCCGATCCAGAGATCGGCGTGATATTAGTATGGCAGGTGCGGGACACCTTTAAAGCCGCGTTCGAGGTCGACAATTACGAAACTTTCGTACGGGTACAGAGCGATTCGGCTGTAAGGACTCTGGCTGGACAATACCCCTACGATAATTTTGACAACGATAAAGAAATAACACTTCGCTCCGGCCAGGATGAAGTGAATCATGCGCTGGAAGAAAACCTGAAGAATCGTCTTGATATGGCCGGCATCCAGGTGATCGAAGCCCGCATCAGCCACCTGGCTTATGCCCCGGAAATTGCCGGTGCGATGCTTCGAAGGCAACAGGCTACTGCCGTAGTTGCAGCACGTTTTAAGATCGTGGAAGGTGCGGTGAGTATGGTGCAGATGGCATTGGATCACCTGTCCAAACACAAGATTGTCGAACTCGATGAAGAAAGAAAGGCGGCGATGGTAAGTAACCTGATGGTGGTCCTCTGTGGTGATAAAGACGTAAGTCCGGTTGTAAATGCTGGTACATTACATCAATAAGCTTATGAAACCGCTCTTCGAGGAAAAGCAACGTTTCACACAATGGTGGCTATGGGTAATCATTGTTGCCGCATCGCTGGTGGTGATGGGACTCTTCGGAAATGCACTGTATCAACAGATGGTACTGGGCAAACCCTGGGGCGACAATCCACTCAGTGACGATTCGCTGGTCATCCTGGCGGTTTTCAACATTACCGCTGTAATTGTCATGCTCCTTATTTTCTTCAACGCGACACTGGAAGTAAATGTGGATAAGACAAGTGTTTCATGGCGTTACTTCCCCTTGTTCCGCAAATGGCGACGGATCGAGCGCGAAGACATTCTAGGCTTCGAGGCACGTAAATATTATATAAAGGGGTATGGATTTCATCGAGACCTTCGTGGAAACAAGAGTGTCACGGTGAAGGGCCACGATGGGGTCGAAGTTACGCTCGCGAACGGCTCGAAGTTTTTATTGGGAACCCAACAACCCGGTGAGTTCCTCAGTGCACTCCAGAAAATGAAAGACAGAAGAGAGGATTGACATGGCTCAGAAAAAGCCTTTTGTATTACGACTTGATCCGGAATTGCTGAAAGCAGTCGAAAAATGGGCAGGAGATGAGTTCCGGAGCACCAACGGACAGTTGGAATGGCTCATCGCCAAAGCCCTGAAAGAAGCCGGCCGCATCAAACAGAAGTAGCCGCCTATTTTGCATTCACTGCGCTATTGAGTTATTTCGTCTCTCACGGAAAGCACGGAAGACACGGAAAATCCAGTTGCCGCAAAATGGCGCTGAGCTATTTTAAATTTGCTCCGTGAGAGTTTAAATTGTTCATATGAAATACTTGTTAACCATTGCTGCATTACTATTCGTCACCGTCTCTTTTGGCCAGGATTTCCTGGTGACCATGAAGAACGACACGCTCCGCGGTGAGGTCAGGGTTATGTCATACGATCTCATGGATCGCGTTCAGTTTATCGACGGAAAAAAGAAAACCACCTACACTGCATTACAGGTACGCCACGCATCTATAAAGAACGAACTGTTTGCACCCGTAAAATTCGACAACACCATAAGGATGATGAAGGTGCTACGTTCAGGCTTCCTTTCCCTATATGCCTTTCGTTTTTCCAACCAGGTAGGCTTCGACGGGCGATTGCTGATAAAAATGGGCAACGTTCCCCAGGAAGTTCCCAATATCGGTTTCAAAAGGTATATCGGTTCACTCGTGGAGGACTGTCCTGAAGTAGCCGAAAAGGTACGGAGTGGCGATCTTGACCGGGGCAAGGTGGAAGAACTGGTCGACCTTTACAATAAATGTGTGGCTGTCACGCAGGAGAAGAGATTCGAGTCGGTTACCGGGAAAGTGACCAACCCAACGACCGACTTTATCGAAGAATTGAGAACGAGGGTTAACGCGTCTGATCTCACAACCAAAACTGAAGTCAACGACCTGCTGAATTCGATCGCCGAAAAGGTGAAAAAGAATGAGCCTGTGCCGGTGTACATGAAGGAAGGGCTCAAAGGATACCTCGCGGCACGTGAGGATTTCAAAGAAGATGCTGACCAACTAATTCTTTTGCTAAAATAAAAAAGAAGGTGAGAAGGTGAGGAGGTGAGGAAGGTGACGTGGTGCATGCAAAACTCGTAGTTCAACGCCAGGTCACCTCTTCACCTCACCGCAGCTTACCTTGAAAGATTTCGCAAAGTCTATTTGACTTTCGAAGGCCTGAATGAATCGAGGATGGTCGGATCGATAATGGAGAAGATCACTACAAAGATCATCAAGGCAACGAAGATGATCACCGCGAGCATGACGAAGCTCACCATATAAACGCCAAACCCCTTGAGAAACACTTTCCATTTCGGTTGGTTAGTAACGAGGCTCGTGTACCCGAAACCCATGTAACCCGCCATCAAAAAGCTCTGAAGTGTGGCGCCCAAAGAATAACCTGTGAGCTTGAAGAACAAAACTTCCACCATTTGAATCCAATACCAGTGGCCGATCACGTATAGTGGAAGAACAGAATGTTCCAGGAAATTCAGGCCTTGCTTTCTGAAAAAGAAATACCTCGCAACAAAAGCCTGGAAAGGAATAATCAGGAACGCGACCAGTTTAAGATTGTCGGCTACTATGTTCCGGGCATTGGCGCTCGCCTTTGTATCCTGTTGTTGAAACGGCAAGGCATCCTGCATAGCCTTCATATACTCGACGAAATTCAGTCCGATCATACTGAGTAACAACAGAAAACAGGTGATCATCAAAAAGAAGTAGCCGACCGGGCCGTAGTAGCGGGCTCTGTTGCCACGGATAAATTCTTTCGAAGCAAACCCTGGCCGGAACGTAAGGTCTTTGAACGTTCGCGGGAACATACCATCAAACCCGTAGATGCGTGCCCAGAAGTCATGCCAGCCCTCCTTCCATGTCAGCCGCTTTACTTCCAGTCGTTGACTGCAGTTGGAGCAATACTTGCCTTCTCCTTCGGCAGAACAGTTGATGCAGGTCATGAGAGGTTCGGGGTAAGGCCCAAATCTAAAAAATTAAAAATGCAGAAACCAAAAATGGAGTAACCACAGAGGGCACAGGAATGCGCTGAGGCGCAAAGTCTATTTGTCGAGCCAGTCCTTGAATTCCTGAACTCTTTCACGGGCCACGATGACATCGTCGTCATCGCTTGACTTCAGTAGAAGCTTCAGACGGCTATTGGTGTGACTGATCATGTCGCGAATTGACGACACCGACACGATGTATTTGCGGTTGATCCGGAAAAACCGGGCGGGATCCAACAAACCTTCGAGCTGATCGAGGGTGTAGTCGAGTATGTGCTTCCGGCCGTTGGTGGCCTGGGCGAACGTGGTTTTTTCGAGGCTATAGAAATGTAATATTTCGTTGATCTCTATAGATCTAAGATGTTCGCCGACCTTAACGACAAATCTCTCCTTGTATCGTTTAGTCAGCATGTGCATCGCAACGCCGATACTTTCCATTAATCGATCGTGCGAAGGCTTTTGGCCGGTGAGATTCTCATACTTTTTGAAGGCAGCGATCAGATCATCCTTATCGAGTGGCTTAAGGATGTAGTCGATGCTATTGACCTTGAACGCCTTCAGCGCGTATTCATTGTACGCCGTGGTGAAGATCACAGGTGATGTGATGTTTACTTTCTCGAATATTTCGAAGCTCAGTCCATCGGCGAGTTGGATGTCCATAAAGAAAATGTCAGGCGAAGGATTTTCATTGATCCATTTGACGGCACTCTTGATGGAGTCGAGTGAGCCGGCAATGCGCACACCGGGGCGGATCTCCTTCAGGAGTGATGACAGCCTTGCGGCGGCTTCGGGTTCGTCTTCAATGATGAGGATGTTCATAAAATGCTATTGCGCAAAGGCTCACGAAGAATACGCAAAGTTTCGCAAAGACTTCTTGTGCCACTTTGCAGCGCCTTCGCGAACTTGGTCTAACAGCCGCTATTTCTAAAGGACCGGGAGCTTCACAGTAAACGATTGATCGTTATTGATAACCTCCACTTTCCGGTTACTCAAAAAAACATACCTCCTCTTTATATTCTCAAGACCGATACCTTTCGAATCTTCCGGGAGTACATTCTTTCGCTGAATGTTGTTCTCTACCACGATGTGACCATTCTCACTATAGATACTGATGTTCAGCGGCTGTTCGCTAGAGATGATGTTGTGCTTGATCGCATTCTCAACCAACATCTGCAACACCAACGGTGCGACTTGCGCATCCGTGGAATCGACTTTCAGATCGATCCGAAGTTTATCTCCAAATCTTATCTGCTGAAGAAACATGTATGACCGGAGGAACTTTACTTCTTCAGCGAGGGGCACGGCCTCTTTGTTCTGTGTATCGAGAACATACCGGTATACCTCCGACAACTGTTTGACAAACTTCGCGGCTTTGTCCTGGTCCTCGTAGATCAGGTTGGTGAGGGCATTCAGGCTGTTGAAAAGAAAATGCGGGTTCACCTGGCTCTTCAGGCTGTCGTACTGGGCCTTTATATTCTCCTTCTGTAGTTCAACCGTATTCAGTTCGGCGATCCTCCAGTTGCGAAGGAAACCACGGCCGTGCATGAAAAGTGAGATCACAAAAGTTATAGTGAGCGACCACCATATAAGTTCTGAAATCCCGTGCTTGAAATTGAGCCCCACCACGAATTGAAAAAACAATACCAGGATGAGCAATACGCCTATGGTATAAACGATCATCACCACCATACCTGCGAGAAATCGTTTAACAGGTTTTTCGGTCCAGGAAATCCTGTTCGACACCACGTCGCTCGTGTAGGCGTTGCCCAGCCACAGTGCACTCCAGAGTAGGCCCATGAAGGACCCAACCTTTAGATATATGATGAAAGGCCGTTCCCACGGTGGCACTGAATACATGGCCATGATGAAGCCGGCAAGCGTCATACAAACCAATATTCGCCAGTTAGCTAAACAGAATTTTCCCACGAACTGAAATATAGTCTACTTGCAAACCTTTAACAATTCCTCAGTCATTCCCTTTCCCCAGGCTGGGGCGAGTGGATCTGTGGGGACAGCACTTTCAAATACAGCCAGTGCTTTCTTCGCCGTCTCACACCCTTCTGTCGGTGCTTGCTTAAAAAACTGCGCTGTTCCGAACTGCATCTGGGCCATCAATGCCAGGGCGCGGGGGTTTTGTGGATTCAATCCCAGGGCTTTTCCATAAGACTGCATGGCCATCATCGAGTATTGTTGGCCTCGCGCAGCTGGATCTACCGTGACACGGATCATTTGTACAAATCCTTCTAGCGCTACTATCTCCGACTCGTCTGCTTTGATTGCGCTGGCTTTGTCGAGTGCAGCCTTTGCGAGATCGAGGAAGCTATCTTTTTTAATGGGATCTTTTTCCCTGTTGGCAATCATCACATACCCGAACGCCGCATAGTAGTGCGGTTCCCACTTGGTCTTCTCGGCTCCGCCGATCCTTTCAAAAGTATTGACGGCCTTTTGAAGCTCTTCGAGAGTTGCAGCTTTATAAACCGCCTCGATGTTTTTCGTCATCTGCTCGGTGTATTTGTCGGCCATGACATTCGTCAACGCGAAGGCAGCAATAATTAATAGTGTTGTTTTCATAAATCTAAGGTTAATGGTTAATGGTAATTCTTAAAGACTCGTCAAACCGCATCGCCTGCGTTGGTGTTTTTCACCAACGCACGAAGCTTGAACGTAAGCATACTCCGGTTTAACGTCCGTGAAGAACACCGACGTAGGCGCAGTAGGTTGAGTATTGGATGTTCGCATTGAGCATTGTTCATTAAAGATTCGGCAACTGGTTTATCCCTTTATTCTTGGATATCGTAATAAACACTCCCAAAAACATAAACCTGTTTGCTGCTTGTCGCATAGCTCTTCCTGCATACGTTCCATCAGCGCCGGGTGTAGAAGCATATTGATATCCGAAAACGTTATCGCGGCCCAACAGATTGGTACACGAAGCATAGATGATAAGCCAGTTGCGCGGCAGGTAACTGATGTTAGCACTTACATCCTGGTAGTATGGTGTGACCGGACCGTTGAACTTCTCGGCATTAGGATCGTAATATGGTCGCCCGCTGCCGAATGAATATGTTAGCCCGAGTTGAGTCTTCAGCGAAGTGATGAAGTGTTTATACACCATACTGAAATTGTGCTTAGAGGCAAACGACGGTGTTGCGCTGTATGGAAAGCTGAGATAGTCGCGCTCAGTATCCAGGAATGAGTAAGACACCCAGTAGTCAACATTCTTGATTGACTTATTGTCTCGCCAGAAAAACTCCACTCCTCTTGCGAAGCCATTTCCTGTACTTACCGGCAGGTTGATATCGCCACCGTCGAACTTGACGAGAGCGTCATATCTCTTGTAGTACGCCTCAACTCGCAGTGTGCGATTATTATTGATCACCTGGTAGTTGGCGATAAAATGCTCTGCGCGTTCGGACTTCAGGTTGGTGTTGATCCGGGCGTACTGATTAGCTGCGCTCTGACGGAAGCGTCCATAAGCAAACGAAAACTGTCCCCGCTCGCCTGGCTTGTAGGCAACCGACACACGAGGGTCGACACCGGCTTCCTTGTTCAATGAGTTGTACTCAAAACGAGCCCCTCCTTTCACAACTAACCTCTTGCTTGCATAAGCTTCGGTTTCCGCAAACCCAGACCAGATCGTTTCCTCAAAACCTTGTGAAATATCCGTCGACAGATTTTCATCGTAACGGGAAGCGGTATAATTACGAGTGATCGTTTCGGTGCCGAATCTCAGTTCGACCTGGTCAGAGAGAGAATTCTCGGCAACAAGCTTTGCATGAACACCTTTCTCCGTTTCGCTTAATGGAAGGCCATCAAGTTTCAGATCATTGGAGTTGAGGGTGTACGACAAACCTCCTCTCACGTTCCATCGCTCGTTGAGCGACTGCTGGTACGATCCGTTTCCGTAACCATACTTGTTGGTGAGATCATACAATTGCTTGTTATCGGGATTGGCGATGTCGTGATTGTACATAGCCAGGTTGGAACGATTAAAGTTGCCGAAGAATTTCAGCAGGCCGTCTTTACCAACCTGCCGGCGATAGGCCGTACTTCCTTCGGTAGACACCGGGGCTGCATGCCAATCCACGCGCTGACGAATAAGATCGAAGTACGGTGTGATGTTGGTGTACTGGATCTTCCCCGTCCACGACGAGCGTTCACCCGCGATTGTCTGTGCGACGTCGCCACCCACCGAAAGGAAACCGATGTCGGTTTGGTTCATGTCTGCTTTGTCTTTTGAACTCAGAACCAGTGCAGACGACAATGCCTGTCCATATTCCGCAGAATAACCACCTGTGCTGAAGCTGGTGCCTTTGAACATGAATGGAAGAAACCGTCCGCGAGACGGCGTGTTGGGCGCCGACGGGCCATAAGCATCGAGTACCGCCATGCCGTCGATGAACGTGCGGGCTTCGCGGCCATCGCCCCCACGAACGAAGAGGCGACCGCTCTCTCCGACCTTCTGTGTTCCGGGCAGAGTATTGAGTGCACCGGCAATGTCGGCAGTCGCACCAGCCGTTGTTGCAATGTCGACAGCCTTGAGGATCGTGCGACGTTTCTCTTCACCCGCGGTGAATGACCCGGCAGAGATAACAACAGCATCGAGTTGATTGATCTCTTCTTTGAGGATAACATTCAGTGTTACTGTTGCCTGATTAACATCGACTGATTTTTGAAATGCTTTGTATCCAACAAAAGTGACGTCGATAAACTGGGCACCTTTTTCTTCCGTGGTAAAACTGAAAGTACCATCGAACGCGGTACTCGTGCCGTCGTAGGTACCGCGAATGACAATGTTGGCACCCGGAATGGCCTCACCTTTTTCGTCGGTCACTTTGCCGGAGATCTGGGTCTGGGCGAAGGCGACAGTGTTGAGAAGAATGAGGATCGTGGTAAAGATCTGCTTCATGTGCCCGGGATTTGTGCGATTCCACGACAAAGGATGGGTTAGTAGACGGTTTTGAGAAAAGGGAGTTACCGAAGTGTTGAGGGGGAGGGATGGAGTGTAGAGGACAAGGTGGCGCGGTGGATACGCCGAGGAAATGCATTCGACGCGTGGCAAGCGCTTCTAAAATTCCCTCCGCCTCTCCGCGTATCCTCCGCGCCACCATCCGCATCCTGCCCCACTAATCCGCGCCCTTTTTCATACATTTGAGGTTCATTTTTAGAGTCCCAACAACTTATGTCCGAGTACAGCAAAGACGAGATAAGGCGCATAGAAGAAAAATGGCGTGAAGAGTGGAAGAAAACCGGGGTTTACAAGGTTTCCAACGACACCTCCAAACCGAAGTACTATGTGCTCGACATGTTCCCATACCCTTCGGGAGCCGGGTTGCACGTAGGCCATCCGTTGGGCTACATCGCCTCCGATATCGTCGCGCGGTTCAAAAGACTACAGGGCTTTAACGTCCTCCACCCCATGGGCTTCGACGCCTTCGGGTTGCCCGCAGAACAGTATGCCCTGGAGCACGGCATCGACCCCGCGGTTTCCACCCGGCAGAACATCGCCAACTTCAAGAAACAGATGGCAAAAATCGGCTTCTGCTTCGACTGGAGCCGCGAAGTGCAAACGTGCGATCCCTCCTACTACAAGTGGACTCAATGGATCTTCCTCCAAATATTCGACAGCTGGTTCAACCGTAAAGCGGAGAAGGCCGAACGCATCGCAACGCTGATCTCCATATTCGAGAAAGAAGGCAACACAAATCAGCCATTCCCAAACACAAAGTTCAGGATCAACAACGTAGAGACATTTACATCAGCCGAGTGGAAAGCTTTCGATGAAATCACGAAACAGAAGCTGTTGATGGAGTACCGTCTCGCCTACCTGGCATGGACGGACGTAAACTGGTGTGAGGCACTGGGTACCGTGCTGGCCAATGACGAAGTGATCAATGGAGTTAGCTATCGCGGTGGATTCCCCGTCATTAAAAAACAAATGCGCCAGTGGAGCCTGCGCATCACCGAATACGCGGACAGGTTATTGAAAGGTCTCGACGAGATCGACTTTAGCGACTCGATGAAGGAAGTGCAACGCAACTGGATCGGCAAGAGCATCGGTGCGCGGATCACCTTCAAGATCAAGAGCGAACGCGCGGCTTCTAAAGATCTCGCTGTGTTCACGACAAGACCCGATACTATTTTTGGTGTGGATTTCATGGTCATTGCTCCCGAACACGACCTGGTGAAAGAGATCACTTCTTCCAAACAACAGGGTGAAGTCGATGCTTATTTGAAATACGTTGAGAGTCGTTCGGAAATTGACCGGATGGCTGAAGTGAAGAAAATAACCGGTGCATTTACCGGGGCACATGCGATCAACCCGTTGAACGGCCGTGAGATCCCCATATGGATCAGTGAATACGTACTTGCGGGTTATGGTACCGGCGCCATCATGGGTGTACCATGTGGCGACGAACGCGACTTCAAGTTTGCGAAACATTTCGGATTGCCGATCACCAATATCATCGGATCACATTTCAACGGCGATGAAGCAAACCCCACCTATGATGCTGTTCTCGAAAACTCCGGGATTCTGAATGGCATGAAAATGCGCGATGCGCAGGAAGTTGTCGTAAAGAAATTAGAGGAACTGGGAATCGGTAGGAAACAGGTGAACTACAAGATGCGGGATGCCGGCTGGAGCCGTCAACGTTATTGGGGAGAACCATTCCCGGTGATCTATCGCAACGACATTCCCTACGCGATGGACGAGAAAGACCTGCCGTTGCTGCTGCCCCCCACGACCAACTTCAAGCCTTCGGGTACAGGAGAAGGTCCCTTGGCAAACCTGACAGACTGGGTCAACATCAGCGACAAAGAAAAAAGAGATTCCAACACGATGCCGACACACGCAGGAGCTGCGTGGTACTTCTTAAGGTACATGGATCCGGGTAACGACAAAGCTTTCGCGGACAAGAAGGCGTTGGATTACTGGCAGCAGGTGGATGTGTACATCGGGGGTTCGGAACATGCGGTGGCGCATTTGCTGTATGCGAGGTTGTGGATCAAGGTGTTGCATGACCTTGGCTATTTGAAATTCGATGAGCCGTTCAAGAAGCTGATCAACCAGGGAAAGATCACCGGGGATTCAAGGTTTGTTTACCGGGTAAGGGACACGAACAAATTCGTCTCCGATGGGCTCAAGGGAAGATATGAATTTGACCCATTGCACGTCGACATTTCGTTGGTGAGCGGATTGGAGCTTGACATAGAGGCTTTCAAAAAATGGAAACCGGATTTTGCGAACGCCGAATTCATTCTCGAAGGCGAGGACAAATACATTTGCGGTTCGGCTATCGAAAAGATGTCGAAGTCTAAATACAACGTTGTCAACCCAGACGACATTGTTGACAAGTATGGCGCCGACACATTGAGAATGTACGAGATGTTCCTCGGACCACTGGAGCAATCCAAGCCCTGGAACACGAACGGCATCGACGGAGTTTACAAGTTCCTGCGAAAATTCTGGAACCTGGTACACGACAACACCGGAAACCTGAAGGTTACAGATGCCGAACCAACCCGCGAAGAACTGAAGGTCATGCACAAGACCATTAAGAAAATCGGGCAGGACGTCGGCAATTTCTCTTTCAACACATCCGTCAGTGAGTTCATGATCTGTGCCAACGAACTCTCGACGTTGAAATGCAATAAGAGAAAGATCGTTGAACCGTTGGTGATCGCACTGTCTCCTTTCGCTCCGCACATTTGCGAAGAGCTGTGGTCATTGCTGGGTCATAAGACAACCGTACTTGACGAACGTTTCCCCGCTTTCGATGAACAATACCTTACCGAGAGTTCATTCAACTACCCGATATCGATCAACGGTAAGGTACGTGCTGAAATGAACTTCGCTCTCGACATGCCTAAAGAGGACATCGAGAAGCAAGTGCTGGCTTCCGAGATTGTGAAGAAATGGACAGAAGGAAAGGCTCCGAAGAAAGTGATCGTTGTTCAGGGAAGAATTGTGAACGTGGTGCTGTAGGCCATGTTCGGACAGGAGCGTTCCCCTATGAACCTTATCTAAGCTTCGGGATTAATTTCAAGTTCAACCCCTTGAACGTGGCTACAGGAAACTTTGCGTTTGGCGGTCCCATCAGCAGGTATAGTGGAACACGTTGCGTGACCGGACCTGTGTACATCGCCGGTACGTATATTCTTTCAGCAAGCTCGCTATACGAATACTCCACCTTCCGCTGCGTGATCTGACGAACGTCGATCACCATTGTTCTGCCTCCCCTGCCATTGATGAGCTGATTCCAGTTAGGAAAACGACCAAGGTTAATACTGATGCTTGAGATACCGAGGTTTTCAAGTTTTCGCTCCCTCCGGTTAATGACAAAATCGTTCCTGAATATGACCTGCGCGGCCGCATCGGCGGTAAAGAGCAAAACCAGGATCGCCAGGATTGAAGTCTTCACAAACCTAAAATAAGAAAAAAACACCATACCTTGTGCGAAGCGCGAGCTACGGTGTGCGGTGAAAAGCCCCTTTTTCGAAGGCCTCATCGCACGTGGCATTTCGCACATCGCACAAAAAAATATGCCTTATTCAAGGATTGTCGGCCTCGGTCATCATCTTCCCGAAACGGTTATCACCA
>WUUC01077675.1_pt1 | contig 12343 bp, 9 predicted proteins | sample 6278441 | NCBI WGS metagenome assembly WUUC01 (sample SAMN13675441, study PRJNA597444) | soil metagenome | isolation source: soil | place: USA: Washington | collected 2017-10 | reverse complement strand
TGCCGTCGAGGCCGCGCTCGATGATGCGTCGCGCCTCGCGCTCACCGTGCGCGGCCCCGGCTCCGCGCAGATCGTTCTCAGCGGCGAGATGGTGGTGTCCGAGCCGTTCGGCTGCGAGGTCCCCGTCGATGTCCCCGTTCCGTTCGAGCTCCGCATCGCAACCCGTGCCGTGATCCCTTCCGGCGCGCGGGTGGAGGTGCCCGAGCGTTGCGCCAACGCCGTCGAGGCGCGCGTGGCCGCGCAGCCGTTCGGCTCCCGCATGGAGCAGTTCCAGCTCGCGCTCCTGGACGATGCCGGCGAGCGCATGTACGTGGCCAACGCCACCGAGGGCGCGCCGGTGGACGTTCGGGTTCGCGGCACGTTCTCCCAGGCGCTCGTCGACGACCCACCGGCCACGCTCTCCGAGCTCGCCTTCCCTGCCACGCCCGGCGAGGTCGAGATCGCGCCGCTGGCGGGGACACCGCTGCGGGTCGAGGTCGTCGACGCGGCGCGGGTCACGGACATCGATGTCACCTTCCACCTCGCGGGGCCCGCCGCCGGATCCATCCCGCTGGAGAGCGGCGCGAGCTACGGGGCCGACGGCTGGAACCAGGTGGATAACTGGATTGCCCCCATGGTCGACGAGACGCGGGTCGGTGCCGATGCGCTCTGCTCGCCGCCGGCGCTCGCATGGTTCCAGCTCCGCAGCCTCACCCCCGCTGCGTGCCAGACCGTCCCCGTTCCGGGGGATCACTTCGGCGGCACCGGCGGCAAGCGGCACTTCCTCGACGGGGACGGCACGAACACGGCGGCGCAGCTCGAGGCGGATGGGACGTGCACGCTCTCGCTCGAGGCGCCCGGCTTCACCAACGGCAAGGGGCTGGCGCGCTTGCTCTCCGCCAGCTTCACCAACGTCGACCAGCTCGACGACCCGTGACCCGGGTCACGGCATGCGGATGCCGAAGTGCTCCTGCAGCGCCGCCGCCACGGCGCGGTCGTCCTCGAGGAGCGTCTCCCGGCGGGCGCCGCCCTCGGTCACCAGGAGCGTCCGGCCGCTGAGGGTGATGCGTCCGCCGCGTGGAAGAGGCATCGAGCACACGGACCTCCGGGTGAAGTTCGATTCCGGGGACGTCTGGTGGTGGTCGCACATCCCGGCGAACTCCTCGAGCGCGCGCGGCAGCAGAGAGAACGTGTGCTCGGCGGCCGGCTCGGCGCCCGGCGCGCGGGACTCGAGGCGCCACCCGTCGCCGCAGGCGACGACGCGGTAGAGGGTTCCATCGGCCTCTTGCTCGGCGGCGTCGTCCAGCGCCAGCGGCTCCTCGAAGCAGCGGCCGAAGCCCACGTCCGCGATCCAGCGCCGGCCCAGGTCCACCAGCAGGAGCATGTGATCGAACTCGGGGCCGAACCCGCCGTCCTTGCGCGCCACGCGCGCCGACAGGAGCGTGACCTGGAAGCCGAGCGCAGCCAGCAGCTCGGCGAACAGGCCGTTCAGCTCGTAGCAGAACCCGCCGCGCCGCTGGCCGACGATCTTCTCGAAGAAGGCCGCTCGATCGAGGCGGATGGGACGACCGGCGTGGATGTCGAGATTCTCGAAGGGCACCGTCGCCAGATGGGCGCGGTGCAGCGCGCGCAAGGTCTCGAGCGTCGGCTCTCGCGAGCCCTGGTAGCCGATTCGCGCGAGGTAGGCGTCTGTTTCGCGAGGGTCCATCGCCGGGCCAATCTAACCAGGCTGCTCCAGGCGACAGCCCCTCCGTCGTCAGTGGCGATCGAATATGTTGCGCGCCGGTGCGGAGCGAGCGGGCGCGGGCGTCTTGACGGGGGCGCGCGGAGGCCTGGGTGTCGCGACCGGCGCCGCGCTCACCGAGGCGCTCGCCGCCGCACCGCTGGACGCCGGCTCCACGGGCGTGACGCTGGGCACAGTCTCCGGAGCCGGCGCGACCTCCGTCGCCGCCGGCGACGTGGGCTCGATCGCAGCGGCCGGCGCTGCGGTCGATCGGAGATGCCGGTAAGCGAGGAGCGCGCCGCCCAGCAACGCCACCACGGCAAGCGCGGTCGTGAACCGGCTCCGCACGCGACGCCGGGCGCCGGAAGACCAGGCGACGACCATGCTGTGCGCGCGCGGTGCGGCGCCCCCAGGCACCGTCTCGCCGAGGTCGACCGTACGTGCGAGCAGCACCTCGGCGCGCTCGACCGAGAGCGCGCACTTGCCCGACCCGAACGGCGCCAGCGCACGCGCCAGCTCGGCGACGTCCGGGTAACGGTCCGCTGGCTCCCGCCGCATGCAGCGCCGGATCACGCCCTCGAGCGGGTCGGGGACGTCGGGACGGCGCGCTCTCAGCGGAGCTGGATCCTCGGTCAGCAGCCTGGCGAAGATCTCACCGGGCGCGGCCCCCGGGAACGGAAGCTCACCGGAGAGGAGCTCGTAGAGCACCACGCCGAACGACCAGATGTCGGAGCGGGCATCGAGCTGCTGGACCCCCCGCGCCTGCTCCGGCGACATGTACGCCGGCGAGCCCACCAGCGCGCTGGACGAGGTGACGACGCCGGATCCGGAGGCCACCAGCGCCTTCGAGATGCCGAAGTCCAGCACCTTGAGGATCTTCGAGCCGTCGATCCGCGACGCGAGGAACAGGTTCGCCGGCTTGATATCGCGGTGCACGATGCCGAGCGCGTGCGCCTCGGCGACGGCATCGATGGCGCCGATCACGTGGTCCACGGCGTCGGCCACGGCCATCGGGCCACGCGCCTCGAGCAAGGCCGCGAGGTCGGCTCCCTCGAGCTTCTCCATGACCATGAAGGGCAGCGCGCTCACCTGCTCGGGCAACCCGGTGACCGCGCAAGGCAGCGTGCCGTAGTCGAGGACGCGCGCGACGTGTGCGCTCTGCAGCTTCGCGGCGGCGCGGGCCTCCTGCAGGAACCTGGCGGCGGCGGTCGGCTCGGCGAGCACCCGCGGCAGCATGATCTTGATCGCCACCGGCGTGTCGAGCGCGACGTGGACGGCCTCGAGCACGACGCCCATGCCACCCTGACCAAGCATCCGCGTGACGCGGTACTTCCCGGCCAGCCAGGTGCCGGGCGGCAGGTTCACCTCGACGTCGTCCATGCCGCCCATCGGTTGCGCGAGCGTACACCCAAGGCTCGCGGCGAGGGTCGAGGCGTGGAGGTCAAGCGCAACGGCGACGACCGCTGGTGCGAAACGTCGCCTCGCCTCGTCCCGCGGCCCTTCAGAAGCGCCCGACCACGCCGCCCGGAGCGAGGCGCAGGCCCGTGGTGTGCGCCTGGGTGCGGCGCGTGCTCCCGGAGGTAAGCACCAGCACCGTGCCCACCGCGACCGCGGCGATGCCGCCGGCGAAGGCGATGGTCGAGACGGTGGCGTACGTGCTGGCTCGATCGTGGTGCTCGAGCCCGGTGTCGTCGCACAGCGAGTGGTCGCCGGGGCAGTGTTCGTCGCCTTCGCTCTTCGCCGAGAACGTCATCACACCAAAAGCCGTACCCACGGCCAGCCCCGCGACGCCCACGCCCCCGACGACGAACCCCAGCGTCCTGCGCGTAGAGCCGCCGTCGTCGGGCGCCGGGAGCGCGGCGGGGGTCGCCGCGTCGGCGTCGGCAAGCTCTGGGATCTCGATGTTCGTGGCACCAGGGCCGCGTACGTCGAACTGCCGGCTCCACGTTCGCTTTCCCGGCAAGCTCGCCTCGACCTGGTGTGTCCCGGGGTCGATGGGCAGGGGGTTGGCCCAGGCGGCAGGCCCGAGCGCGCGCTGGTCGAGCTTCACCGTGAGCGCCGGCGCCCGCTCGGCGACGCGCAGGGATAGGTAGGAAAGGCGCGGCTCGAGCGCGGCGGCGTGCTCGCGTGCGTACCTCGCTCGGTCCTCCTCGTTTCGCTGCGTCGCTTGCGCGGCGACGGCGTTGAACTCGCTCCACGCGCTGGCGGTGAGGCCGATTCGCTCGTGACAGACTGCCACGTTGAGCAGCGTGCCGAGCTGTGGATCGATGCGCTGGCTCTCGACCAGCTTGGGGCACGCCTCGACCAGCTTGCCGGCCTCCATCAGGGCACGCCCCTGGCGGTAGAGGCTCTCGGCGATGGCCGCGTCGGTGGCCTGTGCGCGCGCGTCGGAGACCACGCACGCGAAGCCGGCGATCGCGAGCGCTCGGTACGCGAGACGCATCGGCCCAGCGCCGGTCATGGCGTGCACTCGGTGTCGAGCTCCCGCGCCCCGATGGAGAGCGGGGAGGTTCGACGGACCCCAAGCGCATCGACCGCCACCGGCGTGGAGGGGTCGCGCCCGCCCTGCGAGATGGCGCAGGGAGAGGGATCGGCGAGCGCCCAACCTTCCGGCATCAGCAGCTCGGGAACGCCGGCTTCGTCGGCCGTCCACGCGGCGAAGATGCTCTGCACGCAGGCGTCCGAGGCAGACGCAGGCGCGCACGCGTCCACGTCTGCGCACTTCCAAGGCGTCTCCGGGTCGCAGTCCGCGGCGACGTCGACGTTGTTCTCGACGTCGGCGCCCGGATACCCCATGGCCAGAGCCGCCTCCGCCTCCCAGACCCGCAGCATCACCCCCGATGGACACCCGCTCCGTGTCTGCACGGAGGCGGCGCCGCTGCCATGGTTGACGAACGCGTTGTTCTCGAGGCTCGCCAGCGATCCGCCGCAGTCGGGCAGGACGAGGCCGAACCCGGCGTCGCCGCCGCCAACCAGGAGGTTGTTCTGGATCTCGAGATCCACGGGGGAGCCGACGAGGATGCCCGTCCCGGACTCCGAGATGCCTGCGAAGATCGTGTTGTGGGCAACGAACGTGCCCTCTGCCATGAGCTGGATGCCGTAGGTATGCCCGGGGCCACTGACCACGCCGCCGTGGATCCTGTTGTTCACGATCTCGGAGTCGTGGGTGCCGTACAGGTCCACGCCCACCAGCACGGTGGGCCGCGCGCCCAGGCCGAAGCCGCGCGTGCCGGCGACGATGCGGTTCGCGTGGATGGTCATGGTGCCGGACGTGCTCGCAACGACGCCTCGGGCCTCGTTGGCGCCGTCGACCGCCCCTCCCTGGATCACGTTCCTCCGCAGCTCGACCGACATCTCCCCGCCGACGCTGACGCCCACCGCACCTCCCGGCCCCAGGTTGCCGACGATGTCGTTCAGCTCGACCGCGGTGCCGCTGGCCGCGTCGAGGCTGAGCGCCGACACCGAGGAGATCGCGAACCCGGTGCCGCCAAACGAGGCGTGGCCCCCGACGATCACGTTCTGGTGGAGGTGAGGCACGCTGTCGGCGACGAGGACCCCGAACGTGAACGCCGCCGCCCCACCCTGGAGCGAGCACCGCTGGATGTCGGGGCCGGCGCCACCCCGGATGTCGACGGCGGCGCTGAGCGCTGGCCCGGCCCCCCCGCGAACGACGTTGTTGGAGAGCGTCGGACGCGCGCCATCTTCGATGAGCACGCCGACCGAGTTGTCTCCGCTCTCCTGCGTACCTTCCACGGTGAACCCGTCGATCACCACATCGGCGCCCACCTGAGCCCCGCGCACGGCCAGGGTCGCGGTGGCGTCCGCCGCCGGAGCCGCGTTCACCAGCACCGTTTCGTTGGTCGTGTCGAAGGTGGGATAGCCGTAGGTCGGCGTTTGCTTCCAGGTGGTGCACTCGTAGCCGCCCATCAGCCGCACCGGGTAGTCGACGACGATCTGGGCCTCGGAGTAGGTCCCGCGACAGACGCGGATCTCGTGGCCGATCGCCCCCACCGTCTTCACGTATGCGATCGCCCCGCGGACCGTCTGCTTCGGCGTGTCGGGCGTGCATCCGTCGTTCGCGTCGTCGCCGCTCCCCGAGACGTAGAGGATCTGGTCGGGGCACCCCGGACACACGGCTGGGTCGCACTCGCCGCCGTGCCCCGCGTCGCCCCCATCACCGCCACCGCCGCCCTGGGCACCGCCCGGGAGAGGCCGGTGCTCCTCGAGCCCGGCGATCAGGCTGCATCCGGCGCCGAATGCGCAGGCAACGATGACGGCTCGCAGGTCGACGGCGTTTCGAAGCATCTCGGCGGTGTCTCGCTCGGACGGGGCGCGTCGCGGCGACTAGCCGGACGCGGCCTTGGGCATCGCCCGCGAGGCTCGGATGCGCACGTCGGCGATGAGAATGCGAAGCGCCGGCGTCGTCCCGGGTCGCCGACTCTCGATCCACGCGCAACCGCTGTCCTCGTCCGGGAGGTAGTCGATGTCGTAGCTGGGCTTGGCGTGCATCCAGCCGAGCATGGTGAGCAAGCCGCGGAGCATGACGTTGCTGCTCACGAAGGCCAGGTAGGGGTCGTAGTCGGGCCTTCCGGTGATCTCCGCGAGGCGCTTGCGGTTCCTCGCATCCGGTCGCGCAAACTCGTTCGCCAGGAGCAGGACTCCCGGGCGGAAGCCGAGCTTCTTCGACCACCCGACGATCTTCTCGACGTCGGCGAAGTGGTGTTCCCACTCCCCCGCCGTCGGCTCGCTGGGCCACCACACCGCGAGCCCGTTCCGCTCATCGACCGCACTGAAGTACATTGACCCCTCCTCCCCTCGGGCGACCCAGCACCCGCGCGTCGCAGCCGCCCAGCATACATAACCGCGGTGCCGAACACTGCCCCGGAGCCCGCGGCCGCGCATCTGCGCGGGCGCCCGTGTGGTACTCCTTATGAATGGCCCGAGCGGGAGCGGCGGTGCGCGCCGCTGCGACGATGTGCGTCCTCGTTCTCGGGTGCGCGGTCGAGGACCTGGACGTGACCGGCATGGCCTGTCCGTGCCCGACGGGGTTCTCGTGCAACGAGGCGACCAAGACCTGCGTCCGAGGGTCGGCCCCGAGTGGCGCAGCGGGCGGCGCCGGTGGTGGCGCAGGAGGCGGCCCCCCTTGCCCCGCAGACATGGTGCACGCCTTCGACGCGGCGCTCGAGGTGTCCTTCTGCATCGATCGTCACGAGGTCACCCAGGCGGCCTACGTCGCGTTCCTGGCCGACGTCGGAGACGCGAGCGGAGTCGAGCAACCGCCGGCATGCGCCTTCAACACCTCGCTCACCCACACGCCCGACGCTTCCTGTCCGTCGTTCACGGAGGCGAACCAGCTGCCGGTGTGGTGCGTGGACTGGTGCGACGCCCACGCGTACTGCGATTGGGCCTCCAAGCGCCTGTGCGGCAAGATCGGTGGCGGCTCGCTGTCGCCGCTCGAAGCCAGCATCACCCAGGACGAGTGGTACTTCGCCTGCAGTCGCGGCTACCAGAGGAAGTACCCCTACGCCTCCGAGCCGATGGCGGGAGCGTGCAACATCCCCGAAGAGAACACGCCGACAACCGACGACAACAGCGACAAGGCCATCGTCGAGAGCTTCCCGGAGTGCGAAGGCGGCTTCGATGGGCTCTTCGACATGCAGGGCAACGTGGCGGAGTGGACCGACTGGTGCGAAGACGCCGGCGACGGCACGGGCACCGAAGCGTGCTGGGTCCGCGGTGGCCACACCTTCGGCACCGCGGAGTACTGGAGCTGCGATGCCCTGAAGGAAGAGGAGCCGCGCAACCTCGCCGATCGGCGCGAGGTGGGGTTCCGCTGCTGCAAGGACGCGGGCCCGTGAAGACGCGCTGCGCGTCGCGGAGCCTCGCGGAACCTGCCGCCGGCCCCCCGCCCCTCGCTGTGCAGCGGGCGGCAGCAGCAACGCCTGCGGCGCGTCAGAAGCGACCGATGGTCTCGTCGCCCGTGATGTAGGCGCCGGCGGGGATGGTCTCGGTGGTGTCGCCGTCCCCGTCGACATCGGCCTCGTCGAGACCGACGGCGGCGCACGGCGATCCATCGTCGAGTCGGAAGTCTTCGGCGGCCGCGTCGACGAAGGCCGGGTCGGCGAAGGCGGAGCCGGCATCGAGCCCGGTCTCGTCCTGCCACTCGCTCAGCGACGCGTAGCCCAGGGCGGCTGCCTCCAGGAACCCGATGCGATGAAACCCGGAGTAGCAGTTGCCGGACGCGCTCTGGAACAGCGGGCCGAACGCCGACGCCGCGGGCACGTCGTGGATCGCGTACCCGTCCCAGTAGTAGACGGTGCCCTCGGGGTCGCCCGGGTAGTGGGGCGACGGCTCGCCGCCCCACACGGCCACGTTGTTGAACACCGCGGCGTCACTGTTGTCGGCCCAGCCGGCGTGCAGGAGCTGGGCGCCGCCGACCGCGGTGTTGTTGTAGATGCGGAACCGCTGCGTGAACCCGTAGAGCTCGAACGCGCTCCCGTTGTCGATGCTGATGTTCTGGTAGTAGATGTTGTCGACGACCGGGGTGGTCTGAGCCGTTCCTGTCTTTCCGAGGAAGCCGGCGACCGCGTTGCGCGCGATGTTGCGGCGCCACAGGTTGCAGCTCGGCCCCGCCTTCGAGCCGAACGCGCTGCGCACGATCCCACCGCTGCCGTCCGCCTCGTTGTTCTCGACGACGTTGTGTTGCGAGTCACCGAACACCATGATGGCGCCGGTGTTGATGCCGGCGTCGCCGAGGTTGGGCTTCATCTGGTGGGCGAGGTTGTTGCGAACGAGGCAATGGTGCGTCGAGTGGAGCGCCAGGCCCCAGTGCAAGCTGACGTCGTCGCCTTCCAGCGTGCCGCCGGTGAGCTCGCAGTTCTGCAGGGTCACATGGTCGGTTTGCTCCGCCTTGAGCGTCCCCTCCACCTTGAACCCGTCGATGATGATGTAGCTGCTCATGTAGACGCCGAGCGCCACCGAGAAGTCGTCCTTGCTCTGCAACACCGCCGCGAGGGCAGGCTCGGAGCGGAACACGATCGGCATCCCCGGCTGACCGGAGCTCGCCGGGGAGAAGCCGGAGTAGTAGGTCGAGGCCTGGTCGACGTACGTGCCCGCGTGCACCAGCACGGTGTCCCCCGCCTGTGCGGTGGCCACCGCCTTGTCGAGCGTCGCCCAGGGCGCCACGTCCGTTCCGGGGTTGTCGTCCGACGCGGCCGGGTGGCCGGGATCGACGTGGTACGTGGGCCCGCCTTCCATCGGCAGCCCTGCGCCAGCGTCGTCGCTGCTCTCACCGCACAGGGTCACGCTGCCGCCGCTGCCCGATCCGCCGGCCCCGGCGCCGCCCGTGCCCGAGCTCGGGTTCCCGCCCGTCGCGCCGCTGCCCGCAGCCGCACCTGCGCCGCCGGCGCCTCCCGTCGTTCCCGTGGTTGCCGTCGAATCGCCGGGCGTGCTCGGCTCGCTCGAGCAGGCCACCAAGAGGATGCCGGAGAGCGCGAGAAGGCAGGACGCGGTTCGCATGGCGAGCGCCGGATAGCACCGACCATGCCGTCGCGCGACACGCCTCGATCCCCGGCGTTTTCGAGAGGATGATCGCGGCGATCGCCGTCCGATCCGGGCGGTGCGATCCCGCGGATCGAGGCCGGCGCGTGCGCCCCGACGCGCCGCTAGCTGCGCCGGCGGCGCCGCGCGATGCCGCCGAGGGCGGCCACGGCGGCCACCATCCACGCATGGGACGGAGCGCGCGCCGCGCCCGGTGCGCTGCAGGCGCACTCGCCCTCGAGCGCCGCACCCTGGCCGCCGGCATCCGCCGGCAACCCCTCGCCGCCCGCGCCGACACCCGAGGACGCCGACCCGCCCACGCCCACGCCCGCGCCGGTCGCGGTCGGCGCGTCGTCCGCGACCTCGATGGCCAGGCTGATGGCGGTGTCCGCCGGGCCGCCCTGATCGGCGAACCAGGCCACCCCTTCTTCCACCAGGCCGAAGTGCTCCACGTAGTCTCCCGACTCGTCCGGTGCGCGCACCTCGAAGTCGAAGGACCAGGCGGCGCCCGGCAGCACCTCACCGCTCACCGCCGCCGCACGGTGATCGCTCTCCCACTCCGCGGCGGCGAAGGCGCTGGGTCGATCGCGCGGCTCGGTAGTTCCCAGCTTGGTGATCGTCGTCCAGGTGACGTTGCCGGTGTTCTTCACGGTGACACGGACCTCGCCGATGGCGCCGGGGGCCATCACCGTCGGGTACTCGACGTCGACGATCTCCGCGGCCAGGCCGCCTCCGGAAGCGAGCGCCTGGAGGTCCTCGAGCGAGCCGTTGAAGCGGTTGAGGTCGACCGGGCCGCTGATACCGGCCACCGTCCCGTTGTCGGCGTGCTGGTGGAACACCCACTTCGCCCAGGCGTCGTCGGGCATGTTCGGGCACTCGACGTAGTAGTTCGCGACCCACAACGGGTAAGCGTCGAACTCGTCGGTGCCCACGTTGTCCTGCCAGAAGTACTTGGCGGTATAGATGATGGGCTTCTTGCCGGTTGTCGCCTCGACATGGTCGAGCCAGAGATGCATCTGCGAGATGATCGACGCCGGGTCCTGGCCATCGGCGGACTCGATGTCCAGCACCGCGGGCAAATCGCCTGGCCCGAGCTTGCCCACCTTGTCGACCACGATCTGCGCCTGCTCGAGGGCATCGCCGCCGGCGTCGAAGTACTGGTACGCGCCGCGCACCAGGCCGACGTCGCGGATGCCCTTCCAGTTGGCGTCGAACTGCACATCCATGGTGGCGCCGTGGTTGATCCGCGCGATGGCGAAGGCCTTGCCCGCGCCGGCGACGGCAGCCCAATCGACGGTGTCCTGGTAGACGGAGACGTCGATGCCATCGACCGTGGGACCGTCGGCGCAGACCTGAACCTGTTGCTCGGCGGTGCCCACCGCGGCGAGCTCGTCGGCGGGGCCGCACGCGGAGGTGGTCAGCGCCAAGAGAGTTGCCGCGCACGAGCGAGCGCCGCGCGCCGCAGGCGGGCACCAGAGGAAGAGCGACATCGAGGGTTATTCTCCAGCTCGATCTCGAGCGAATGACGCCCGTCGCGAGCCATGCGCCGCGCAGCGTAGCGTCCGCGCGCGCGCCAGCGGAAGCAGCGCCGCCATGGTCGCCCGTGAATTCTGCGGCTCCGCACGGCCGGCGTGCGCTGGCGGCGTCGGATTACAACTCGATGCGAACGCGCCGCCGGCGGCCCTCGGTGTTCGATACCCTCGAGCCTCTCGTGCGTAGGTGACGCTTCGCGGTCGGCGTACGAGACCTGCTCCTGCCACCAGGCGACCGCGTCGGGGTGCTCCGCGGTGCTCGCCCCCGGCGCGACCTATCAGGTGACCAACGCGCAGGACCCCTACGGTGCGCCCCTGTCGACCGGTGTCTACGCCGGCGGGGTGCTTTCCTTTCCGACCGCCGGTCTCGCGCCGGCGCAACCGCTCGTCGCGCCGGGAGGGCTGACCGCTGGCGAGCACACCGGCACGGCCTTCAACGTGTACGTGCTGACGACGGCCGTGTGCCCGTGAGCGACGCGTCGCCTCGTCGATCGCTCGACTCGTCGCACGCCGTGCGCGGCGCCGATGGTACGCTCGCCGGCGGTGACCACCCTACCCGCCGGCCCGAAGGTCGCGCTCTGTCTCCCCGGCGGCGGCCTCTCCGGCGCGCTCTACCAGGTCGGCGCGCTGGCCGCGCTCGAAGACGGCGTGCTCGGCCTCGATGGGCAGAGCTTCGCCATGTACGTCGGCCACTCCAGCGGAGCGACCGTGGCGGCGTCGCTCGCCGGGGGCATCCCCGTGGACCGCATCTACCGCGCGCTGCTCGACCCGGTAGACAACTTCTTCCCCCTGGAGCGCGGCCACATCCTCAAGCTCGACGTCGACGAGTGGAACCGCACCTTGGCCACCGGCTGGGTGGCGCTGCGCCACTCGATCACGCGCCTCACCACGCGCGGTGAGGACCGCGGCGCTCCGGGCCACATGCTGCTCCTGGAGCAGATGGATCGTCTCTACGACTCCCTGCCCGCGGGCGTCTTCACCCTCGATCGCTACGAGCGCTTCCTGGCCGAGTTTTTCCTGCGTCGCGGCATCCCCAACGCCTTCCGCGCCATGCCGCGCGCCCTGCGCATCGCCACCTACGACCTGGACTCCGGCGAGCGCGTGCTCTTCGGCGCGCCCGGCCACGAGGACATCCCCGTCTCGCTGGCCTGCACGGCGTCGCTGGCGCTGCCGGCTTTCTTTTCGCCGGTGCGCATCGGCGACCGCCACTACATCGACGGCGGCGTGGGGCACGGCGCGCATCTCGACGTTCCCGCCGAGGCCGGCGTCGACCTCACCATCCTGGTCAGCCCGCTGGTGCCGGTGCGCACTCAGAACCGCGCGGTGCCCACCGGCCACGGGGTGCGCACCAGCGTGCGCGACAAAGGGATGTTCTGGGTCTTCAACCAGGCGATGCGCATCGGCGCGCACTCGCGGATCCATCAGGACGTGCGTCAGGTGCGTGCCGCGGCCGGGGCGAGCGGCGGCGCAGTGATGGTGCTCGAGCCCGAGCCCACCGACACCATGCTCTTCCTCCACAACCCGGCGAACATCACCGCGCGGCGCGCCATCCTCGAGTACGCGTACAAGA
>WUUC01187604.1_pt1 | contig 12344 bp, 14 predicted proteins | sample 6278441 | NCBI WGS metagenome assembly WUUC01 (sample SAMN13675441, study PRJNA597444) | soil metagenome | isolation source: soil | place: USA: Washington | collected 2017-10 | reverse complement strand
GCCGCTCGAGCAGCGGCAGGAGGATCGCGGCTGCTTCGACCAGGTCGGCTTCCGTGATGATGCCGACCAGACGGCGCCCCTCCGTCACGGGCAGGCAGCCGATGCGATGATCGAGCATCAGCCGCGCAGCGGCGTCGGCCGGTGCATCGGGCGAGATGGTCCAGACGTGTTCGCTCATGGCACGTGCGACCGGGATCTTGAACTGCAGCTCGGCTCGGTCCTCGTCGCTGAGAGGCGCGAGCGAGCTGACCGCCGCGGCCAGAAGGTCGCGGTGAGTGACCAGCCCGACCAAGAGTCCATCCTCGTCGACCACAGGCAGGTGTCGCAGGCGCTTCATGGCCATCAGCTCGCGGGCCAAAGGCAGGCTCTGGCCGGGCGTCAGCGTCACGACGGTCCCGCTCATCAGATCTCGCACCAGGTAGCGCCGCTCGCTCATGATGTATGAGGTAAGCCCAGAGCAGGTGCATGGCAACCCGACTCCTGCGTCGGTTGCACATGGCGGCCGGATGGGACGCGCAACTGGGTGGCCGGCTCAGCTTACGTAAGCAGGCCAGAGCACTCGCAGTTCCCTGGGCAGGCTCTCCATCAACTTGGTGCTGGTGCCGGTATCGACGCAGCGCGCGATCAGCGCCAGGCTGGCAGTGACGGCGTCCTCACAGCGCTCGCGAAACAGCGGTGTCGTGTCGCGCATCGCGCGCCGCACCTTCTCGAAGAAGTCCTGTGTCAGCACCAAGGGCCCTTGGCCTCGGCCAGGATCGCGAGCGCGTTCGGCAGGTCGGCCAGATGCGCCGCGGAGGCGACCTCGATTTCGAGCGTCGTTGTCGCTTTCATGTCGGCGGTCGCCTCGAGCACGTTCGCGAGTGCACGTGCCGTGCGCAGGTCGTTCCAGGCACCGAGCAGATCTTGAACGGCTACCAGCGAGAGCGCGAACCTGCGGGTGCGCTGCGCGTGTCCCGCGTCGAGGACGTGCCAGAGCTCCAGCTCGTAGCGCAGGCGCTTGACGCGCTTGCGCAAGGCATGTAGCTCCGGTCCTCCGCGCGCGACGATTCTGGGCTGGAAAGCCGTGATCTTCTCGTGCTCACGCTTGAGGCGGCGCGCGAGCCAGCGGCGCGCCGACTTGGCATCGTTCCTTGCGCGCAAATCGGCCTCGATCTGCTCCATCTCGCGCATCAGCGCCGTGAAGCGCGGGTCCTGGGTGCTGGCGCGCAGCGCCTCACGCGCCGCGCGGGTCCGTTGAGCAACGCGCGTTTGTAAGCCCCTGCTCGCTGCGGGCGCGCGGACCAGGTGATGACGCCCGAAGACTTGCAGATCGCGCAAGGTCCCGAGTTGCCCGAACAGCCAACGCAGCTCTTTCGTCAGCTGAGCGGCGCGCTGAGCGCCCGCGCGCGAGCGAAAGAGCCGCACGTACACGCGCAGCTTGCGCAGCGCGACACGAGCGCGATGGACAGACTGCTCGCTTCCGGCCCCAAATGAGGCGCGACTAGCGCGAACGAAATCGCTGCGTACGGTGGCGAGCGCGGTCAGCGCGAGCTCCGTGACCGTCATGCGCGCCGAGCTCATTCGGCGCTACCGAAGGCCGGCTCGAAAGCCGCGGGGTCTTCGAGATAGCTGCGCAGCGCGCTCATCGCACGGCTGATGTGGAAGCCGTCCACGTAGCGGTGATCGATGGTGGCGGTCAACGGGATCACGGGACGCGCTTGCTGCGCGTGAACTCCGCGTCGCGGCCCGTCTTCAGTAGCTTCGCTCGCTCGCTGAGCTCGCACGCTAGCTCGGAGGCGCTCTTTCGGTCGACGTCGGTCACCTTCACCCCCGAAAGGTCGTTGCCGGCCGCCACCGCCGTGATGAAGAAGATGTCGATACTCGGGCGCGGGATGGCGCGCGTGCCCACGATCCGCACGTTCAGATCAGGGACGTTGAGTAGCGCGTGGCTCACCGCCCGGCCCACGAGATGGGTGGCTGTGATGTGCTGCCCGTGCGCCTCGGCATCGGCCATGAAGCGTCGCGCGTTGGTGGCGTCCACATCGAGCGCGCCGTAGATCTGTGGATCGTTCGGCGGCTGCCACATGGCGGTCGCTACTCTTCGCCATCCTCGAAGCTCCGCCATGCGATCCGCCTTTACTGTTCGGTCGCCCACCGTTGTCTGGCGAGCTCGTGGCCGTGAATGGTCTGCGCGCGTTGCTGTTCTTGCGCGCTGCGCTGAGCGCGAGCATCGTTCGTGCCATTCATCAGCCTCAGAACCCCAGCCAAGCAGGCCGAACGAGGAGCAGCGCTCCAAGCGTGAGGATGACCAAGTCGGAGAGCAGCTTGAGCCAGCGCCCGCGGTGCTCCTGCAGCTTTCGCTTTCCGAGCGTTACCACGCCGATCGTCACCATGATGCCGTCGTCCAACACGTAGGCGGCGATGTAGAGCGTCAGATAGGCGTAGTACTTCCACGCTGGCGATTGAGCTTGGCCTCAGCCGAACCCAGGTCTTCTGATGCTCGTTCCATGCCGCGCGGGCGATCGCCCCTGTGGCGCAGATCGTGCTCGCCCCCGCCGCTCGCCGCGCTGGGAGGGGACCATCGGCAAGTCGGAACGCGCTCGCGCCAACAACGCGACTGGCGTCGATCCCGACCGATGCGCATGCAGTGCGCAGCAATGGTGCCACGCGCAAAGCGTGCGCGCAGGAAGGCAGGGCTTTCCTGCGCGCTCCGTGCGCGCACTTGGAGATCATGGAGTTACAACCCCACGTCCTGGTTGCCTACCAAAGCCGTCACGGCTCGACGCGCGAGATTGCCGAGCGCGTGGCCGAGAGCTTGCGCGTCTACGCGCGCTGGGAGGTGGAGCTGCGGCTCGCGGAGGAGCTGTCGACGCTGGACCCGTACGACGCGGTGGTCTTCGGCAGCCCTGTCTACGATGGAAATTGGTTGCCCGAGGCGGAGGCCTTCGTGCGCGATCACTTGCAGGCGCTGGCGGCGCGACCGCTGTGGCTCTTCAGCGTGGGGAGCTTCGGGGACACCCAGCGAGTGGTCGGCCGGCTCGTCAGGAAGGAGCCGCGCGTGATCGGCTTCTTTCTGGAGGCGCTGCGTCCGCGCAGCTATCGCGTGTTTGCCGGGGTCATCGATGCCGAGCTCTGGCCCTGGTACGGGCGCCTGCTCTTACGTCTGTTCGGAGGGCGCACGGGCGACAACCGCGACTGGCTCGAGATCGATCGCTGGAGCGAGTACATCGCCCTTGACCTACGGAGGCTCTTCTCGGCGCAGGCGAACTCGTCAACGGGCGCCCTCGCGAACAGCGCGTAGAAGTACCTCGGATGGCCGCGCTCGATCGACGCGGCAACGGCTCGTGGCGTCAGAACTTCCACCAGCGCGGCTTCGAGTCGCTCTGACTGCCTTGCGCAGGCGAGGCGACACGTTTGGCGCTCCGGCATTGACAGCGCTCGGCCGGCCGCACATCGGCGAGCACTTGCTCGATATGCGCACCGCATCCGGCGTATGTGGGCTTACCGCAGCGATCGCACGTGACACGTCTACACATGGCCAAGCTCCCTGCTAGCTACTCCGCGTCTCTGGTGTGGGAGCCTGCGGCGCGTGCAAAGGATTCGCGCTCAGCCGCGAGCGATGAGTTTACGTACGGTTTCGCGAATGCTTGCGCGTACATCGGGCGGTACCTCGCCAGTCGCCTGGGCGCGGCAGGCCCCCAGCGCGCTGCGCAGCACCGAACAAGCCTCGCTGCATGCGGGGCACACCTCGAGGTGCTTCTCCATCGCCGCGCAGTCTTCACTGCCGAGCTCACCCTCGAGCTTTTGCGAGAAGGCCGCCAACACGTCGGGACAGCCGGGGCCAGGCCGCTGCGGAGCCACCTGCTCCAGCGCGGCGAGCGCGCCGCGCAGACTCGCACGCGCGCGATGCAACCGGCTCTTCACCGCCTCCACGCTCAAGTTGAGCGCGGCGGCTACCTCGGGCGCGCTCAGGCCCTCCATGTCTCTCAAGAGCACGACTTCGCGCTGTTCCTCCGAGAGTGAGCCGAGCGCGCGCTCCAGCTGGTCGCGTAGCTCGCTGCGGTCCGCGGCCGCCTCCGGGCTGTCGTGCTCGCGCGAAGCGTGCTCGCCAGCGGCCTCCTCCGGTAGGTGAGGGCGATTCTTCAAGCCTCGCCGCCGACGGGCGCAGGCCGTGCGCGCGAGCATGAACACCCAGCTCGCGAGCGATGCTCGGCCCTCGAACTCCTTCAAGTGGTCGGTGATCGCGAGCAGCGTGTCCTGTAGCACGTCGTCGGCGTCGGCCTCGTGCCGGCACATGCGTCTGCCAAAGCGCTGAACCAGCGGCGCGACTTCTTCGAGTAGACGCGCAAGCGCTTCGCGATCACCGCTCTTCGCGGCCTGGAGCACGCGTTCATCCATCGCGAAATCCTAAGCGATCTGGCGAAAAGAGCCAGGCCCGATGGGCCCGCGCATCCTTTGTGCTTACGGCTGGCTCCTAGTGAGTAGGAGCGCAACGTCATGAAGATTGAATCCGCCATTCGTCTGCTCGCCGGCAGCCTGGTCTTACTGAGCTTGCTTCTTCACCTGTGGTTCGGCCCTTGGGCGCTGCTGCTCGCGCTGTTCGTGGGGCTGAACCTGGTCCAGTCGGCGTTCACCGGCTTCTGTCCAGCCGAGACCGTCCTGTCGCGTCTGGGCCTGGTCGATGCTGGCGAGCATTGCGGTAGGGCGCGATGAGAAGGGTCCTCTCGATCGCCGCCCTGCTCACGCTCGCGGCGTGCGGCGTGGAGCGCCATCCTCGTGCGCCGGCAGCCAAGAGCGCGCCCGTCCGCGTTCAAGTCGAGGACGTGCGCCAGGTGTCGCACGCGCTGAGCGACGAGGTGGTGGGTACCGTGCGCGCCCGCCAAGTGGCCACGGTCTCCGCCTCCGTGATGGGCACCATCCGCGCGCTCAACGTGCGCCTGGGCAGCCGCGTTCGCGCTGGTGATGTGTTGGTACAGCTCGCCGTCGGGGAGATCGACGCGAAAGCCGCGCAAGCCAGGGCGACCTTCGCGCAGGCAGGCCTGGAGATGAAGCGCGCCGAGCAGCTGAAGGCGAGTCAGTCGATCCCGCCCGCGCAGTACGACGCCGCCGTCTCGCACTATCGCCTCGCGGAGGCGGCGCTGGCAGAAGCCGAGGCCATGCGCGCCTACACGGTCATCCGCGCGCCGTTCGCCGGCGTGGTCACCGACAAGCCCGCCAGCATTGGTGATCTCGCCCTGCCAGGCAAGACGCTGCTCACGCTGGAAAGTCCGGGTGCGTTGCGACTCGAGGCGCACGTGCCCGAAGGAATCGCCAGTGCCCTGCACTTGGGAGACGTGCTGCAGGTCCGCTTCGACGCGCTGGAAGCAGCGCTACCAGGCAAGCTCTCTGAACTCAGCCCCTCGGCCGATGCCGCAAGCCGGAGTGTGCTGGTGAAACTAGATCTCCCGCCACTGCCAGAGCTGCGCGCCGGCATGTTCGGACGCGTCGCCGTGCCGACCGGTGAGGAGAGCACGATCGTGGTGCCCGAGCGTGCGATCCGACGGCACGGTCAGCTCGAGTTCGTGTTCGTCGTCGACAGCGGTTCCGCGCATCTGCGCTTGATCCGTAGCGGGCGCGCTCGGGCCGAGGGCGTCGAGGTGCTGTCTGGCATGGACGGCGCGGAGCGCGTGGCCGTGACCAACCTCGTGTCACTCGAGGATCAACAGCCGGTGGAGGTCATACCATGAGCACGCGTGCTGACGGGCAGGGGCTCGGCTTGGCAGGCACGCTCGCGCGCGCCTTCGTCGACTCGCGTCTGACCCCGCTCTTGATCGTGAGTTCCGTGCTGCTGGGGGTGCTGGCCGTGCTGCTCCTGCCGCGTGAGGAGGAGCCGCAGATCAAAGTGCCGATGGTGGACATTCTCTTGACCATGGAGGGGGCCAGCGCAACGGAGGTCGAAAACCGGGTTTCGGCGCCGCTGGAGCGGCTCGCGTGGGAGATTCCGGGCGTCGAGTACGTTTACAGCACGAGCCAACCGGAGCGCTCGCTGACGGTGGTCCGCTTTCGCGTGGGCGAGGACGTCGAGCGCTCGTTGGTGAAGCTTGAGGACAAGCTACGGGCGAACTACGACCGCATCCCGAGCGGCGTGTCGGCCCCGCTGATCAAGCCGCGCTCGATCGACGATGTGCCGATCCTGGCGCTGACGTTTCACAGTTCGCGCTACGACCACCTCATGCTGCGCCGACTCGTCGCGGAGGTCGACGCGGAGGTCAAGCGTGTACCCGAGATCGCCGAGACCCAGATCATCGGCGGCGCGCGCCGAACCATGCGCGTGTTGCTCGATCCACCCAAGCTAGCTGCGCACGGCCTCGGCATCGCGGACGTCGCGCCCGTCCTCTCCCAGGCCAACCGACAGCGGGCTGCCGGCATGGTCACCGCAAAGAATCGGGAGATCTCGATTGAGACGGGCGCATTCTTCCAGGATGCGCGCGACTTGGGGCGCGCAGTCGTAGGTGTCTACCAGCACAGGCCGGTCTATCTGCGCGACGTGGCGACGGTGCATGATGGCGCCCAGGAGCCCACGCAGTACGTGCTGTACGGCCGTGGCCAGGCGCAGGGCGCGCGCGCGGGGGAGGAGGCCGCGGTGACACTCTCGATCGCCAAGCGCCCCGGCACGAACGCGATCGGTGTCGCGGACGCGGTGCTCGCCCAAATCGACGCGCTGAAGGGACGCGTGATCCCCAAGGACGTCAGCGTGGCGATCACGCGACACTACGGCGCCACCGCGGCCGAGAAATCGAACGAGCTCCTGTATCACATGGCGGTGGCGGTGCTGAGCGTCTCACTGCTCATCTTGTTCATGCTGGGCTTCCGCGAGTCGGCAGTGGTGGCGGTCGCCATACCTTCGACCCTGGCCCTGACGCTGCTGGTCTTTTATCTGGTGGGCTACACGCTCAACCGAATCACACTGTTCGCGCTGATCTTCTCGATCGGCATCCTGGTCGACGACGCGATCGTGGTGGTCGAGAACATCGTGCGTCATCGCGCGCTGCCCGAGAACAGAGGTAAGCCGCTGGCACACGTGGCGGTGGCGGCAGTCGCCGAGGTCGGCAATCCGACGGTGCTCGCGACTCTGGCCGTGATAGCAGCCATCTTGCCGATGGCCTTCGTGGGCGGGTTGATGGGGCCCTATATGCGGCCCATCCCAGTCGGCGCGACCGCCGCCATGGTCTTCTCTTTGCTCGTCGCGTTCGTGGTCACGCCCTGGGCGGCAGTGCGCCTGCTGCGCAGGAGGGGCGCAGGCGAGGCCGCGCACGCGCACGTCGCCGCTCCGGCAGAGGACCGCATGACGCGCGGGTACCGTTGGTTCGTCACGCGGCTGGTGACGAGAAGCGCTTGGCGTTACGGCTTCCTGTTCGCCATTGCAGCCCTGCTGGCCGGCGCGCTAGCGCTCGTGCCCGCGCAGGCCGTGTTGGTCAAGATGCTGCCGTTCGACAACAAGAGCGAGCTCCAGGTCATCCTCAACATGCCAGAGGGCAGCGCGCTCGAGCAGACCGCGCGCGTCGCGCGGGAGATGGCGCAGAGCCTCCGCGGCGAGCCGGAGGTGTTCGACTACCAGGTGTACGTGGGCACGGCCGCTCCCTTCAACTTCAACGGTTTGGTGCGGCACTACTACATGCGGAGCGGCGCGTCAGTCGCCGATATTCAGGTCAACCTCTCGCCCAAGCACGAGCGCGAGGCGCAGAGCCACGACCTGGCGCGGCGTATCCGCGCGCGCGTGAACGCAATCGCGCAGCGCCACGGGGCACGCGTCGCGGTGGCCGAGGTACCCCCTGGACCACCGGTCCTGCAGACCCTGGTGGCCGAGGTCTATGCCCCTGATGGCGCGGCGCGGCTGAAGCTTGCGCAAGAAGTGCGCGCCATTTTCAAGCAGACGGCCGGCGTCGTCGACGTCGACTGGTACGTCGAAGATCCGCGGCCGAAGGAGCGCATCGTCGTCGACAAGGAGAAAGCAGCCTTGCACGGCATCAGCGCAGAGAGCATCTCGTCGACGCTGCATATCGCGGTCAGCGGTCAGCCCCTTGGCCTGCTGCATGCGCCCGAAGAGCGCGACGACGTGAACCTGATGCTCGAGCTGCCGCGCACCGCACGCACCAGCAGCGACGCGTTGCTCTCGCTGCGCGTGCGCGCTGCTGACGATGCCCTGATTCCGCTGCGCGAGCTCGTGCACGTGGAACACTCGGCGGCGGAACGGAGCATCTATCACAAGAACCTCATGCCGGTGATCTACGTAGTGGGCGACGTCTCGGGTGCGATCGAAAGCTCGGCCTACGCCGTACTCGCGATGAACCGCGCGCTCGATAAACTGGACGCCAAGGACTTCGGCGGCCGCCCGGGTTCGGTGCAGGTCTTCAACGCTTCGCAACCGCCGAGCGACACCGCTCCGGCGATCAAGTGGGACGGTGAGTGGCAGATCACGCTCGAGGTGTTCAGGGATCTCGGTGTCGCCTTCGCGATCGTGCTGATCCTCATCTATGTGCTCTTGGTGGGCTGGTTTCGCTCGTTCGTGGTCCCATTGGTCGTGATGGCGGCGATTCCCTTCTCGCTCGTGGGCATCTTGCCCGCGCACGCGGCGATGGGCGCCTTCTTCACGGCGACGTCGATGATCGGCTTCATGGCAGGGGCGGGCATCGTGGTGCGCAACTCGATCATCCTGGTCGACTTTGCGGAGAGCCGCATCCGCGAGGGAATGAGCGTCGCCGACGCGGTGGTCGACGCGGGCGCGGTGCGCTTTCGGCCGATGTTGCTCACGGCCCTGGCGGTGGTGGCCGGCGCCACGGTGATCCTGTTCGATCCCATCTTCCAGGGGCTCGCGCTCTCATTGATGGCGGGAGAGATCGCGTCGCTGCTGATCAGCCGCATCGCCGTGCCCGTGCTCTACGAGATGACTGCACGCGCCGCGCCGCGGGCGGTTCGACCGGTCTCGGGCGGCTCCGCGTGCTCAGTGGGCGGGGTCGTTCGTGAGCGCCAGCTCGCGCAATAGCCCGTAGACAGCACGAAACGCCTGGGCACGACCGAAGTGCAACAAGTGACCTCCGGAGAAGCGCACCGTCTTGGCGCCAAAGTGCTTGGCCAGTTGTTCGGCGTGGTGGGGACCCGTCACCAGATCGGAGGCACCCTCGAGCACCAATACACGGTTGCTGTCGATGAGGGGAGGACGCGCAAGAGGGCTCACCACCCGTTGCGCTGCGCGCAACGCAAGGTATTGCTCCGCTTGCTGGGTACTGCTGCCGGTAAGGCGGCCGTGCTTCTGGGCGAAGTCTTCTATCGAGGCGAGCGGAATGAACAGGACGAGGAAGGATAGATCTGACTCCAAGGTCGCGAGAAGAGCCGCTGCGTAGCCGCCCAGGCTCATGCCCATCACCCCCACGTCGGTCACTCCTTGGCTGCGCAGATAGGCGAACAGCGCACGCTGATCGCACACCAACTGCCGGAAGCCTTCGATCGTGAAGCGAGGGTCGCTGGACGGAAAGGCGGGCGGCAGATAGCCACGCTTCTCCGAACGACGAGGCCCATGAAACGGTAGCACGCTGATCACGACATCGATTCCCTGTCGAAATAGCTTCGGCACGTCCCAGATGCGTTCCTCGATGGCATAGCTTCCAGCCATGTACCCGTGAAGGATAACGGCGCATGGACGGCCGCCCCCATGATGTCGGTACCAGCGCGCGTGACAGGTTTGGTTGCGCTTCGCGCGCTGGTACTTCTCGGAGAGCTCACCGCTTCGATCCATCTGCAGTGCGCGCAGATCGCTCTCCGAGCCCGCAGGATGGTGCTGGCCTCCAAGTAGTTCGGATGCCGCCGAGCTGGACCAGAGCGGTGTGAACGAGGTAGGCCAGGTCAGGTCCACCACCTCACCTTGCTTGCCCAACGATCTGCGTTGCGTGGTCAACGGTGAGATGTCAGGGGGCTTTGGAAAGAATTCGCTGTCCGATGCAAGAAATGCGTCGCGCGCATAGAATGCGCCGATCGCCGAGAGCGCGCGCATGCGCGCTGTATGAACCAATGATTCTGCGGCGGAGCGGGCGCGCATCAATTTTGGAGGGTTGAGCGCAGCGCTGCAGAAAAGATCATCCACCCGGCTGGCGAGGCGCGAGCTTGTCCGTTCGACCCATGGGGCGAAGCCAAAGTTGCCATTCATGGTGGACCTCACCGCTTTCCTTCCGCGCACGGCGCGCCTTCGGGCAGACCTGTTGTTGTTTTAGCAGCGTATCCGCGCTCTGGAGCCCTCCATCTACTCGACGCTGGCTTCCTCTGCGATCGGCGGCCGGAAGGAGCGGCCGAGCAGATGGCGCTTGAACCAGTGGCAGGTGTGGCCGGCGACGCGAGTGAGCGCGTTGGGTTCGTCGAACAACTGGCTCGCGTCCGGTACGACCGCGATGCGGTGGGGACAGCGTAGCTCGGCCGCCGCCGCGCGATTGAGCTCCAGCACTTCATGATCTCGGCCACCGACGATGAACAGCGTCGGTGCGAGCACGCGCGCGAGCGCCTCCCTCGCGACCAGATCGGGCCGGCCGCCGCGACAAACGATCGCTTTGGCGTGACTGAACCTGACGCTGGCGGTCTGCAGCACTGCAGCTGCTCCAGTGCTCGCGCCGAAGTAGCCCAGCGGTAGACCGCGTAGCGCTTCGTGCGTCTCGGCCCAGTTGCTCACTATCTCGAGGCGGTGGGCGATCTTCTCGAGCTCGAAGGGCGTCTCTGGCTCCGCCCGCTCTTCGGGTGTAGACAGATCACACAGCAGCGTCGCGAAGCCAGCTGCCTGCAGCGCATGCACGACGTAGCGATCACGCGGGTTGTCGCGCCCGCTGCCGCTGCCGCGCGCGAACACGATCAGTCCCTCTCTGCGCGGGGGGCAGCACAGAGCCCCTTGGAGTCTTGCGCCATCTACGAAAACGACGATTTCCTGCGTCCGCAACGGTTCCATGGGCCTTCCTATGAGCGAGAGTGCGATGCATAACTCGGGCCGTGTGAAGAGGGGTTGACGCGAGTGATAGGCGCGAGCGTCGAGCGCAAAGATCGCGCGCGCAAGCGTGCCCAGCGCAGCTCTTGCACGCCGTCGCTCAGCCAAGAGTTCTCGTTCGGTGCTGCGGCACGCGTTGTGAATGGAGTGGCGAGAAGGAGACGCCATGAGCCCATTCAAGAAGATCCTGGTAGCGACCGATTTCTCACAGCACGCCTCGGCGGCAGTTCGTCTGGCGACGGAACTGGCGAAGGCGGCGGGCGATTGCGAGCTTCGTCTGCTTCACGTTCTGGATCTGGTCCCGTACAGCTTGCCCGACGGCATGCCCATCTACGACGCCGTCACGCTCACCCGCGTGCGCGATGACGCGACAAGGCGCCTGTCCGAGCAAAAGCAGGAAGCGCTCAAGAGCGGCGTCCGGCGAGTGGAAGCGACGCTGTTGGACGGCCAACCGTCCTACCAGATCGTGCGTGTCGCAGCGGACTGGGACGCGGGGGTGATCGTGATCGGCACGCACGGGCGCCGAGGCTTTTCCCGTTTGCTGCTGGGCTCGGTCGCCGAACGCGTCGTGCGCAAAGCACATTGTCCAGTCCTGGTCGTACCTCTCAGAGCCGAGGATTCTCCGTGAGGACGGGGGTGTTCGACGGTTCAGGTAACCGCGCGCGAACCTGTTGGCCGAGATGCTGGCTCCTACATTGCAAGGAGTCGGACGTATGGATATCGAAGTCAGTTTTCCCGGTGGAAAGCGCGTGGTCGCGCAGGTAGGACCGCATCGCATCGAGACCGACCAGCCCCCCGAGCTCGGTGGACAAGACGTGGCGCCGGCGCCATTCGACTTGTTTCTGGCTGCTATCGCGACCTGCGCAGGTATCTACGCGCTCGGCTTCCTGCAAGCGCGTGGGCTGTCTACCGAGGGACTCAAGTTGCGTCAGCACGTGGAAGAAGACCCTGGCACGCATCTGCCTGCACGGGTACGCCTCGAAGTCACGCTGCCGCCGGATTGCCCAGAGAAGTACCGTGCTGCCGTGCTGCGTGCGGTCGAGAACTGCAAAGTGAAGAAGACAATCGCCGCGCAGCCGAGCTTCGAGGTCTCGGTGGCCCTCGTGCAGGACGCGGCGGAGTAGCCTCTTCAGAGCGGCGTGCGTGGAGTGGTGCGGCCGTGCTCGTGCGAGCTACGCTGCGCCCATGCGCGTACCGGAGCTCACTCACTCTGCCGAGACCTCCTCACTGGCCGCAGCGCTCGAGACGGACGTTGAAGGCGGACTCAGCACGGAGGAGGCGCGCGTCCGCCTGACACAGCTCGGCCCCAACGAGCTACCGGAAACGCCCGCGGCCGGGCTCTGGAGCGTCTTTCTCCATCAGTTCA
>WUUC01030488.1_pt1 | contig 12344 bp, 8 predicted proteins | sample 6278441 | NCBI WGS metagenome assembly WUUC01 (sample SAMN13675441, study PRJNA597444) | soil metagenome | isolation source: soil | place: USA: Washington | collected 2017-10 | reverse complement strand
TTCCCTTAGCCGCGCGGCCAGGTTATTCCGTTTCCATTGCGCGCGGCGCTGCGAGGAAGCCCACGCGCTGCCGGTCAGTGCCACAGCGTTGATGGCAAGTGATTCCTCGAGCGTGCGCAGGATTGTGTCACTCTCACGATCTGGATTGGGCCAAGCGGCCCGGACGGCCGACACCACGGCCGGATATTGCGAAAAGATAAAGAGGTTTTCCGGGCTCGGATTTTGCTGGTGCCGTGCCCAAGCGTTCGTTGATGCCTCCTTCAGGCGAGTAAACGACTCCCTTGCGCGCTGCGGCGCCCTGGCCTCGAGCTTTGAGATTAAATAGCGATCGCTGAAAATCTCACGGTCGAGTCCCCATAGAACTCGCTCACTCCTAGGCACGGCGTTGATGACACCCGCGAGGAATTGAGCTTCCTCACGCAGATAAAGGGGGCTCCAAGTGCTGGGGACAGCAAAAAAATCTACAATCCCCTGGAGGCCATTGCGTCTCGCCGCTGCCTCAATGTCCTGCGCTATGATCGGCGAAAGCTCAATGGCCATTCGGCTGTAGCCGGATCCGCGAAGCGCCTTGAAGAGGGCCGCTGAGAACTGTGCGGTTTCCGCGACTCCATGCTCTTCGCCGACCAGGGTGAAGCGGGCATCCCGCGCCTCCTGGACGAGCCAATCCCAGCCGCGTCCCGCGGGACCGTCGCTCATCGTAAGGGGAAGTCTGTTTCTTTGAAGAGCTTCGAGAAGGCGCGCTGCCGGACTGCTGGGAGTCTGGGACTGCGCACGATGAGGCGCGGCGCCCTGCCCGGAAGCGCGCGTGCCGGCAAGCAAGGACAACCCACTTGCGAAGAGTAGATCGCGTCTACTTATCTTCATACCCATTTCCCCCGATGCACTACTTTTAACAAAATTGGTTTCGCAGCCGCACCTGCTTTTGCCGTTGTCGCAGGGGATTGCCTTATTTCAGTTCCTTCCCCATTCAATGTTCTCAGAAACTGTTAGCGCCTAGCATTGATTTAACTCGGTCAATTACTGACGTCATAGATTTCATTTGTCATCACAGGCGAGCATCTAACGCCCGGCATCACCCGCCGCTGGAGTGCTACTATGAATCTTAGTCAGTGTTGCAGTTCAAACTTGATGTCAGGTGTTTGTAACCCGGATCGCCTCTCTACTTTCTGATCGGTGGTTGATATTCGATGCCAAAGTGTTTCAGGTACTCCTTGAGGTAGTGTTGCAAGAATAGTCATTCAGGTAATATCCCTCCCTCAGATTCTCTCAACTCATCTCGACAGGACTATTCATGAAGCATAACTCTTCCCCCTTTAAGTGGCGCCACTACTCGCCCGAACTTATTCTCCTGTGCGTTCGCTGGTACTGCCGCTATCAACTTTCTTATCGCGACGTTGAAGAGATGATGCAGGAGCGGGGACTTGATGTCGATCACTCTACTGTCTTTCGGTGGGTGCAAAGATATGCTCCGGAAATCAACGAAAGAATACGTCAACCTCTAAAGATGAGCGGCACATCCTATCGGGTTGATGAGACCTACATCAAAGTCGGGAAGACCTGCAAATATCTGTACCGTGCAGTGGATAAGCAAGGCAATACAATTGAGTTCATGCTCTCGGCGAAACACGACGTTTTTGCTGCAAAAAGGTTCTTTAAGAAGATGATGAGGGCAGAGCATCGCCGCCTGCCGTTCTCCATTTCTGTGGATAAGAATGCGGCTTATCCGGAAGCCTTCAGCGATTCACAAGACGAGCGAATCGTACCGAAGGACTGCCAACTCCGGCGCGTGAAATATCTCAATAATGTGATCGAACAAGATCATCGCTTCATCAAGAAAAAGGTACGGGCATCGCAATGCCTCAAGTCGTTTCACACCGCTGAACGAACGCTGGAAGGAATTGAAGCTGTGAATATGATGAGGAAAGGTCAGGTCAAAATATTAGCAGGGAGCGATGCGATGGGGCAGGCGAAGTTTGTCGCTTCGCTCTTCCAGATCGCCGCCTGAGAAAGAGCCGCCGGTGACCTTCCGCGTTGGAAAATAATTTTTGCAACACTCCCCCGCATCCTCCTGATGGTGAACCACATGCAGCGCGACCTTTCTGACGTAGCTATTGCAGTGCTGGCAGAGCGTCGTAAAGGCAGCGGAATCACCCTGCGCAGCGCGCGTGGCAATCTCATCAAGCTGCTGGTCATCGGCTGGGGACTCAGGCCCCGCCGGCTTGGTAGTCATGGCCCTCCAATTAACCCGACTTTGAATATGATTTTACCATGAGCCGCGTTATACCTGCGGCACAGCGGCCGCCTCGAACGGCGAGGCTGAGGATGCATTAAATAGAAGCGACGGGATCAAAAAAAGATCGGTGGGACTTCAACCGACGGAGCTGTTGTTGCGTTTCATAGAGGAACAAAGGTAAGAGTCGCGTCTTACACATGCGCCTCGATAGATCTTAAGCCCCTTACCCTCCCGTCACATAACACACTCACCGTCTCCAGAGGAGGAGAGCCAATGCCTAAGAATAGTTGTCTCAACCATAAGAGTCCTTACAGCAGAGGCTCTATCAGGCGTCGTGCCGCCCTGGCGGGCATCATCGTCGCAATGGTCAGCTGTATAATTTACGTCTCGCCCGTCGCGGAGAGGCTGTCACTTGCCAGCGGAACGTCGCGACTTATTAAGGATCCGGCCCGGCCTCTCCGCGACCCAGTGACCGCGAGCCTGAACCCTGTGCAGACGCAATGTTCCACCTCAACGGCCAAGTCAGTCGTAGGTGAGTTCGGCCCCGTCATCAAATTACAGCAGGTGCCGGTTCACCTGAGTGTGTTACCCAACAAAAAAGTCTTGTTCTGGGGGCGCGACAAGACCGGGACGGCCACAGACCCGAAAGAGGCCGTGGGTCGAAGCAATACCTACCTCTGGGATCCGTCCTCTGTGAGCACTCTGGCCGACGGAACCTTGCAAGGGAATACAAGCACCATCACTAACTTTACGACAAACCTGTTCTGCTCGGGTCATTCCTTTCTCCCTGACGGTCGCCTGTTAGTGACGGGAGGACACAGAAGCCCGGATTTTGACGGTGCTGGTGAGCGCCATACCAACGTCTTTGACTACAGAACGAACCAATGGTTGCGCGCCCCGGATATGAATCTGGGCCGCTGGTATCCCTACAACGTGACGCTCGGTACGGGTGAAACGTTAACCATGTCTGGCTCTTACTGGTCGAACGAACCGACCAGACCTGCCAGCATTACCGGCAATCTCGTCCCACAGCTTTACACGCTTGAAGGCAGGTTAAAAAATCTCACTTCCCCCGCATCACTCTCCTTCTACCCGTACCTCCATCTCGCGCCGAATGGGAAGGTCTTCCAGGCTATGTCAGGGCGTGCCATGGGTTCGAGGACAGTCTTCAGCCAGCTAAGCAGGTTGTTTGACACGAATGCGGGCAAGGGGGCTGGGTCGTGGATGAATGTGGGGAACACTTTATTCATCCACGAGGTCGGCACGTCGGTACTCTACGACTCGAACGGCAAGGTTTTGCTCACGGGCGGGTTCACGACAGGTTCGCTGGACCCGAGCAATACAACCGAGGTCATCGATCTCAGCGTGAACGATCCGGCGACGGGGTTTCCCACGTGGAGACAGGTGCCCTCGATGAACTATCCGAGGGTCTATCACACGGCAACGATTTTACCCAACGGCAAAGTGCTCGTGACCGGCGGAACCACCTGCACTGGACGTAACAACGTCGATTGCACGAGCGACCCTTTGACGGCCGCAGCTACGACCGCGGAGATGTGGGACCCGACGGGGAGCCCGTCGCCCGACCCCTCGACGGTGCCGTGGTGCAAGATGGCGAAGCAGAAAGAGGTTCGCGCCTACCATTCAATCGCAGCGCTTCTGCCCGACGGCAAGGTCTTAGTGGGCGGCGGCGGACTGCCGGGGGCGGTAGGAGAAACCGACGCGAACGGCGTCAGGATTACCGACGTTGACGCGGCGCACGCGAAGATATTCGGCCACAAGAACGTGGAAATCTACTCGCCGCCTTACCTCTTCGACTCGATGGGCAATGCGGCGGTACGCCCCTCCATCACCTCGCTCCCACCCCCCAGCATAACTTACGGTCAGACATTCTCCATCGGGGTATCCGGCGCAGGACCCACGCCGAAGGTCAGCCTCGTACGGCTCGCTTCGGTCACGCACGGATTCAACCAGGACCAGCGGATCATCTTTTTGGACCGCACGCTGAACGGCAGCACGGGGTTGAACATCGTCGCGCCGCCCGACGCCAACAAGTGTCCGCCGGGCTACTACATGCTCTTCGTGATAAATTCGAGCGGCGTGCCCTCGATCTCGGAAATCGTCAGGGTGGGACAGGATGATGGCTATCTCGACGGCGTCAACGGCGGTCAGGTGTGGGGTTGGGCATGGGATCGAAACATGCCGAGTACTCCCATCAGCGTAGATATCTACGAGGCCGACACCTTCGTCGCCAGAGTCGAAGCGAATCAGTTCCGCCAGGACTTACTCAACGCGGGCAAAGGAAACGGGTACCACGGTTTCTTCTACAACATCCCGCCCGCGATGTGGAAGGACGGGAACGTCCATCAGATCAACGTCAGATTCGCCAACTCGTCGAGCAATCTGCCTACGAACAATCTCGGATCGAGCCCGCGGTCAATCGCCGTGGCGTCCATGTTCCCTGTGCCGGCGGGCACGATTACGTCGGGCAGCGGCGGAGGGCAAACCTGGGAGCAGGCGATTCAGTTCTCCTCTTCCGTAAGCGGCAAAATCACCCACCTCCGTTATTACAAAGCGCCGGGGGAGACGGGTTCTCATGTCGGTCGCCTCTGGAGCGATACGGGTACTCCGCTGACACAGGTGACGTTCCAGAACGAGACCGCGTCCGGCTGGCAGACACAGGCGCTGCCGATTCCGTACCACATCACGGCCGGTGTCAGATACAGGGTTTCCTACAACGTCAACACCTTCGGCACTAAGATCCACAGCGCGTTCGGCCCAGCGATAACGAACGGGCCGCTGACGGCGTGGACCGGAGTTTACACTACTCCGGCCGGGACCTTCCCGAATACCGGCAGCGTCAGCAACTTCCTGGCGGACGTAATCTTTGAAATGCCCCGGTAATTGATTGCCGATAACGTGACGCAATGTAAGTATCTCAACCGGGGCGGCTCTATCGGAGAGCCGCCCCGGTTGAGCGCGTCGCGGGATTCATTAACCAGTCCTGCGACTTCTCAAGAGACCCGGCCGACCGCGCAGGATAAACCCAATGACCAACACCAGTAGACGGACCCGTCTGACATCGGGTGGAATGAAACAACGACTCGTCGCCGGCCTAGCGACTTTATTCATGGCGTGCTGCTTGCTCGCCTCTCCGGCTGGAGCGGGAGGAGGGCATAACGACGCAGTTGCCCCGGCGCTTCCGGACAACGCGCAACCGCAGAACGCGGTGGCCGGGCCGGATGTAGAGATCAGGATAGACGGCGTCAGGGTGGTGGTTCCGGACCTTGTTTTGCGCGACCAGGAAGGCCGGAAGGTCCGTTTCTATTCCGATTTGATAAAGGACAAAGTAGTCGTCCTGAGTTTCTTTTATACGAGCTGCGAATTCGTCTGCACAATGCAGGGGGCCGCTTTCTCGAAGCTTCAAACCTTGTTAAGCGAGCGCTTAGGGAAATCCGTCCACCTCATCTCCGTCACCACTGATCCCAAGACCGATACTCCCCAACAACTCAAAGCTTGGGGCACGCGGTATCATGCCAAACCGGGGTGGACGCTTGTCACCGGGGAAGTAGCTGAGATGAATAAGCTCCTCAGACAATTCACCGGCAACCCCACCGGGAAAGGGATGCACGCTCCCGTAACCTTCATCGGCAATGACAGGAGGGGAGTCTGGATTGGTGCCGGCGGCGTGTCCGCGCCCGAACAGTTGCTCGACCTCGTCGTCGCCATCGCTCAGGAGGGGGACGACACAGCAAAATAGGGTAGTGTTGCGAGAATTATTTTAGAGCGCAGAAAGTTACAAGCTGCTTTTCCTCAGGCAGCAACCTGAAACAGCGAAGCAACAAACTTCCCCTGTCCTTAGCGCATCACTTCCTGCCAATCTTTTAACCTGACCTTTCCTTAGCATGTTCACGACTTCGATGCCTTCGATTGTTCTTTCGGCAGTGTTGCAAGAATAGCAATTCAGGTATTATCCCTTCCTCAAGTTCTCTCAACTCGTTTCATCGAGACTATTCATGAAACATACCTCCTCGCCCTTCAAGTGGCGGCATTACGCGCCCGATGTGTACTGCCGCTATCAACTCTCTTATCGCGATGTTGAAGAGATGATGCACGAGCGCGGGCGAACGGTGGATCACGTCACAGTCTTCAGGTGGGTGCAACGTTACGCCGCCTGAGAGCAATAAAAGAATGCGGCCGCCGGGAAGTTGGGACAATGGCTTCAACAAAGCAGACGCGGACTGACTCACCAGTTGATGAGCAACATCTCGACGAGCTTGCCGCGCGCGCTGCGCAGGGCGATTCGTCTGCCTTCGCGATGCTATATCAGGAGTGTAATAACTACGTCAGGAAGGTCGCGTTGGGCGTAGTGCACCGTCCCGAAGACGCCGAAGACGTGGCGCAGAGCGTCTGGAGCAAACTGTCGGGACGCCTTGAGCAGTACCCGCGCGAGGTTCACTTCACAACCTGGCTGTACCGTGTGGTGATCAACGCTGCCATTGACCACACGCGTCGCGGGCAGTCCCGCCGCGAGGTGCCGCTTGAGGCCGCGGCCACCGCGCATGCAGCGACCGATCAGGAACTCGCCCTCATACGGCAGCAACTCCGGGAAGAACTCGCGCGCGCGCTGGAGCGACTCCGCAACCGCCACGAGCTTAGAGCGCGATGCTTTGAGTTGTATTACCTGCAAGAGTTGCCAGTCAGCAAAATCGCGGCGCAACTGCGTCTGTCGGAAGGCACCGTCAAGAGTCACCTGTACTACTCAAGGAAGCGACTAGTCGAAGACCATCCCGTGCTACTTGACCTCTACTTTGCGTTAGAGGAAAGGTTGGGGAGATGCCAGCCATGACGAGGTGTACGGAGCCAGAGCGTTGGACGAGCGCGCCGGGAGCCGACGCCCCCGAAGAGGAGGTCGAGAGTTACCTGGCGCACCTCGGCGTGTGCCCGTTCCACGCAGCCATCGAACAGCGCGAGGAGGAGCGCATGCGCGGTCTGGCGGCGCACGCACGCCTCGACCTGGGTGCTCCCTTTGCGGAAGCGCAACCCAGCGCGGCAGACGGCCTCGACGCACAGGCGGAGAGTCGCCAAGGGGCGGCAGGCCGCACTCTGTCGGTTCGAGTGGACGGCGTCGAGAGGGCGCGTCTCGCGCTCGCGTCGCAGCGCCCGTTAACGCTTGAAGTCGAAGCCGGGTCACTGGTCGCGTTGTGGCAGCCGGGTCGGGACGGTGGGAGCGACGAGGTTTATTTGACGAGCTATGTGATACCTGCGGGCGGCGGGACGGCGGGCGCGAAGCAGGTTTCTGAGATGAGGCTCGCAAGCGGCGAGAAGATCGTTTTTATGACGGAAGCAAGAGCGGACGGCTGGAGGCAACTGACCGTGTCCTGTGCCGCGTCCGGCGGGCCACGCGCGCGTCACTTGTCTGCGGCGCAGCGCGCGTCACGACCGTCTGACGAACCCGCACGCCCCTTACGCCGTCTTCCGGTTCGGCGTCTGACGGTCGCGCTGTGCGCGCTGGTTGCTGTCGGGCTGCTTGCGCTCATGCTCTTCCAACGGGAGCAGCCCGTGCCGGTTGCCCGACAGGAGCAACCGGCACGCCCGTCCGCGCCGGACGTGTCGCCCACACCTGTTGCCACGCCTTCCTCCACCGACACACAGAACCGACAGGAGGTTGCGCCCTCCACGCCCGCACACGGCCATGCCCCCACGCCGCGAGCGTCGCCACTCGGCAGGCGGGTCTTGCCACCGCCGCGCACCCGCGAGCGCTTGACTGTCGCCGACGTGCGTCGTATCTACGTCGGCCCGGGCGAGGGTGACTATGACCGGCAACTACGCGAAGCACTGATCGAGCGGTTGCGGGAAAGCGACAGGTTTATCGTGGTGACGGTCGAGCAAGAGGCCGACGCCCTGCTGCTGCGTGAGCAGTCGCGCAGCTCGGGCGTGAGCGTGCAACTGCTGACGCGCGGCGGGAAGACGCTCTGGTTCACGACACAGCCGACCACGACGGCGGTTGGCGGCGAGAATATCGGCGACCTTGCCGCGAGAATCGTCGCCGCGCTCACCGCGGCAGCCGACCAACGCCGAACGCCGGTCCGTACCCCGCGACGCTAGCGCAGCGCGCCATTGCGTCTAGCGCCACTCGCCCTGAATGATGAAACCCGCCCAGAGGTGTGGGGCGCTCCAACGCTCCTCGCGCTGCATCGCGAGTTGCGCCGCGCGCAACGCCGCAGCGGGACGCGCCCCCCGCTGCAACATCGCTTCATAGAGCCGTCCCATCATCTCCGCCGTCGCACGATCCTGCACGGCCCACAAGCTCGCCACGACCCTCGGAACTCCGGCGTACATGAAGCCGCGTGTGAGACCCACCAGCCCTTCGCCCTGCACCTGCTTGCCGAGACCCGTCTGGCACGCGCTGAGCACGACGAGCTCAGCCGACAGACGCAGGTTGTAGATTTCCGAGAGGCTCAGGAAGCCGTCCTGCGGCTCGCCGCGCTCGTCCACAAGCGACAACACGAGACCTGAGAGTTCAGGCCGCTCGGTGTTCAGGTAGCCGTGCGTGGCGAAGTGCACGATCCGGTAATCCCGCAACTCGGGGCTGATGGCCGTCGCCTGACTGGCTTTGAAGTCGAGCGCGGCCAGAGCTTCGCGCCTCGGCACGAGCGACAGTAGGCGCTCTGCTTCGTGGCGCGAGAAGGGAAGGCGCGGCAGGTCTATGCCGGCGCGCTTGAGGCCGAGAGAGTGCGCCGCCTCAACCGCGCGCGCGTTCTCCTGCCGCGCGGTCTCGGCTGCGGGTTGCGCTTCGCCCTTCGCGGGCGGCTCACTCGACGTATGAGCGGTCGCCGTTCTGCTCTTGATGCGCGCATCGTCTCTCGTAAAGACGGGGTCGGCGAAGACGGCCAGACGTTTGGCCGGAGGTCGGCGGCCAGCCACTTGGCGACGCAAGCTGATCAGGGTTGAAGCTGACGGCAGGCTGACGATCTCGTGTGTCGCCACGAGGGGCGTCGGGGCGGTCGCGCGGCCCGGCGTTGGAGGGCGAGGCAGCGCCGCGAAGGGCACGTATTGCAGCGCGCCCTCGGCCACGATGACGAGGCGCTTGCGGCCAAGGTGCGACGCGACGGGGGCGAGCAGCATGCGGCTCATGGCGATCGCCTGGCGGTCGAACTCCTCGGGCGTGCTGCCTTCGCTCAGCAGGCGCGTGAGAGCCACGGCGGCGGCCTCGATCTCCGCGCGCTTCGGTAAGATAAAGCTCGACAGCGAAGTCTGCGAGACGAGCCACAGGTAGCTGCGCTCCTCACCGAGCGCGTACTCCAGGAGTAGTGTTTCGGGGTCGAGCACCCGTTGCTGAATCTCGCTCAGTGTTGAGGGCTGCGGCAGTGTCAGAGCAGCATAGACGGGGCTGGCGGTACGGATGTACCCCTGCACCTCTTCCAGCTCCGCGGTGAGGGCGGGGATGGCGGCGGCCACGGCGGCGGCTTGCTCGGGTGTGTGCTTGGTGCTGAGGAGTCGAATCTGGTATTCGAGTTTGGAGTTGAGCCGCTGTCGCAGGCTGTGCTCCCTCTCAGCGAGTTGAGGATCGACGCCCTGCCGGATGTCTGTGCCGGCTTCGGCGAGCAGTTCGAGAAGGCTCCGGGCGCGCGCGCGTTCGCTGATCTGGAGGGCCTGCGCGGCGTGACCGGCCGACGGCTCCGACTTGTGCGAGCGCATCAGGATGTCTATGTAAAGCTCGTAGTGGTCGCGGACGGTGGAGAAGAAAGAGGCGCGCAGTTCCTGAACGGCGACTTTGGCGCGGAGGGATTCGACGAGCGGGAGGGCATCGCTCATCAGCTTGCGTGCGGCGGCGAGGTTACCTCTATCGCGTTCAAGACGGGCGAGGTGCCGCAGCGTCGTGGCCTCCCAGCCGCGGTCTCCGGCCGCCCTGCTTAACGGCAACGCCTGATTGTAGTAGTCCAGCGCCTTCTGCCACTCACCCAGCGAGTAGTAAACCACGCCGAGGCTCGTGAGTGTGTTGGCCTCTCCGCTGCGGTCGCCCACCGTCCGGCGCAGGACCAGCGATTGATTAAAATAGTCGAGCGCCTTCTGCTTCTCACCCAACGCTTCGTAAACCACGCCGAGGTTGTTGAGCGTGTAGGCTTCGCCGCGACGGTCGCCGACAGCCCTTCGCAGAGCCAGCGACTGGCCGTAGTAATCCAGCGCCTTGCGCCCCTCACCGATGGAGTTATAAACCGCGCCGAGGTTGTTAAGCGTGGAGGCTTCGCCCCGGCGGTCGCCGACGGTCCGGCGCAGTTCCAGCGATTGGTTTAAGTAATCCAGCGCCTTCTGTTTCTCACCCAACGTGGCGTAGGCGACGCCGGTGCTGGCTAGGATGAGGGCTTCCCCGCTCCGGTCGGCGACGACTTTCCAGAGCGGCAACGCCTGCCTGTAGTAGTCGAGCGCCTTCTGCATCTCTCCTAGCGCGTCGTAAGAGATGCCGATGTTGGTCAGGGTGCGGGCTTCCCCGTTGCGGTCGCCAACGCTGCGTTGTAGCGGCAGCGCGCGCTGGTAGTAATCCAGAGACTTCTGCGTCTCCCCCAACCCGGAGTGCAGGTTGCCGAGGTTGGAGAGCGTCGCGCCCTCCCCGAGGGGGTCGCCCACGGCTTTCCAGAGCGGCAACGCCTGGCCGTAGTGGTCGAGCGCCTTCTGTTTCTCACCTATCGAGTCGTAAACCACGCCCATGTTGGTCAGCGTGTAGGCTTCGCCGCTGCGGTCGCCCACCATCCGGCGCAGTGGCAACGCTTGGTTGTAGTATTCGAGCGCCTTCAGCTTGTCCCCCAGCGTGGCGTACATGTAGCCGATGCCGTGAAGCGTGTCGGCCTCACTTCTGCGTTCGCCCCCCGCCCTGTACAACCCCCGCGCCTCGTCAAACTTCCTGATTGCTTCCTGCCTTCCCTCCTTCGTCCCCAGCCGGCGGGCACGGTCGCCTTCCGCGTAAACCCTCTGTGCCGCCATCAGGTTCTTATCCTGAGCCGTGGCCTGACGTACCTCCTTCAGCCTGACCTCGTAGCTCCCGCGCGGCGCCTTCTCTTCCAGTGCGCGGACCTCCACACGGTAGGTGCCGGTGGTCTCCGCTACCAGATACACGGCCTCCGGCCCCTGCATCCCGCTCGGACCGTCCACCTCTGCCGTTTGCTGAGCGTCCGAGCCGTACACCCTTATCGCCACGTCGATCCCGCGCTGCTCTACCACGATGTGAGCGAACTGCCCTGCGTCGAGCCTCAATTGGTAAGCGTGTGTGTCGCCGCCGGATATCGCTCGCTCGACGGCGATTCCCTGCTCCAGTGGCCGGACATCCTGCGCCCGAACGGCGACTTCTCGTGTCGCCACCCCCTCCTGACGCACGGCCAGCCGCGCCGCCCGCGCACCGGCAGCGAGGCCCGTGGTGAACAACACACTCGCCACCAAAGCAGGCCAGCGCTTGGCCGGCCCGCCAAAACTACTACCCGTTTGCCACATGGCGATCCTCAATTGTCGGACTCATTACCGTGAAGCGGTAGACCGGCGCTCGACGACCCCGTTCCCCTTCAGGCGGGAGCCGGCGCTCTGTTGCGAGAGTTACTCTGAAGCGGGTGGCACCGCCGAGGTTCCCACTTGAGGAAGGAGGCTCTAAGCAGTATGTGCAAGTGAGTATCGAGTCCGCCCGTCATAAACTGGTTTATCGCATCGTTCCAGTCCCTACGCCGCATTGTCCACTGTCGGCAGGTGTTGCGCAAGGCCAATTTCGCTGTCGCTCCGCGGCCTGCTGCTCCTCAACGTCGGCCCTAAGAGGCATTAGAGCCGAAAATAAGCATTTCCATAAAAGAGTGCGAGTCACCTGGTGGTAGCATTAGTTCGCCCACAATCAAACGCCCCGGTAGTGTTGCAAAAAATATTTTCAGACGCGGAAGGTCACCGGCGGCTCTTTCTCAAGCAGCGATCTGAAAGAGCGATGCGACAAATATCGCCCGCCCTTGTACATCATTACCACTTAATCTTTTGACCTGACCTTTCCTCATCATATTCACCGCTTCTATGCCTTCGAGTGTCCGTTCAGCTGTATGAAACGACTTGAAGCACTGTGACGCTCGCACCTTCTTCTTAA
>WUUC01173353.1_pt1 | contig 12345 bp, 10 predicted proteins | sample 6278441 | NCBI WGS metagenome assembly WUUC01 (sample SAMN13675441, study PRJNA597444) | soil metagenome | isolation source: soil | place: USA: Washington | collected 2017-10 | reverse complement strand
TCGCGCTGCTTGCCGTCGATCCCGACCCTGCGGTCCCAGCCGAGGAAGATGTCGCTCGCCGCCTGCATCAAGCGCTGCCCCTCCACGACACGCTCGCCGCTGGTGGCGCAACCGCTGGCGCCGGCGTACGGCTCGAGCACCGATGGCCCCGCCTCCTTGGCCTGGAGGACGAGCGGGTCGTTGCCGTCGCGTCCCTCGAGCAGGATCACCCACGCGCGCGTGCCGACGCTGCCGACCCCGACGACCTTGTGCGCCAGGTGAACGTACCGATAGCCGCTGAGCAGGTGGCGGCGATCGCTCGCGAGGCTGCGCGCGTAGCTCTCGATCAGCTCCTCGGCGCGCACGACCTCGTCGGCCGCCTCGCCGGCGGGCAGCAGCTCCTCGACCGGGACGAGCAGCGGCGGGTCGCTGACGAAGCGCAGCCGACCGCCGACCCTGTGGGTGAGCTTGGTCAGCGCGCGCAGGCTGTTCTTGCGCCGCGCCTTCGCGACGGCCCGCTGAAGCATCGCGGCCTCGGCCGAGTCGCTCACGGGGATCGTCTCCTGGAGCGCCTGGAGATCCATGCGCGCGTACCAGACCTCGAGGTTGCCCTGCTCGGCGAACATCCGCATCGCGGTGCGGTACTCCTGCACAGCGGCTTGGACGACGGCTGCGCGCCGTTCCGGCTGCTGGCCGCGATCGCGGGCGGCGATCTCGACGCTCGCCGCCATCCGCTTGACGTCCCACTCCCACGGCCCGGCCAGCGTCTCATCGAAGTCGTTGAGGTCGAAGACCATCCGCCGGTCGGGCGCGGCGAAGCCACCGAAGTTGGCGATGTGGGCGTCGCCGCAGAGCTGAACGGTCAGACCCGTGTCGGGGGCGGCGCCGAGGTCGGTCGCCATCACGGCGGCGGCGCCGCGAAAGAACGCGAACGGCGACACGAGCATCCGGCCGTAGCGGATCGGCAGCAGCTCCTGCACACGCGTGGTGCCCTGCTCGACCAGGATCTCGACGGGGTCGGGGCGATCCGCAGCGGCCTGCCAGTCGCCATGCGAGGAACGCGGCGTCTCGGCGCGCGCCGCGCGGCCGCGTTCGGCGGGCGCCTGGGGGTCGGTCTCGGCCACGGTGCTACTCAACAGCATCCGCCTATACCGCGATAGCGGTTGGGATCGCCCCGGTCGAACGGGCGGGCCAGGCGTCGACGAGCCCGAGCGTCGCGGCCCGCTCGACGGCCGCGGAGCGTGACGACACGCCGAGCTTGCGGTAGATCGCGTGAGCGTGCGTCTTGACGGTGTTGGTCGAGACGTGCAGGCGCGCGGCGATCTGCCCGAGCGTCATGTAGCTGGGCAGGAAGCGCAGGACGCGCAGCTCGGCGAGCGTCAGCCGGTCGGAGTGCTCGAGCGCGTGCGCGGCGAGGTCGTCGGCCTGGCCCCAGGCGTCGTCGAGCGCGGCTCGCAGAGCGATCGCGTCGGGCAGCGCAGCGGCCGCGTGGCCTGCGCCGTCGAGCACGCTGCGCGCTGCAGCCGCGTCGCCGCGGCGCAGCAACGCCTCGGCGAGCTCGACCGCGGTCTCGGCTACGCGCTGCAGAACCCTGTCGTCATCGGTCACCGGTCGCAGGCTGACGCCAAACGGCGAGAGCCACAAGGAGGCGGGCCTGTGTACGCGGCGGTGTGGGCACCCCACCGACCAAGGCGGGCGCGCTAGGTCTCGGCCCGTTCGCGAGCACGCTCGCGCGCCGACGCCTTCTGCTCGAGCGTCATCGCGCCCGGATGGCCGTCGCCCGGCCACGGGGCGAGCAGGAGCAGCAGCCGCGCGTCGGCGGTCGCCTTGACCTCGTGGCGCTCCTGCGGACCGAATTCCGCGACGAGGCCGCGGCCACCGCTGACCCGATCGTCGCCAGCCTCGATCTCGATCTCACCGTCGAGAACAACCAGCCAGGCCCGCTCGTGCACCTCGTGGTCCTGCAACAGCTCCCCGGCCGGCAGGCTCAGTGCGATCACCCGCGCGGCCTCCGAAGTTGAGAGGATCTCGGGCCGCTCGAGCGAGAGCTTGTCGGTGCTCCAGGTCTGCATGTATGACGACTACCCAGCGCAGCTGGGGAGTACACGGCCGGCGGCCGTGCGCGAGCCGTCAGCCCGCTAGTCGGGCGAACAGCTTGAGCACGTCGAGTCCGCGCAGGGTGTACCGCTCGCCGTCGTAGGAGAAGGGCGCCTCGGCCCAGGTGCCCGCGACGACCTGCAGCTGCTCCTCGAGCTGGGCGGTCCGCTCGCCCTGGGTCATGAACGGAAACCCGTAGGCCTCGTGCTCCTCGCGCATCCAGCCCGTGCCCATCCCGAGCTCGGCCGCTACCAGCGTCGCCCACGCGTCGAGCGACCCTCGCTCCGTGTTCCCGTCAACCGACATGTAGTGGTCGGAGCGAAACAGCGCCTCGATCCCCTGCTCCTCACAAGCACCCGCCAGCGCCTTCCAGTCGTCCCAGCAGACAAAGGTCTCTAACGAGGCTTCAGGACATCGATCAGATCGGTCAGCAACAGGTCGAAACGCGTGTATCCCGCCGCCGCGTTCAGGTGACCGCCTCCACTCACGACTACGACAGCGCTGCAGAGGCGGTCCGCGATCGCGCTGGCCTTCGACAGCGGAACGTATGGATCGTCGTCGCCGTGGTACACGGTCAACTGCCCGGCCCGTGCCTTGATTTGCTCCCAGTCGAACGGCTCCTCAAAGAACGACGCGTTCCAAGGATCGAACTGCGGCAGGCCGAGGGCGCCCTCGAACGCGCTGACCAATCGGGTCCGAGCGATCGGCTCGCGCTGTCGCTCGAGGATCCGCAGTGCAAACGCAGCGCCCAAGCTGTGGCCAACCAGGATGCTGTCGCTCCTAAGTGCCCCGACTTGACGATCGAACGCCCGCAGCCAGCCCGTGAGCGACTGGCCGACGGGAGTCGGAAGCGTAGGGACCACGACTTGGTGTCCGAGGTCTCTCAGCGCGCTGGCCAACCACGGGAACCAGTTCTCCCTCGGATGCCCGAGCGTTCCGTGGACGATGACCACCTTCGTTTGCCCCCTCACGACGCCACCGCGTCAGCTGGCGCTCGGACGACCTCGAGCCCCGTACTTTTCGCGATCTGCACGCAGAGGTCACCCAGGCGCGAGAGATCCGATCGGTCTTCCCCGTGCTTCAGGTCGACTCGCGACCAGCACCGACAGACCGCGGCATCCGCCGCGACAGCCACGCAAGGCGATGGCGCATCGAGAACGACGACCTCGCCAGCGAGCGGGATTCTCACGGTCTCGTTGATGAGTTGCAAAGTCCCATCGCGTGCGCTGTCTGGCCGATAGACGCCGTCTCGCAGTCCTCGGGTAGGACTGGCGGGAACGCATCCACGATGACGAAGAACGACCTGTGTCACCGCCTCGCCAACGTCTAAATCAAACGCTTGCCTAGCATCCGGCAACGCATCCGCCGCGCCCCCAGCATGTCCCGAGAACGCCGAGCAGTGGATCTCGCCGATACTCGCGACATCGCTGCAAGCCATCCCGACGAGCAGCGACGACGCCTGGAAGCGCGGATTGAGGTCCACGACATGCGCATCGCCGGTGCCGGCGAGGATCACGTCCGCACCGAAGACGCCTCGGTAGCCCAGCGTCAGCAGCCAATGCCCGATCGAGTGCGTGATGTCGACGAGAGCCGCGGCGCGACCAGGGTCGAGCGCTTCGAAGACGTTTCCGCAGTAGTCGAAGACCCTTGTCGAGATCCGCGGATCCCCGGTCAACTGGCGGGACGGCGGTGCCACCCTCACGGGGCGACCTTGCGTGACGATGCCATGAACGTTGTAGGTGTCGCCGCTCAACAGCTCCGAGGCGAAGACAGTGTCGCCATGGATGCCAGCGAGCGCTCGCCGCAGATCGGCAGGCCTCTCGATCCGGAAGCACTGGCGCCCGGCACACGAGGCCAGCCCCTTCAAGACGAGCGGGCTCCCGAATCGACGCATCAGAAAGGCAAGGTCGGAGGCCTCATGCCTCGTCAACAATGAATGGCGGTAAGTCGCCATGCCGGCCTCTCTCAGAGCCGCCATCCCGGTCGCGTTGCTATCCAAGTGCTCAAAAAGTCTCGTGTCGATCGAACGGACGTCGCAGGCGCCTCTCAGTCGATCGACGAGCCGGGAGGCCCGGTACGGAACGACCCGGGTCGGGCCATTGCCGATGTCCTCCGACACCTGACTGGACATTGGCGGCGCAAGGCACTCATCGACCTTTGAGCTATCCCAGTCCGAGCGCCAGCCGCTACGCGTCTCTAGCGCCTGGACTAGGTCGCGCTCGCCTCCACCGCCATCGGCCTGACAGGAGACAGCGCACGCATCCCCACCGAGCAGAAGCCGATCGGATGCGCGTTGGCCGATCCACCATGAGCGTATGCGCGACAGACCGCGCCCCCTCATCCATCCCGTAGAGCGATCACGGTCCCAAAGTCATCATCGGCGGCCAGCTGGCTCTCGACGGAAGCAGGCCATGGCAGGCCCAGCTCGAGAGCGGCACGCTCCACGACTGGCGGGGCTGCGCGGTGATTCCCGTCCGCCACCTTCACAGCCAGCGCTACCCCGGAATCCAACCACCCGACGACGTAGAGCCCCTCGGCACCGCACTTGCCGACGAGCTTGCCCTGGGACGTCTCCATCAGCAGCCCGACGAAACGATCCCGTCCGGTGTAGACCCGCGGGTGGGCGATAATCGCGCGCCAAAGCCGATCCGCGTGCGAGTCATGACGACGCAGGGCGATCAGGCGCGCGAACATCGTCGCCAGGGCAGCGAGCGGCCGCATGAAGGTTGGCATGCCACAGCGATCGTAGATGGCACGCGCGTTCGACTGACCCGGCACGAGCTCATCGAACGTGGATCGATACAGGCTCTGGAGCGGGTGCTCGAGGCGCCAGTAGCCGTCGATCGGATAACCCAGTTGAAGACATGCCGCTAAGGCGCCGATGTGCTCGCCCGAGCACTCACCGTGAGCTACTCGAGGACCGCCGCCAGCGCCTGCCAACTCCCACATCGCGTCGGTCCCCAAAGGCAGGCGCGGCGGTGTACATATCGCGTCCTCCGACAGTCGGAGTCGATCGAGCATGCGAAGGGCCCGGCTGGCGTGGGCCGCGGTACCGCTGTGCGAGCCTGCGACGAGAGCAACGTCGGCATCGTCGAAGGCAAACGCCTTCGTGGCGCCCGTCCGCATGCAAGCAAGCGCTCTCATGGGCTTGGCGATCGAACGCTCAAAAACGAGGCGCTGTGGGTCGCCGAGTGCCCAGACCCGATCTCCCGACGGGATCGCCGCGACCGCCGCCGCACGGTGCAGGCAGTCGACCTCTCCGCCAGCGACCGTCGCCGCGACGATCTCGTCGCCGAGATGGCGTAGGTCACCAGCTGCCAGCGCGTCCAACTCAGTCTCCCACTTCGATGAAGAGCCCCTGAAGTGACGACGTGTCGGCAACGTTCTGTGCGTAGAACTCCACTCGCTCCCGATCACCGTTACGGAAAAGGTGGTCATACAAGAGCCGATCATCGCTCGCGTCCATCCTGCTGACCGCTGATTTGGCGAACTCCGCGCACTGGCGGGGCGAGGCGAGCTCGCTTCGCTTAAGCACGTAGTAGAGAACCAGGCGATCGATCTCGCGCGTACGCTGCCCCTTTGCGCGGGCCGCGATCAGCGCCTGCTTGATGAAGACGATCAGGCGATCCTCCTCTACGACGGGCGGTATCTCGAACCTGTTCGAGGACGGCACGCGATCGATCAGATCTTTGCCCTTCGGTCGCTCCGACATGCTCTGGAGCAATCCGTTCAGCCCTTTGCCACTACTGCCGACGAGCATGAAGACGACGTGATGGTCCGACCTGGTGTTCAGGTCGAGCGCCGCGAAAAGCGCCTCATACGGCCACGGCTCCGTCGATCGCCCGTCGACCTCGTCGATCATGCACAGGGTCGGCACGGTGCTTGATCGGACAGCCTCGAGCTTCGCCAGGAACGCCTCTTGCGACAGATCCGCGAGATTCAACTCGTGGTACTGCGTCTCGAGGAACTCGGAACCGAAGCTCGCGGCGATCTGCTGCACGAAGTAGCTCTTGCCGCTGCCGGGAGGAGCCCAGAGGAGATAGTTCTCACGTCGGTCGGACTTGGCCTCCAACGCGGCGCGTATCTGACCTGCTCGATCGCGCAGAGCATTGCGAGCCCGCTCGTCGTACCTCGCGTAGTCGCCCGCGACGCGGAACCGACTCAGCACGATGTCGCCGAGGCGCCGCACCTCGCGGGCTGCGGCGTCGCCCACCCCGACACCCGTGTCCTCCTGCGTCGGACCGCTGCCAGACTCCTCGGTGAGATGTCGCGCGAGGTCGGAGCCACTTACGCGCGAGTCCTCGGATAGATCGACGGCCTCCAAGAGCGCTGGTAGATCGCTCTTCATCGCCGTCCAGCCAATCTCAACGAGATGCGTCGCCGCCTGCGCGACGTGACAGGTCTGGGCGAGGATCTCATCCGCCGGGAGCGTCGCGCGCTGCCAGAGCGACTGGTCGAGCGCCCACTCGGAGACTCGCGCCGCGTCTGAAGCCAGCTCCTCCCAGGGACTGCCCGTCGCCAGGAGGGCATCAATCGCCACAGCGCCCTCGAACCCCGCCCATTGGTCGCGCGTCGACATTAAGAACTCACGCGGTCGCTCGAGGCGGGCATCCGCCGGGTCTACTCCAACCTTGATCAGTGCGAGGAGGACGAGGGCGGTGGTCTCGACCGCGCTGTTCCAGCCCCCGGTGCCGCTGAGCCAGATGCCGTCCGTCGCAGCGCCGCCCCCGGAGCGATCGCGCAACAGCCACTCGACTGACCGCTTGACGGCCGTGCTGGTGGTCGTCGTCCGCCCGCAGGCCGCGAGACCGAGCAGCACTCGCGCGGTGCACCACGGGACGCGGTGGGGATAGAAGGCTCCGCTTCCCGAGATCTGCTCCCGCTCGACGGCGGCCGCGAGCTGGTCGCGTGGGAAGCGCGGCTCAGGAGTCGCCGCCTCGGCGCCGACGATCAGGCCCGCGAGCCAGGCCCTGTGGAAACGCTCAACATCGATGTCAAGGCCGGTCTCGACGCCTTCGGGCCCGGTTCTCTTGTCGTCCTCGCGCAGGATCTCTTTGTGCAGCAAATTGAAGTCGACGACGGTCGCGAGGCCAGTCGTATCGATCTCCAACCGGCCATCTTCGAGCATCCAGTGCCCCCGCAAGAAGTCGACGCTCGGAACCGCCAGCTTGGCCTTCCCGATCTCAGTCAGCAGGGTCGTTACGAACATGCTGGAGGATGGGGTCCGGCCCCAGGTCGGGTCTGACAGCTGCTGCTGCTCGACCTGCTCAACGACCGCATCGAAAGCCCGCCAGATGTCCATCAGGGCTACCGTTCGCGCGCTCAGATCTGCCCGATCCTTGAACCCTGCGCGCGCGATTAGAGCTCTGAGCGCCTCCACGCTGGCCGCCGTGCCCGAGGCCTCGAGGTAGAGCAGGACGGTCTCGGTCACGCCTTGAGGGCCGCCCAGATCTCGCAGCTCGTCCCAAGCTCCAGCCTCCTCCAGCCACCAAGCGATCAACGCGCAGAGGGAGCGGTGTCCCAACGTGACGTTCCGCCCCACTCGCCTCAGCAATCGCGAGTCGATCAGCTCCGCGACGAGCTTTCGATCGACACGTGCGGTGCTGCAGAGGAACTCAGGCGGTAGGTGGATGTCGAACTGACCGACGGCGCCGGCAATAACCGCGACCCGCCGCGCGCCGTCCGGAACGCCGACACGGGATTGTCGGGGCATTCGAGTTCGCCACACGTCCTCCGCAACCTGGCCGCGACTGGGCTGGGATCGCTCGCGCCGCGTGACCTCGAGAGCGAGCCTGAGGAGATAGATGTCGTCGCCGATCTCCCGGCCGATAGCCTCGACGACCGAGCGCTCCACCTCTTCGGCGTAGCTCTCCACCAGCCGCTTCCTGATCACGTGCGCATGGACGGCGAGCGGAGCGACGTCCGAGCACCATCTGGTCGCCTCCTTGGCGAACTCCTTCCAGGATATCGCGAGCACAACGGGGCGGGGACCCGTCCGCGCGCGGTGGGCAAGCGATGCAAGGGCGAGAGTCACTCGCGCGACGGCCGGGTTGCTCTGCAGATCGTCGAGAACGACCAAGCGGCCAGCCGTATCGCCACCACGGTCGTCGCGAGGCAACAGCAGGTCCCGAACGATTCCGACTGGGGCCCCGACGGCCTCACCGAGGTTCGCGTACTTGACCGACCAGCCGGCGCTTGCCCTGGAAAGCCCGACCTGAAGCGCCAGCACCGACTTCCCACTAGAGCTGTATCCGACCAGCAACACGTTGCGCCCGCGTCCACAGAGCGCGTCGGCCTCTATGGCCCCGGGGTGTCGCAACCACTCGTCGGACCTCTCTCCACGCAGCTCGATCGCCTCTTGCGCCGAGCGCCATGGAAGCTTTTGTCCCCCCGTCCCCACGCGATACTCCGCGAAGAGCCGCGGTGCGAACTGGGTCTCGGCATCAGGCCGGTCGGTCAGCAGCCGGCGCAAGAGCTTGTACTCGAGCAGATCGATTATCCCAACCTCGCCAGTAGCGAGGGCATCGATGTCACGCGGATAGAACGCGAGAACGCCGGTCAGGACGTCTCCCTCGACGTCGCCACGCAGATCCACGATCTCGTGCGCTGCGCTGGGCAGGACACATATCGTCAGGGCCTCTCTCGCCCGGTCGACGCACTCCCTCAGCAGAAGCTCGGGCAGCTCGTCGAGCTTGGAGCTCCCAACCACGTCGACGCGGCACCCGTTGAAGACGATCGTCTGCGCGACGACGTGTACTCCCGAGGCGACCTCGACTACTGGAAGCTGGAAGTCCGACGAGAGCGATCCGGCTACCCCCTCCATGGCACACTCAACGACCCCTCGAGCGACATCCTCCCGCGACCAGCCTGCCCTCCCGTTTGAGCCATCGTCAGTGACGCTCGTCGCGACCTCGATGTAGTTGGTGAAGCTCATCTCGCCGCTGGGCCTAGTAGCGCCGGTAATGCTCGCCAAACGGCAACGCCAAAGTGTTGTTCTGACAGCACACGCATGTGGGACCGAGGCAGGCCCCCGCGCCCAAAGCCACCTCCTGGCACTCGCGATACAGGTCGAGATACGTGTCGACATCGAACCCGCGCCGCTCACTCAAGAGCGTTCCCACCAGCGGTCGGAACGGCGAGATGATCGGCATGACACCCATCTCCGCCAGAGCCGTCACGCCGGCGACGGTCTCTCTCAGCGGCTCGAGGCCCGCGATGATGATCGATCGAGTGTTGAACGATCCGAACACTCCGACGGCATGCTCCAAGGCCTCCAAGTAACGAGTGCGCCCGACGCGAACATGCTTGCCAGGTATGTACTCCTCCCAGGCCGCGTCGCTCCAGAACTCGATGTTCAAGCCCAGCTCATCGACACCAGCGTCCGCAAGACGGTCGATGTGGTCGTTATCGAGTGGAGCGACGATCATCACGTAGACCGGGAGGTCGAACCGCTCCTTTATCCCGCGGCACAGCCGAGCGGCCAGGGACGCGCCCATGTCGTCCCCTGACGGCGTCCCGCCACCGAGCAGCACATGGCGCGCCGGCCAGCGCTTCTCGAGACAGGCCGCCTCCAACGCCTCATAGAGATGCTTCTCCCGCTTGCGCAGGCCATCCACGTTGACGTGGCTGCCGATCGAGCAATACCGGCAGCGCCGATCAGGGCGCCAGAACGAGCAACCGGGCCCTGTCATGCCGTAGCAAAAGCGGTCCGGCGAGCACATCTGACCCACGTGGCGCATCTCCTTCTCACCATCTGAAGTGCGCAGCGCGTAGTACGCAGGCTCTCCGAGCGGGGAGACGTCGCAGACCACACGCTCGTCCTCGAGTAACACGAGCCTCCCGTCCTGATCATCCAAGAGAAGAGGGGACTCTTGGGTGAATGGCTCCAGGACCGGCGCATTGACGAACACCTCTCCTCCCAGCTGGAGGTCCAGTCCGCCGGACACGCCCGATCTGGTCACCAGCGGCTGCTTGGCGCGCTTTCCGTCTGGGGCGCCGTCGAAGAGCCGGCTAGACGCGCCGTCACCGATTCGAAGGCCAGAGGCGAGGATCTGAAACTTCAACCTTGCGCTGACCTCGCGCTCAGCATCAGGGGCCACTACTGCGGTTCTCATAGCTGGCTCCAAGGAAGGAGGTTGGACGGCTCAGATAGAGCCGTTGTAGGTCCCGTGGATCGCTCGCTCCGCCCACAGGCGCTCCAGGGTTGCGACGACGTGGCCGTCGATCGCCTCACCGTTGGACGCCGCCACGTTCTCGGCGACATGGACGGGATTAGCGGACCCCGGAATGACGGCCGAGACGGCCGGCTGGCGAAGCAGGAACCTTAAGGCGGCCGTCGAGAAGGGCAGGCCGGTGCTACCGAGGACCGGCTTGGTGCGTCGCGCCATCTGTACCTGGTCCTCGAGCCATCCAGGCTTAATGTCGAGCGGCCACGACCCCCGCCAATCACCAGAGGGAAAGCTCGTTGCCTCGTGCCAGTCCTGCACGAGAACGCCAGAGCTGAATGGACTACGAGCTATCACTCCGACGCCGCGGTCCCTCGCGAGCGGGAGCAGCGAATGCTCCGGCTCTTGCTGGAAGACGCTGTAGACGCACTGCACGACGTCTATCTGACCGAGGGCTATATGAGTGTTGGCGTCCGTGACGCCCTCGTCAGGAACAGAGATACCGATTGCGCGCGCCTTACCCTCCTGCTTGAGATCAGTCAGCGCCTTGAGCCAACCAGTCTCGTGGTCCCATGACCGACTCCACGTGTGCAGGAACAGCACGTCAATGTAGTCGCGACCGAGCCGGCGCAGACTTCTTTCGCACTCGGATCTGATCCAGGCCTCGGAGTAGAACTCCTCGATCGGGCGCCCCGGTGGGGGCGCGAACTGACCACACTCGGGCTTGATCTTCGTCGATACGACGATCCGGTCCCGCTCTGCGCTGACGCGGAGGAACTCCCCGACCAGCTCCTCCACGTGCCCAGCGCCATACCCGGCGGCAGTGTCGATGAAGTTGGCCCCGCCGTCGACGCCAGCCTGGATCGCCCGTAGCGACTGCTCGTCTTCGGTCGGCCCCCAGACATCACCGGACATCTCCCACGTGCCTATGCCGATCTCGCTGATCTCCATCCCGGTGCTTCCTAGCTGCCTGAAGTGCATTAACTCTCCTCGTTCGAGCCGTCAGGCTCTCGTTCCGGACGAACCGCCGCAGGTACTCCAAACGCAACGATCGGCTGGCGCGGACCAGCCGGATAGTCGTGACTTCGGTGAATGCCGATCGGTGTCAGGTCGTCGCCAAGCGCATCTATGACCTGACCGAGCGAGTAGGCCGACCACGCACCCATGCGAGACGCGTCGATCGACCGCAAATAATGGTCGAAGACCTGGGCCTCGCCATCCGCAAGAGAGCTGCGGTCGGCCTGTAGTCGCGCGATCTCCTGATCGAAGCGTGCAATGGTCTGAATCCCTGGTATCTCCGTCGTACTAGCTCCGAGCGCCTCCTCCCAAAGGCCTGACACCGCTCCGCCGAGGTCGACCTCGCCACGCTTGCGACGGCCACCCCAGCGACTGAGTAGATCGCTGAAAGACATGCCCATCAGAGACCGCCTCACAGGAGCAAGTCTTGTTACGAACATGCCTTCAGGTACCAGCATCCGCTGTATTTGATGTGCAAGCACCGGCCAGTCGCGCGGATCCACGTTGTCGAAGATCTTGTCGCCGACAATGAGGTGAAAAGCGGCATCGGGACCCTCGAAGCGCAGCCAGTCCGCCGCCTCAAAGACCTCTGACGACTGTCCTCCAAAAACCCCCTGAGAAGCGTCGACCATCGTCGGATCGCTATCTACACAGGTAGTGCGCCAACCCCCATCGGCGAGCATTTTTCGTAGAGAAGGCGTGCAACCCAGCAACAGCGCGTTAGATCCCGCATCTGATATCACGCCCGAGGACAGCGCCCGATAACCGGCAATGTCGTCGGCACTCGGGATCGCTGGAGGCGAGGTTGCATGCCATACGGATGACAGAGAAGCCCACTTGTCGCCGTCCGCGAAACCGCGGCGGCGACGCGTCAACAAGCCCGCACCACGGAGTACCCCCTTTGCAACCAGTCAGACACCGCGCTCCCTCCCCGCCTCAATGCCAGCTTAGACCGAAGTCGCGGTCAAACTAACACACGACTTTGCATACCGCCACCACAGCCAATTAGACGTCACAGACGGAGGGGGCGGGATTCGAACCCGCGGTGGACTTGCGCCCACTCCGGTTTTCAAGACCGGTGCATTCA
>WUUC01149001.1_pt1 | contig 12346 bp, 12 predicted proteins | sample 6278441 | NCBI WGS metagenome assembly WUUC01 (sample SAMN13675441, study PRJNA597444) | soil metagenome | isolation source: soil | place: USA: Washington | collected 2017-10 | reverse complement strand
TCGCCTTACCAATGAAGGTCAGCTGCTACACGACATCACTGTCAAGTTCCAAGTGTATCTGGAGCAGTTGAAGGCGGGCGAGATTCGACGCATGGATGTTACAATCCGGGCGATCGATCGCGCTGTTGTTGCTGCCATCAACGGTCTAGGCACATCACCTTCCCGCTATCGTCTCGACAAGGCTCTGAAGGTGTTGCGCGATCAGATGAGCAGCCTGAGTGACAAGCAGGCAGAAGCCTACATGAAGACCCTTCGTTCATTCTCCAAGTATGCGCTCGAATACAACACCAGCACCATCAATCTCGTCGCACCGCCCAACGCGCCGGCAGTCACGCCCGCTTCTGCAGCAGCTTGGAGCGCAGCCCTAGCCGCTCCGATACAGGCGACGGGATCATTGCTGGAGCCTTTCGTTGATACGTGGGGCGCTTCGTCTATCCGGCGCGTAGAAGGTGCGATCCGGGTCGGCTACGCGCAAGGACTGACCACGCAGCAGATCGTTCAGAAGGTCCGCGGTACCAAGGTCAACAAGTTCCGGGACGGGATTCTGGGCGGTGTTGTGAAGCGGGAAGCAGACGCGATGGTTCGCACTTCCCTCCAGCATATTTCGTCACAAGCTCAACAGCTGGTCTATGACGACAATGACGACATCATCGAGGGTTACATCTGGATCAGTACGCTGGACTCTAGAACCACACAACAATGCCGCTCGCTGGATGGGAAGTTTTTCAAGATGGGCAAGGGGCCAACGCCTCCAATCCACATCAATTGCCGCTCAACCACCATTCCCAAGATCAAAGGTGTTGATCTGTTGGAGAACACCACGCGCGCGTCGAAAGATGGGCAAGTGCCAGCGGATGAGAGCTACTATGACTGGCTCAAGCGTCAAAACAAAGCATTCCAATACGATGTCCTAGGCCCAACGCGCGCGGCACTGTTCCGGGAAGGGGGCTTGTCTGCAGATCAGTTTGCGCGGTTGAACTTGGATAAAAACTTCCAGCCTCTGACGCTGGAAGAGATGCGCAAGAAAAACCCGTCAGCGTTCGATAAGGCGGGCTTGTAATAGCTGTACCTACCCACTCCCGTGATCCGATATACTCAGCGCAGCTGACGGACACGGTTCAAAACGAGGATTCAAAGATGGCTGTCAAGGCAGTGCTCGACAAACTGGACGGTGTCCCGGAAACCCTGCGCGCAGAGTACAAAGAGCAGGATGGCAAATTTTACCTGGACATCGATGGTATCGATGATCACCATGGCGTGGGCGCCCTGCGCCGTGCGAAGGAATACGAGAAGGATGAGGCACGCAAAGCCAAATTGAAGGCAACTGACCTTCAGACGCAGCTGGACAAAGCCAATTCCGACATGGAAGATTTGCGCAAGAACGGGATTCCCAAAGGCGATGTCGATGCCTTGGAGCAGTCATACAAGGATAAGTACAAGAAGGCAGAAGACAAGCTCAACGAGAAGATCGCATCACTGACGAAAACTCTGGAATCGCAGATGCTGGATGGCGACGCGATGAAGCTGGCAACGGAACTTGCTGCCAAGCCGGAATATATCGAGTTGCTGATGCCGCACATTCGCAATCGCATGAAGCTTGAAGCTGGCGAAGGCGATGCGCACGTTGTTCGTGTTCTTGACAAGGACGGGAAGCCGTCTGCGCTGAACATGGATGACTTGAAGAAGGAGCTGCTGGCAAACAAAGCCTTCGCAGCGATCCTGACTGGTAGTAAAGCCCAAGGCGGCGGTGCTGAAGGCGGGCAAGGCGGCGGTGCCGCGAGTCGCACCAACAAGAAGTTCAACGAGCTGACAGAGAAAGAGCGTGTTGCGTGGCACAAGGAAGACCCGGACGGCTTCAAGGCTGCCTCCGAAGCGCACAAAGCATCTCTGCCTCGCGCTGGCTTCTGACCAAATCCCAAATCCCAGCAAACCATAAGAGGCTTACACCATGGCACACGTACAACTCACGGATGCAATCATCCCCGAAGTCTATCTGTCCTACCAGACGAATGACGATCCGGAGCTGACCGCATTCTTCCAGTCCGGGGCAGCGGTTCGCTCTGCGATGCTGGACCAGGCAGCAAACAGTGGCGGTTCGATCGTCCACGTGCCGTTCTGGAACGACATCGATCCGAACGACGAGCCCAACTACAGCGACGACACCACCAACGTCGCCACGCCAGACAAGATCATCGCCGGTGAGCAGATCGCTCGCGTCGGTTATCTGAATAAGGGCATGTCTGCTGCTGACCTTGTCAGCGAGCTGGCAGGCAGTGACCCGATGGTGCGCATCCGCAATCGTTTCGGCACGTACTGGACCCGCCAGTGGCAGCGTCGCGTCGTCGCGTCGCTCGTGGGCGTGCTTGCTGATAATGTCGCGAACGATGCAAGCGATATGGTCGAGGACATCTCGATTGCAGATGGCAATGCTGCGACCGATGCTAACCTGTGGTCGCGTTCCGCCTTCACCAACGCCGCCTTCACCCTCGGCGACCGTTTCGAGGAAACCAATTCGATTGCGGTGCATTCGATGGTGTACAAGCGGATGGTGGACAACGACGACATCGAGTTCATCCAGGACTCGAAGACTTCGTTGCTGATCCCGACGTTCATGGGTCGGCGCGTGATCGTGGACGATGGCATGCCGGTTGTCCCGGGCGCCACCAGCGGTTTCGTGTACACCAGCGTCCTGTTCCAGAACGGCGCCATTGGCTTCGGCTCCGGTTCTCCCCGGGTCCCGGTCGAGGTCGAGCGGTTCGCGGGCGCGGGCAACGGTGGTGGCATCGAGACGTTGTGGGAGCGCAAGACGTGGCTGGCACATCCGTTCGGCTACAAGTTCACCTCCACCACCGTCACTGGCGGTGCTGCGACGGTGACGACTGGCCGCACGGCGACCCTCGCCAACCTGCGTCTCGCAGTGAACTGGGATCGCGTCGTCCAGCGCAAGAACGTGCCGCTTGCCTTCTTGAAGACCAACGGCTGATGGAGCGCCCAGGAATTGCTCCTGGGCCTTCCTTCTTTCCACTCCACAGCATCGAGGGACAAAACGTGAAAGACAAGAACGAACCCGCAGAAACCGAATACGATCCGTATGCCAAGGATCCAGCGCCAACCTTCAGCAATCGCGATCTGCTCAACCATCACAAGCGCGTCAACGCCAACATCGCCGGCACCGAGTACCACGAACCGACCGAAGAAGAAACGGAAGAGATCGAGCCGGAAAAGCTGACGGTTGCCGAGCTGAAAGAAGCACTGGATGAAGCAGGCATCGAGTACACCAGCGAGGACAAGAAGGCTGATCTGGTGAAGCTGTACAGCGATTACCTCGCTGACAACCAGTAAGGGGAACGTCCATGGCACTTGTCATTGAAGATGGAACTGGGCTACCCAACTCGAACACTTATGTTGGGTTTGCCGAGTACAGGGCATACGCCACTGCGCGCGGCATCGAGCTGCCAGTTGATGATGCTGAGCTGGAGCCTGATTTAATCAAGGCCATGGACTACCTTGAAGCGCAGCGAGGCAAGTATCAAGGCACCAAGACGCATCCAGGCGTGCAAGCGCTCCAATGGCCAAGGGTCGGCGTAATCATCGATTGCAGCTATGAGCTGCCTGACAATGTTATCCCGATCGAGTTGAAGAATGCTCAGATGCAAGGCGCGATCGAATCCTTCACAGGAAACGATCTCATGCCGTCAAGCGATGGGCGAGTTGTGAAGAAGGAAAAAGTGGATGTCATCGAGCGTGAGTTCATGACGGGGAAGGACTTGGGGACGGGCGGGTTGCCGTCCCCTTCTTTCCCTTCGATTGACGCGTTGCTTGACCCGCTATTTGCTGCCTGTGGCAGTGGAGGCTTCGTCCTGCGCACTGTGAGGGTGTGACGTGACCGCGTTCCAATGGGCAATTGATCTTGCTAAGGAATTGATTGATGCCAATGGCGAGGCGTCTGTGGTGAAGGTATTCACTACCACCACGCCTGATCCAAACTTCCCGAATGAGACCGGGGACAGCGTACCGCAGACAGTGCCTGCGCGCGCGGTGTACTTGAATTACAACACGAAGGAATCTGGCGCAACATATTCCGACGGCACCGAGATTCATCGCGATGACAAGAAGGTGTTGATGGCAGCAAAGGGCATGATCAATGCTCCCAATCTCCAAGGCACAATCACTCGCGCCAACGGACTCATTTATCGCATCATCAAAGTCAAGTGTCTTGACCCGGATGGCCACGCAATCTACTACGAAGTGCAGGCACGCCGATGACATGCACATCTCAGGAAGCAGAGCGCGAGTCGCTGACAATCTTCAAAACAATGGCAGATGCTACATGGCCGGGGTATCAGCAGCGTTACGATGGCAACGAGAGCAACACGCCTCCACCATCTGACGCGTCATGGTTTCGTTGGACGTTCCAACACACAGACGGCGGGCAGGCTTCGCTCGCCAATCACGATGGAAAGCGCCGGTGGCGCCGCGAAGGATTGCTCATTGTGCAGTGTTTCGGTTGCCTTGATCTAGGCGGCAAGACCCGCGCACAACGTATGGCCGAGTCGGCCAGAGACGCCTATCAAGGACAAGCGACGCCAGGAGGCGTCTGGTTCAGAAATGCGACAACAGGAGAAGTCGGCATTGATGGCCCGCACTACCAAGTGAACGCCACCATCCAATTCAACTATGACGAGGTAAGGTGATCCCATGGCAATTTGCCCTCCCAAGAAAATCGACTCCAACATCACCGGCCTTCGTTATGCGAAGGAGCGGTGCCTTGGTGAACTTCCTGCCAGCCCGGTCTGGCTTGGTTTGGAGCCGAACAGCTACAGCGATTTTGGATCCAACATCACAACCATCGCGCGCAATCCGATCAACCCGTCCCGTCAGCGCAAGAAAGGCGTGGTCACGGATCTTGAAGCGTCTGGTGGTTTCAATCAAGACATCACTCTCAGCAATACCACCGATCTGATCCAAGGCTTCGTCTTCGCGGATGCGCGCGAACGCGGCACGACCAAGTCGATGGTGGATGGCAATTTGCTGGTCACTGCAGTTGCTGGCGCGGCAAAAACGTATACCTTCAGCAACGCAACTGCCATCTCAGTGGCGATCGCCGTGGCAGGCACAGGGTATCGTGTCGGAGATTTGCTGAATGTAACTGGCGGCACAGCGGTCGTTCGCGGAGCACGTATCTACGTAACCGCTGTGAACACGGCGACCGGCGCAGTCACTGGCGTTGCGGTAGATGATGGCGGCGTGTACATTGCGCTTCCTGCGAACCCTGCTGCGACGACAGGCGGCTCCGGCGCTGGTTGTACGGTGAACCTGACTGCCGGCCAATTGCAAGCGTTCCGCGTTGGCGATGTGCTGATGGCAGAAGGATTTGCTGCCGCAGCAAACAACGGCCTGAAGCACATCACAGCGTTCGCCGGGAACGTAGTGACGGTTTCTGAAGTTCTCACCGATGAAGCCATCGCCGCGATAGGAGCAAGCCTCCAAACGGTTGCTCGCCAGTTCGTCGCAGGCGATCTGGAGATCACACTCAACGGATTGCTTCCACGGTTGACTGATGCCGCGGCTGCGGTCGATTTCACGACCTTGGGATTCATTCCGGGCGAGTGGATCTATTTGGACGGCTTCGCGTTCAATGAAGGTTTCGCGCGCATTTCCATCATCAACGCGGATTATCTGGAGCTTGACAAGACGGACTGGACGCCTGTCGTTGAAGCTGAAACAGGCATCACAGTCACACTGTACTACGGCACCATCATCCGCAACGAAGCGGACCCAGCCTTGATCAAGCGTCAGACATATCAGGTCGAGCGCACACTGGGTCAAGATGAAGTCGGCACAATGTCAGAGTATCTCATCGGCGCAGTCGCCAACGAGTTCACTCTGAACGTTGCGCAAGCGGACAAGGTGACGGTGGACATGACGTTCGTCGCCATCGACAACGAGCAGCGTGATGGTACCGAAGGCGTCAAGGCTGGCGCTCGCCCCGCGATCGTCGTGGAAGATGCCTACAACACCAGCTCCGATTTCAGTCGCATCAAGATGGGGTCTGTCGATCCACTGGACCCGAATCCGAAGCCTCTGTTTGCTTTCGCAACGGACATGACGCTGACGATCAACAACAGCATCACCGCCAACAAGGCAATCGGAATCCTCGGCGGATTCGATACGTCAGCCGGCACGTTCGAGGTCGGCGGATCCATCACCGCCTACTTCTCGTCCATCGCTGCAGTCAAGGCAGTCCGCAACAATGCGGACATCACGCTGGACTTCATCATGGTCAAGAACAATGCCGGCCTGTTGTTCGACATTCCGCTGCTGGCGCTGGGCAATGGACGTCTCGCCGTTGAGCAGGATCAAGCAATCACCCTGCCGCTGGATACGTCTGCTGCTGAGAACAAGTTCGGCAACACCCTGATGACGCAAGTGTTCCATTACCTGCCGATCACCTGATCGGCTTCACCAACCAAGAAAGGGATTATCGCGATGAGCAAGAGCATTTACGAAAAGTTCGCCACGGACAAGAAGGCTGAACAGGAAGGCATCATGCTTGACTACGGCGACGGTCTGGAAATCCGGATCGCGCGCGCGGGTGGCAGCAACATCAAATTCGAGAAGGTGGTCCAGCAGAAGTTCAAAAAGTATGATCGGTTGCTGAAAAACGATCTGCTGGAGACGGAACAGATGCGCGAAGTGATGCGCGAAGTTCTGGCGGAGACGGTCGTGCTTGGATGGAACGGCGTCACCGACAAGGAAGGCAATCCGCTGACCTTCAACAAGGAGAATTGCATTCAGCTCTTCAAAAACTTGCCGGACTTGTTCGAAGATGTTCTTGAGCAATCGCGCAAATCCGCCCTCTTCAAGCAGACGCTGCTGGAAGCTGAAGCGGGAAACTGAAAGCCGTCCTGCTCTACAGTCTCGGAATTGGCAAGGATGAAAAGATGATAGTTGAGCGATGCGTCAGGGCGCGGCAACCGTACCCTGACGCCATTGCCAACGCTCCGGAATTGGAGCCGGGATTGAATCTGTTCTACATGGCGTTCTTGGATCTGACTTCATGTAGGACACTCGGATATGCTCAAGGTCCAATCCCATGGCTAGCGATTCACCACTATTGCGAAGCGCACGGGATTGAAGGGGAGCAACGAGAGGACGTGTTCCACCATGTATCAGCGCTGGACAAGGCTTATTTGGATAGGTCAGCAGAAAAGACAAGCAAATCTCTTTCCAAAGATCAGCCACCAGCTCCAAAGGCTCCAGTTAAAACTGCAAAGGCGAAACGGCGATGACGACGATGCGTGGCTTCTCAAATAGAATCAAAGAGATTGCCACAGGCGTCGAGAAGAACACGGACGTCATGATGCGCAAAACCGTCATCACCGTCGCCTCAGCAGTTGCCCTTCGCACTCCCGTTGCCACCGGCCGCGCCCGGGCGAACTGGCGCACAAACATCGGCGGCCCTCTTACATCTCAGGTGACCACTTTCCCAGCGGGCACGAATGGCAGCACCGGAGCAGCAGCAGCGGGGCAAGCGATCAACGATGCAACCACGAAGATGGCAGGTTACAGCAAAAGCGGCGTTCCAATCTACATCAGCAATAACCTTCCTTACATCGATCGCCTGAACAAAGGCCATAGCAAACAAGCTCCCGCAGCCTTCATCGAATCCGCCATCATGGCAGGCATCAAAGCCATCAAGAAAGCGAGGCTCGTCAAGTGACCACTGAACGGATTGACATTGTTGTACGCGAAGATGGCTCGCGCGTTGTCAAGCGCAACATCAACGACATCGGGCGCGCGGCAGACGACGCAGCTGGCTTCCTTGAAACGATGAAGGGAGTTTTGGTTGCGATCGCAGCAGGCGGCGTCATCACCGGCCTTATCCGCATGGCGGATACCTACACCACGATCCAGAATCGCCTGCGCCTCGTTACGACAGGAACAGAAAACCTTGCGCGCGTCACCAAGGAGCTGCAGGGGATTGCGAACGAAACGCGCACAGATTTTGAAGCGACATCAGAGTTGTATAGTCGCATGGCCAGCTCTTCAAAGGAGTTGGGCGTGTCGCAGCAGGACCTGCTGAAATTTACCAAAACTCTCAATCAAGCAATCGTGCTATCCGGCGCGACCGCGGAAGAAGCTGCTGGCGGTCTTCGCCAGTTGTCACAAGGCATGGCTGCCGGCGCTCTGCGCGGCGATGAGCTCAACTCCGTCATGGAGAACTTCCCGAAGGTCGCCGACATCATCGCCCAAGGGTTGGACGTTACTCGTGGCGAGTTGCGCAAGATGGGCGCAGAAGGCAAGATCACCGCGCGCGATATCATCGCAGCCTTCAAGGAGGCTGAGAAGGTTGTCGGCGAGGACTTCGCGAAGACAGTGCCGACCGTCAGTCAAGCATTGACAGTCTTCCGCAACAACTTCCTCATCTTCATCGGAGAGCTTGACCAATCACTCGGCATCACAGCGAGTTTGTCGAGGCTGATTCTTCAGCTCAGCCAAAATCTGGATACGCTGATTCCAATCCTTGCAGGCGTCACTGTTGCGATCGCAACCGCCTTTGCTCCGGGATTGATCATGGCGTTCGCTTCGCAAATTCGTGGATTGTGGCTGCTGATGGCAGCGCATCCGTTCGTCGCGATCGCAGCAATCATCGCCGGAGTAGTAACGACCCTGTACGCGCTCCGCGACTCGATCAAGCTCGGGATCGACGACACGACAACGCTTGGCGATCTGATGCGCGCGGCATGGGAATCAATCGGACCAGTCATCAGCGCCGTCGCAGAGACTGTGAAGATGGTATTCGGATTCATCACTGAGACCATCAAGCAAAGTGCAGAGCTATGGCTCGGCATCACATCAGATAGCGTAGACCGCCAAGAGGCGACGTGGTTGACGATGGTGCGGACGGTTGCGCAGGTATTCGACATGATTGGCGCTGTGATCCGTGGAGTGATGGTGGCGATCGGTCGGACGATCGGGATCACAGTCGCAGAAGGCGTGAACCAGTTCCAGAATCTAGGTCGGGTCGCGATCAGCGCATTCAAAGGAGACTTTGACGGGATCCAAGATGCGATCGGCGACAGCCTCGCTGGGAGCGAGCAGTTCATGTCTGAGATCGGCGGCGTGTGGGGCGAGGCTCTAAGCGAGTCAATCGCATCACAAGCCTCCGGGGGCCTAGAGTCGGTCCTGGACGGCTGGATCGCCCGGGCGAAGGAGATTGGCAAGGCCCGGGAAGCCGCGGCCGGTCCCCAAGGCGCGCTCAACCCTGCCGGGGCGGCCCTCCCCGCACCCGTAGACGCCGACGCGGCGAAGAAGGCGGCGAGGGAGCTGGAGCGGCTAAAGAACGCCCTTGCAAGCGTCCTAGACGCCGCTGATCCAGTGGGCGCAGCCACGCGCCGGCTCGCCGAGGCGCAAGACATCCTGAACCGCTCCGTTAAAGCCGGCCTCATCGATCTTGAAACATCGAAGCAGGTCTATGCTGATCTAGCGGAGCAGATGCGCGATCAGCTCGACCCGCTCGGGGCGGTGAACCGTCTGCTTGATGAGAATATCATGCTGCTCGGCCTCAGCAATGACGCGCGGCAGATCGAATCTGACTTGATGAGCTTTACGGAGCAGCTACGCCGGGACGGCGTGAAACTGACGCAGGATGAAGTCAATGCACTTCGAGCGAAGCTGGTCGTGGAGCAGGAGTTGGCTCGGATCGCTGGCGCGCGCGATTCGCTGGAGCAAGGATCGATCGCGACGCAGATGAAAGAATTCCAAGCAAGCATCGAGGCAATGAAGCAGTTGCTTGCGGATTCTGCTAGCGGGTTCGGGGAAGGAGACGTCGCAGGCGGTTTGTCGTCAATGTTGCCTTGGGCGAATCTGGAAGGAACGCAGGAGCAGATGGATGCTTACGTTGCTCAGCACGCTGCGATGTTCGAGCAGATCAGAGCGCTGGAAGAAGCCTCCATCATCAATTCACAAACAGCTGGCATGCTACGTAATCAAGCAGACGTTCAGTTGCTGGAGCAACGACTAAACAATACACGCAAGTTCTTCGGAACGCTTGCTCAATTGTCGAGCAGCGAGAACAAGAAGCTGGCGATGATAGGTAAAGCAGCTGCCATCGTTCAAGCGACAATTGACGGTGTGTTGGCTGTGCAGAAGACGATGGCGGAAACGGCTTATCCGTACAACATCCCGCTTGCCGCGGCGCAGGCAGCGATCGCCGCCGCGAATGTTGCTCAGATCGCTTCGACCGGGTTCAGGACGGGCGGCGATATGACAGTGGGCGGATCGGGCGGACCAGATAGTCAGCTCGTCGCGTTCCGCGCGACTCCCGGCGAGAAGGTCAACGTCAATACTCCAGCGCAAGCTCGCGCGCTGGAGAATGCTGGAAATGCTCCAGAGGTCAATGTGCCTGTTACGGTGATCAATGTGGATGATCCGCAACGGGCAGTGGACGCGATGGATACTGCGTCTGGCAAGGGCGTGATCATGAACCATATGCAAAGCGATCCTGCTGCGTTTAAGCGGGCACTTGGAATTGCTTGAGGACTGAACAATGGGATATGCGATTGCTACTGTGACTGGCGGTCTTGGCGATGAAGCCCATTACAAGGTGCTCGCCGCAATTCGGACGCTGCTGCTGGCGAATGGCTGGACGCAGCTTCGCTATGATATCAGCGGAGCAAACAAAGAGTTGATCATGAACTCAACCGGCCTTTCTGGCACGGAAGACATCTACATCGGCTTCAAGACCTATCAAAGCGTCGGCGCGGATTACTACAACATCGCCGCTTCCTGCTTCACCGGCTATCTCTCCGGCAACACTTGGGAAGGGCAGCCCGGGGCGCACATCGTCGCTTCGCCTTGCCACAATAACGCAGTCACCTACTTCATGACTGCCAATGCGCAACGCATCAACATGTGCTTCAAAGTAGGCACTCCAGTGTACACATTTTTGGAAGCTGGCAAATTTTTCCAATACGCGCGACCGGGGGAATTCCCATCTCCATTGGTCATCGGCGGGTCTTTCTTGGGGCAATTAGCGATCCGATTCAGCGATCCTGGATATGCATTTCCGTTCTATGGTTTTAACGGCTCAGACTTAACCAGTGAGAACACCAACAAAGGTCTTCAGTATGTGCGCCGACCAGATGGTGCGTGGGGTCAAATGTATACGATGCCATTCACTCAAGGCTGGACAGAAATGCGCCCAGCAGGAGTCAACTATCAGCCTCAGCCGATCATCCTCTATGACTCCAACAACGTCTATGGAGAATTAGATGGCGTTACGGCGATCACCGGATTCAACAACGGTCCTGAGAACGTCATGCAGCAAGGTGGCACGCCAGTTGATCAAACCGGCATGACAGTGCTACAGGCAGTCGATGCGATCATTGCCGCTGGCGGTCGCGCTCATGTCGTTCTTCAAGACACCAACCGCACTGCTTTCCGAAACTTTGTTGCACTGGAGATGAGCTAATGGCCGCTGACTACACTGCCGGCAGCGCGAGTAGCTGGGCCGACTTGCTGACTGCTATCGAAGCATTTTTAACAACCATCGCTGGATGGTCAGTGACGGCTGGTACAGGAACCAATCGCATCTTCTCGAAAGGGACTCTGGTTGCGCGGCTCGGCACGACTGCGACGTCAATTTATGCATTCGGAGCTACAGGCATCGCAGGAACAGCAACGACAGGGGATAGTCAAGCATGGGTTGCATCAAAGATGGGAAGCCCAACGCCTGCTCCTGTGACATTCCCTATCAGCTATGAAATTTATTGGAACGACACCCCGGAAGAAATTTACATCGTCATCAATTACAACGGCGACAAGTATCAGGATTTGCAATTCGGCAAATCAGACATCCCAGGAATTGGCGGCACTGGGATGTGGGTCGGCGGATCGTATCGCAATGATCAAGATTTAACAACAAGCCAGGCGCATTACATGTTCATGGGCAGTTCAGCCTTCTCTGGCGGCTCAGGCGACCTCAATGTCACAAACTATGCAGGGTTGTCTGGTGGATATTTTGCGGTAGGCGGCGGCACAAGCTCGTGGATCTGCGGCGGTATTCACTGCGGTCTTGAAGGTGCTGATGCGTGGCGTTATAACGATAACCCTGTTGGCGGTTTGTACGGTCAAGAGCACAATGGCGCGTTGATGCAAGTTCTTCCAAATGCGCTCAATGAAGCTGAAATTCTTCTACCCATCTATCATGTGATGAGACGGGTTGATAACGTCTACACGATCGTTGGCGTGCTGCGTCATGCCAGGCACTTGCGAATCGACAATACAGCTCCGGGAGACATCATTACCTTCGGCGGCGATCAATGGAAGGTATACCCGTTGT
>WUUC01037893.1_pt1 | contig 12346 bp, 10 predicted proteins | sample 6278441 | NCBI WGS metagenome assembly WUUC01 (sample SAMN13675441, study PRJNA597444) | soil metagenome | isolation source: soil | place: USA: Washington | collected 2017-10 | reverse complement strand
TTGCGGATCTGCTCTCCGACCGCGCCGAGAATCTGGCGGTCGAAGAAGTTCATCATGTTGATCGCGAACAGAATCGCGAGCGCTACGCCGGTCCGGTTCTTCATCGAAAAGCCCCTGTGCCCTTTTTGCGAGCAGACGCGTACCGCAGCGCCCGCGCTGCGTAAACCGTTGGCGCGCGCACAGAGTGGATAAGTCGCGGCGGCTGGAACGATCGCCGGGCACCCTCGGATCGGGACACGGCTCAAATCACAAATCGAGAACGATCACGGCCTCGTGGCATAGCGGCTGCATAGCTCGCTGGTCATGCACGACGAGCCTTGCCCTCACGTGGTCGCGATCGGTGCGTCCGCTGGCGGCCTGAACGCCTTCCGGCAGCTGATCGAGAACCTGCCGAGCGATACCGGCATGGCGTTCGTGTTGCTCTCACACCTCTTGCGCGACTCGCGCAGCATGCTCGCCGAGATCCTCTCGCGCGCGACGACGATGCCCGTCACGCAGGTCACGCGCTCGGGCGAGAAGATCGTCGGCGATCACGTCTACGTGTTGCCGCCCGGCAAGTTCATGGAGCTCCGGGGTGACTCGTTGCATCTGATCCCGCGCCCGCCGACGGCCAGCAACAACGCCATCGATCATTTTCTGTTCTCGCTCGCCGCGGATCGCGCGCACCGCTCGATCGGGATCGTCCTCTCCGGTGAAGGCTCCGACGGAGCGCGCGGGCTCAAGATCCTCAAGGAGAAGGGCGGTACGACCATCGCCCAAGATCCAGTCACTGCGTCTTCAGAGTCGATGCCTCGCAACGCGATCGAGATCGATCACGTCGACCACGTGCTCTCGCCCAAGGCGATCGCGGAGAAGCTCGCCTCGAGGGCGTGGCGCGAGGCGAGCTTCTCGAAGGACTCGCTCAAGGTGCTGTGGGCTTCCTGCGGCGAGTAGCAGCGCTCGGAGCACACGGTCGGCGCCAAGCAATGCCTGCGACGGAATGGCAACCGGGACCTTTTGTCCCGGCAAGGGGGGGGGGGTTCTTGAGCCGTTCTCGCTTGGCTCGCTTTCTGCTCTCGTTGGTCAGGGCGAGACCACCATGCTTCATGAATTCTTAGACGAAAATCGCGAAGAGCTCGCCGAACGCTGCGGCCGCAAGCGCGACAGCCGGGCACCCGTCGCGCGCGAGCCCGACGAAGGCATACCGCTCTTCATCGGTCAGCTGATCGACACGCTTCGCGCGGAGCTGACGGCGACGACGGCAGGCGAGCACGAGCTACCAAAAGACATCGCAGCCGGTGCGAGCTTGAATGCCAGCGTGCTGATGAAGAACGGATTCTCCGTCGGTCAGGTCGTCCACCACTATGGAGACCTGTGCCAGGCGCTCACGGAGCTCGCGCAGGAGAAAAAGGCGCCGATCACGATCGAGGAGTTTCACACCTTCAATCGCTGCCTCGACAACGCCATCGCCGAAGCGGTGACCGAGTTCGGGCGCCAGCGCGATCGAGTCGTCTCGGCTGCAGGCTCGCTGACCATGAACGAGCGCCTCGGCGGCGTCGTGCACGAGCTTCGCAACCTGTTGAATTCGGCGATGCTCGCCTTTCAAGCGATCGAGAGCGGCAACGTGGCGTTGAGCGGAGCGACCGGCGGCGTCTTGCGCCGCAGCCTGATGGGGCTGCGCGATTCGATCGATCGCTCGCTCGCCGACGTGCGCCTCAACGCGGGCGCGCAGGTGCGGCGCGAGCCGATCTCGATTGGCGGACTGATCGACGAGGTGCAGATCGCTGCCGAGATGGAGGCGGAGGCTCGTGGCGTGAGGCTGGTGATCGACCCCGTCGAGACGGGCCTCGCCGTCGACGGCGACCGCGCGATGCTGACCGGAGCGATCGCGAACATCTTGCAGAACGCGTTCAAGTTCACGCGAACCGCCGGCAAGGTGACGCTGCGCGTGCACGCGGACGAAGCGCGCGTGCACATCGACGTCGAGGACGAATGCGGCGGGCTCGCGAGCGACAAGCCCGAAGACCTGTTTCAACCGTTCCACCAACGCAGCGGCGACCGCAGCGGTCTAGGGCTCGGGCTCTCGATCAGCCGCGGCGGCGTGCAAGCCAATGGAGGAACGCTCGGCGCCCGAGACATCCCGGGCGTCGGCTGCGTCTTCACCATCGATCTGCCGCGCGAGACGCTACCGCCTGCGCCGGTACCTGAGCCTGAGCCGCTCGACGAGCCGACTGCACCGACGACGCACTGAAGCGCGCGGTGTTAGCGACGCCGTCGCCTGCGCGGCCCTGGCCGGCTCTGCGCGGACGCGACGTTGGTTTGGCTGCCGCCGCGCATCGGCACGCCGAGCGCCTGCCGGCGCTTGCGCTCGTCGTACTCGGCGTCCGCGATGAGGCCCGACACATCGGCCGTGCTCACCTTCTTCTCGGCAGCGCGGTAGCGCCCGTGCAGCTTGGTGTCGGCGGTGAGCTCGCCGCGCTCGTAGAGCTTCCACATCTCTTGCGCGAACGGCGGCGGCTGCCTTCCCGGGATCACCTTGGAGATGAAGCGATGCAGGTTGTCGACGTCGCGCACGAGCAGCTTGCGCGCATTGAGGTTGCTCGAAGCGTCCACCGCTTGCGGGAAGTCGATGATCACCGGCCCGTCGCTGCCCATCAGGATGTTGAAGTCCGAGAGATCACCGTGCACGACGCCCGCCGCGAGCATCCGGACCACCTCGGCCAGCACGTGATCGAACACCCGCGTGGCTTGTGCCGCGTCGAGCTGCAAGTCGCCCAAGCGCGGCGCGGGGTCGCCGTCCGCGTCCGTGACCAGCTCCATGATCAAGACGCCATCGACGAAGTGGTACGGCACCGGCACGCGCACGCCCGCGGTGCGCAGCCGGTAGATCATGTCGACCTCCGCCGTGCGCCAGGCCGCCTCGTCCTGCGCGCGACCGTGGCTGGTGCGCTTGGTCATGGCGCGCTGGTCGCGGCTGTTGCGGACGTTGCGCCCCTCCGTGTACTCGGCGCGTTGCTTGAAGCTGCGGTGCTGCGCTTCTTTGTAGACCTTCGCGACGCGCAGCTCCCCGCCGCCGCGCACCAAGTACACCTGCGCCTCTTTGCCGCTCATCAGCGGGCGCACGACTTGTTCGATCAGGCCTTCGTCGACCAGCGATAAGAGGGATTGCGGAGTCTGCACGGCTACATCACCGAGCGCGCGTATAGCACGGCGGGCCGGATGGGGCTCAGCCGCGCGCGCGCACGACGGTAACTCCCGAAGGTCCCTCGGCGCAGATGCGCAGGCCGGGGAACTTGGGCAAATAGCCGACGGCCGGTGGCGCGCTGCTCGAGCCTTTGACCCGGTGCAGCGTCACTTGGCTGCGCTCGAGGTCGTACTCGGCGCGGTAGCTCGCGTCGCCCGCGCTGACGTTGAGCGGGTAGTCGCTCTCGATCGTGCTGCGCGCTTCGTACGGCAGCTCGGGCGCGAGGAAGTCGCTCGCCGAGAGCAGCGCGAGGTCATCGCCGCTCTCGACGCCGAGCGTCGCGACGCGCGCGGCGAGGAAGGCTTCTAGCGTCGGCACGGGTGAGCTCGCAGGCACGCCCGCGGGATGACCGCGCGTTGCGAGCCAGGCAGCGACGGCGCTGTGCGCGAGCCGGCCGCGCGTCGTCGCCACGGCTTCGCGGAACAAGCTGCCGCGCATCAAGAGCTCCAGCATCGCGCTGCGCGCCAGCTCGCCCTGTGGCACCTCTTCGCGCGTCGAGAGGATGCGCTCGGCGAACACGCGCTCGATGCTCGCGATGACGCGCTTGCCCGCGAGCTTGACGGCGGCGATGCGGTCGCTGCCCAAGCCTGCGCGCGCCAAGACGCTCAGCGGGATCGCCATCGCGCACGTGACGAGCACGCGCGCTTGCCGGCCCGCGCCGAACGCGCGCGTGTCGAGCGCGAGGATCGCCTCCAGCTCGCGAACGTTTTGCAGCGCGCTCTCGCGCGCCAGCTCGAGCTCCGTACCGCCGTTGCTGAAGAACACGCTGCGACCGCGCACGCGCGCGACGTGCGCCAAGCGTGGGTCGGCCGCGATCGCCGCGCGCACCATCGCATCGCGCTGAATGGGGGCTTGCGAGCGCGGATCCGAGTCGGGCAAGCCCAGCGCGCGCCGCAGCCTCGTGCGCGCCGCGCGCGCTTCGCGCACCACGAATTCAGAGGCGTCGTGATCCGAAGGTCGCTGCGCGCGCAGCGCGCGGATCGCCGCGGTCGCATCGCAGCCCGCGAGCCTCAGGTCTTCGGTCGCGCCCAGCTCGCGAACCCCCTGCACGAACAGCGGCCGACCGACCGAGAGCACCGACACGAGATCGATCATCTCGTCCAAGCACTCTTCGCTGCGCGCTTGCACCAAGAGCCGCGCGTGCTGCGGCTCGATCGGCAGCTCGAACAGGCTTGTGCCCTCTGCGCTCAGCGCCGCGTCGCCGCGCAGCGCGCCCCACGCTTGCAGGTCCGCGCGCGCAGCCTGCAGCGCGTACGGCTTGGGCGCATCGAGCAGGGGCAGCGACTCCACGCGCTCGCCCCACGCAGCCGCGGTGAGCACGAGCGGCACCAGCGACTCGCGGTGGATCTCCGGCAAGGTGACTGGGTTGAGCAGCGCCGCGCTGTTCCACAGCCTGTAGCAAACGCCCGGCGCGGTGCGCCCGGCGCGGCCCGCGCGCTGCTGTGCGCTGTCTTCCGCGATCGCCGTGAGCGCGAGAAAGCCGCGGCCGTCGTGGTAGCGCGTCTGTCGCACCAAGCCCGCGTCGATCACCACACCGATGCCCGGGATGGTGAGCGAGGTCTCTGCGACGTTGGTCGCCAAGATCACCTTGCGCGTGCCCTTGCGCGCGGGCTCGAACGCGCGGCGCTGCTCGTCGAGGCTCAGGCCTCCATGCAAAGGAAGCAGCGTGAACGCGCCGCGCAGCGCGTCCGCGCACGCTTCGATCTCCGCCTTGCCCGGCAAGAACACCAACACATCGCCCGGGTCGCTCGCCGCCGTCGCCACCGCACGCGCGACGCGAAGCGGCAGCTCCGCCGAGTCCGGCAACACCTCGCGGCCCGGTTGGTAGCGAACCTCGACAGGAAAGGCGCGCCCCTCGGCCTTGAGATGCGCGCCCTTCACGTGCGCAGCGACGCGCTCGCCCTCGAGCGTCGCCGACATGATCACGAGGCCAAGGTGCGGGGCGGCGCTCCTGCGTTGCAGCAAGAGCGCGAGCAACAGATCCGTCTCGAGGCTGCGCTCGTGGAACTCATCGAGGATCACCGTGCGCGCGCGCTCGAGCAGCGTTCGGTTGCGCAGCACCATGCCCGGCGTCGCGAACAAGATGCGCGTCGCGTCGCTCGCCACGTGCTCATCGCGCACCACGTAGCCGACGCGATCGCCAAGGCGCGTACGCTCGAGCTCCGAGACACGCACCGCCAAGCTGCGGCAGGCGATACGCCGCGGCTCCACCACCAGCACCGGCACCTGACACCAGCGCGGCACCTCCGTGGATTTACCCGAGCCAGTCGGCGCGGTGAGCACCACGGGCGCACGCGCGAGCGCCTCGAGCAGCGCTGCACGGATCGCGAGGACGGGGAGATCCAAGGAGCACGCTGCGTAGCAGGTGTGCGGGGCGCGCGCGACGCCTCGTAGAACACGGGCCGCTCAGGCGCGAAAGCTCGGGCGCTGCTTCATGCGCGCGCGCCAGGCTTTCAGCGCGGTGGCCTCTTCCGGAAGAGGAATGCCGACGAACCGCGCGAAGTCGATCGCGCTCTCCGCGATGATGTCGGCCATCGAGAACGCGCCGCCTGCGATGAAGTCGCGGCCAGCGATCTCGCGATCGAGCCACAGCAGGCGATCGACTGCTCGCCGCTTCTGCGCCTCGCCGTAGTCGGCGTACTTCTGCGCGCTCAGGCCCGCGGTCAACGGATGCGCGTTGACCCAGAAGAGGCTGATCGGCGTCATCAACTGAAGCTCGATGCGGCGGATCCACATCTCGACTTGAGCTTGCTCGACCGGCGTCGTGCCGAACAGCGGTGGCTCCGGGTGAAGCGCCTCGAAGTAGCGGCAGATCGCGACGCTCTCGGTGATCACCGTGCCGTCGTCCAATACGAGTGCCGGCACTTGCCCGAGCGATGCGCTCAGCGCGAGGAACTCCGGCGTCTTGTGCGCGCGCGCGAGCAAGTCCAAGTCCGCATACGGCGGAGTAAGACCTTTTTCGGCGAGGTACATGCGCACCCGGCGCGGGTTCGGTGCGGGGTACACGGCTCCGTAGATCTGCATGCAAACCTCTGTCCGCGTTCGGGGAAGCGGACGAAAAACCGGCCTTTGCGTTCCTAACCTTCAATGCCGGAAGGTACGGCTGCCATGGAAGGATAGAAACGATGGGTCAAGCAATGCTCACACGCTGGATGCGACCGCTGTGGCTCGTGCCGCTCGCAGGCACGCTGGCCGCTTGCGCTGCGCAGGTGGAAGAGGACTATCGCGGCGAGCCGCTGGCGAAGCTGCAGGGCACCGTCGCGGCGCTTGAGGGCGATGACGAAGTAGGCGAGCTGAGCGCGGCGATCATCTGGATCTGGCCGGGCGTAACCACCCAAATCAAGAAGACCAGCGAGCGTGTCGCCATCGAGGGCAGCTTCCCGGCGAACTTCACGATCACGCTCTACGAGCCACCACCGCCTGAAGCCGAGAACGTCCTCACCTTAGACTTGTGCTGGAAGGATGAAGGCTACGCCGAGCTTGCCTCAGAGGGCTGCGACGACGGGATTCTACTGCCGGCCGGCACGCGCACAGGCGCATGGATCGGGCTTATCGCGGCGATCGACGCGGACACGCCCGATGGCGAGATCGACTTCTCCGACATCGTCGGTCTCGACACCGTTCATCACATTATCTACTTCGACCAGGATCCTCCGGAGACGCTGCCCGCGACGCCGACCGTTCGGGAGGTCGCGCTGCACATGAGCAACTTCGGCTACGACGTGCAGTTCGACGCGGGCTATCAGCTCACGAAGAACAATGCCGAGAGAGCGGCGGCGGCCCGCCGCGGCCTCGAGTGCGGCTGGGAAGGCCTGTGCGTGCACTTGATCGACCATCCCGACCTGCAACCGCTCCGCGACTGGCAGTTCGAGAGCTGCGTCGCTCGCTGGCCCGACAACCCGACCTGCGAAGCGTTCAAGGTGCCGCCGCCCGGCGGAGAGAGCGAAGAGAGCAGGATGTGTCGCGAGCAAGGCGACGCGTTGGGCAACCGAGTCGAGTGCGGTCAAGAGCCAACGGGGACGCCGGTCCTAGACGACAATCCGTTGGGACTCGCTGACCCGCTCACGATCGAGCTGGGCGCGACGATCTGGGACTTCGGGCTGTAGGAAACGAATGGGATGATCGTGCGCGCGGTTTCGCTGCTGGAGATCGAGGCGGCGTACCGCGCGCACGGCCATCACGTGGAGCGGCGCGCCCGCCTCATCTTGGGCAACGCGAGCGACGCGCGCGAGGTCGTGCAGGAGGTGTTCTTGAGCCTTGTCGATCACCCGGAGCAGTTCGGCGCACACAGCGCGCTCAGCACGTGGCTGTACAGCGCGACCGTGAACCGCTGCCTCAACCGCCTGCGCGACGAGCGCACGCGCGCGCGCTTGCTGGCAGAGGGCGCAGGCGCTCTGCCACGGCCGCAGCACGCGCCTTCGGCCGAGCATGTGGTCGAGCTGCGCGCGCTGCTCTTGCGCTTACCGCCCGAGCTCGCGCAGGTGGCCGTGTATCAGCTGGCCGATGAGATGAGCCAAGACGAGATCGCGGAGATCATGGGCTGCTCGCGTAGACAAGTGCGTAACCTGCTCGCGCGTTTGGCGCAGGCGCTTTCGGCGGAAGGGGTGAGCGTGTGATGAGCGCCGTGCACGAGCACAACGCGCAGTGCCCTTCGCGCTTGCGCTTCGACCGCTTGATCGCTGGCGAGCTGCCACCCGAGCAAGCCCAGCAGCTCGAGCAACACGCAAGCCGCTGCGCGCGCTGCCAGCCGTTGCTCGCCGAGATGAAGCGAGGCTACGAAGCGTTCGACGCGGTCGTGCCGAACGCGGTCGTGCAGCGCGTGCGCGAACGATCCAGCCGCGGCCGCGCGTGGCTGCGCGCGTCTGCGCCGCTGCTCGCCGCTGCGAGCGTGCTGCTCGTTTGGGCGGCATGGCCCGCGCGAGAAGTCGGCACGCGCAGCAAAGGCGGCCCCAAGCTCGCGTTCTACGTCTTGCACGACGGCGCGGTGCGCCCCGGCACCGACGGCGAGCGCGTGCAGCCGGGCGACCACATCGAGTTCGCGTACGCGAGCGCGCACGACGCTTACCTTGCGATCGTGAGCATCGACGCCGCGCGCAAGGCCAGCGTGTACTACGCGAAGGACGGCCGTGCTGCGCCGCTGCGGGCTGCGAACCGAGCCGTGCTCGAGCAGAGCACCTTGCTCGATGAGACGCTCGGCCCCGAGACGGTCTACGCGCTCGTGTGCGCGCAGCCGATCGCCGTCGCACCGCTGCTGGAGGCGCTCGAACGCGCGCCCGAACGCGCGCCGGTGGCCGAGGGCTGCAGCGTCGAGCGCTACGCGTTGCTCAAGGTCCCTCGATGATCGCAAAGGTGTGCAGCGCGCTCTTGCTGGCGGGGCTCTTGTGCCCTGCGCTGCGCGCGCACGCCGATGTCGCGCGCTTCGGCCTCTTCATCGGTAACAACCGCGGCGCCGACCATGACGTGCCGCTGCGCTACGCGAGCAGCGATGCGCAGCGCATGCAGGAAGCGCTGGTCGAGCTGGGCGGTTTCGCCGCGATCAACGCCGTGGTCTTGCGCGAGCCCGACGTCGACACCGCGCGCGGCGCGCTGATCGCGCTCAACGACCGCATCCGCGCCGCTGCAGCGCGGCCCGACACGCAGGTGATGCTGTTCGTGTACTACTCGGGCCACGCCGATCAGCGCGCGCTGCACCTCGGTGAGACGCGCTTGCCGTTGGTCGAGCTCGAGCAACTGGTGCGCGGCTCCGCAGCGCATTTTCGCGTGCTGTTGGTCGACGCCTGTGGCTCGGGCGCGCTCACGCGTGCCAAGGGCGGCAGCGCAGCGCCCGGCTTTCCCGTGCGGCTCGACGACGTGCTCGATGGCCAAGGCGTAGCGTTCCTCGCGTCGAGCTCCGCCAGCGAGGATGCACAGGAATCCGATGAGCTCGGCGGCTCGTTCTTCACGCACTACTTCGTGTCGGGCTTGCTCGGTGCAGCCGACACCGACGGCGACGACCGCATCGACCTCGAAGAAGCGTACCGCTACGCCTACGACTCGACCTTGCGCTCGACGAGCCGCACGTGGGCAGGCACGCAGCACCCAACCTTTCGCTTCGAGCTGAGCGGCAACGCGAGCGCGGTGCTGACCGAGCCGCGCAACGCGGCGCACCGCGCGCAGCTGGTCTTTCCGGATGGCCGCGATTACTTGGTGCTGCGCGGCAGCGCGAGCGGGCCGGTGGTGGCCGAGGTGGTCGCGGGCGCGCGTGCGCGCAGGCTCAGCGTTCGTCCCGACGCCTATTTTTTGCGCGGCCGCGCGAGCGCCTACGTGCTCGAGGGCGCGCTGCGGGTGAACGCGGGCGAAACACGCGTGGTCGAAGACGACCTGCTCGAGCGCGTCGAGTACGCGCGCCTCGTGCGCAAGGGCGGGCATGCGATGGCGAGCGCGGGCGGTGTGCTCGCCGGCTACTCGCTGCGCGGTCCGCTCAGCAACGGCACAGGGCCGTGCCACGGGATGTTCGCGGGCTATTCGTTCGCATGGCCGGCGCTCACGCTGACGCCGCGCCTCGACGCGTGCTCGAGCGGCTTCGACAACGACAGCGTGCGCGCAGCGTTCTACGAAGTCGGCGGCGACATGCGCCTGTCGCACGCTTGGGATTTTCCGTTCGTCACCTTGGACGTCGGCTTCGCGGTCGGCGCTTCGTGGATGCGCCAGAGCTTCACGGCGCGCGGCATCGCGCCCGCGCGCGACACGCTCGCGCTGCGCAGCAGCGTCGGGCCGAGCGCCACCTTCGACATGGGCTCCGGCCTCTACTTCACCGCAGACGTCGCGGCCGAGACCTACGCCTTCCGGCTTCAAGATACGAAGACTCGCGAGAGCGAGCTCACGCCTTCGCTCGCATTCCGCGCCCGGGCGGGCTTCGGAAAGCACTGGTGAGCGCGAGCTGACCCCAGCGCTCGGCGGGCCCGACGCCTCGGCGGTGCAGGTTTCAGCACCTGCCGCGTGGGCTCGGGCCGTCTAGAGTCAGCGCATGAACCCGCGACACTTGATCGACCAGATCGTCCGCCAAACGACGGTGTTGATCGCCCAGCTCTCGACGACCTCGGGTATTCGCGCACCACTCGCCCACGTGGCCGATCAGGTCTTCGTCGAGCTCTCGCGCGAGATCGAGAGCCAAGGCGTCAGCCGCAAGGTCGCCGCCGACATGTTCGGCCTCGCGCTGCGCACCTACCAGACGCGCGTGCAGCGCTTGTCGCAGAGCCAGACGATGAGCGACCGCACGCTGTGGCAGGCGGTGCTCGACTTCGTCGCCGAGCAGGGCAACCCGTCGCGGTCCCGCATCGTCGAGCGCTTTCGCAACGACGGCGAGCTCGCGATTGGCGCGGTGCTCAACGACCTGACGACCTCGGGCTTGGTATCCATGGCCGGCAAGGGGCCGAGCGCGATCTGCCGCGTGACGAGCGACGCCGACCGCCGCGCGCTCTCGAAGAGCGCAGATACGGACTCCGTGGCGAGCCTCGTGTGGGTGCAGATCTACCGCGACGGGCCGCTGTCCGAAGCGGCGCTGCGCGGGCTGTGGCCGGACGCGGAGCTGCTCGATCGCGCGCTCGGCGTCCTGACGCGCGACCAGCGCATCGTGAAGCGCGCGCAGCTCGACGGCGCAAGCGAGTACAGCGCTTCGACGATCGCGATCCCGATCGGCGACCGCATGGGCTGGGAGGGCGCGGTGCTCGACCACTTTCAAGCCGTCGCGAGGGCGATCGCGCACAAGCTGCGCATGATCGGCGCTACGCAGAGCACCGGCCAAGAGCTGATCGGCGGCGCCACGCTGACCTTCGACATCACTGACGGTCACCCGATGGAGGCCGAGGTGAAGGGACTGCTCAAGCGCGTGCGCGATGACGGAAACGCCCTCTGGAATCGCTTGAAAGCTCACAACGAGCGCGCGCCGATCGCCGAGGATGAGCGGCGACGCGTGGTGTTCTACTTCGGCCAAGATGTTGAGGAGACCGACGATGTCCAAGCTTAACAATCCGCTCCACTGCGCGTGTCTGTGTGTTGCTCTGCTGGCCGCGATCGGCAGCGCGTCCTGCGCCTCGAGCCGCGTGCCCGAGCCGCTGATGGGCAACACCAACTGGCTCAGCACGTGCGATTCGGACGACGAGTGCAGCGACGGCTTGTCGTGCAGCTGCGGGCTGTGCACGCGCGAGTGCACGCGCAGCTCCGAGTGCGGGGGCCTTACGGACGCCGTCTGCGACACCGACTCGGACGCGCTGACCGCCGCGTGCGGTCGCGCCGACGGCACGAACCTTTGCTTGCCCGAGTGCTCGAGCGAGCTCAGCTGCGGCGCGGGCTTGCGCTGCGTCGATGCGCGCTGCATCCCCAGCTCGATCGCGATGGTCGACGCAGGTACGGACGCAGGCACCGCGTGCGAAGGGCCTAACCCTGCAGGCTGCGTGCAGAACGGATGCCCGAGCGGACAGATTTGTCGCGTCGATCCGGGCAGCGGCTCCTGCACGCCCGGCAGCTGCGACTGCGATCCCGAGACCGGCCGTTACCTCTGCACGGAGGACTGCGGCGGCGGGGAGTGCGTCGAGCCGACGGAGGTGGCATGCGGCGCGACCCTGCAGCTGCGCGATGCCACGCTCGAAGCGTTGGTGCGGGCCGCGCTCGAGAAGCCCTCCGGCGATATCCTCGCGGACGACGTCGAAGGGCTCAGCGCGCTCGACAGCGAGTCGCTGGGCGTCGATGGCGAGGTGACATCCCTCGCAGGCATCGAGTGCTTGCGCGAGCTCACGTCGCTGTCCATCTCCAACGGCCAGATCAGCGACCTCAGCCCGCTGCTCGCGCTGCCGCGCCTGCGCTTCCTCACGCTCAATCAGCAAGCGCTCGTCGACATCACGCCGCTCGGACAGCTCACGGCGCTCCAAGGCTTGTTTGTCGCCGGCAACCAGATCGAAGACGTCTCGCCGCTTTCGAGCTTGAGCGCAGCGACCGAGATCGCGCTCGAGGACAACCAGATCGTCGACATCACCCCGCTCGAGGGCCTCGACGCGCTCGAGCTCTTGTGGCTGATCGACAACCCGCTCGACTGCGAGCTCAACGCCGACGCGCTCGAAGCGCTGCAAGGCAGCGGCGTCGAGATCT
>WUUC01009820.1_pt1 | contig 12349 bp, 8 predicted proteins | sample 6278441 | NCBI WGS metagenome assembly WUUC01 (sample SAMN13675441, study PRJNA597444) | soil metagenome | isolation source: soil | place: USA: Washington | collected 2017-10 | reverse complement strand
TTGATCGGATTCAAGAGATGCGGCGTCCACTCCCCGTCGAGGCGCTCCGCGTGGCAGGCGTACAACTTCAAGTTACCCCAGGCGCCGTCGTCCTGCAGCGTGTAGAGCAACCAGTATCTGCCCTCGTGTTTGAACACGGTGGGATCCACGATCGGGCCTTGCAGCAGGTTCCGCACCCACTCCCAACCCTCCTTTGTGCGCCGGTACAGGCTCACGTTGCCCGCCTGATAGGTCTCCGGAATGCAGTAGGTCTCGCCGCCGTCATAGAAGATGCACGGATACGACATGTGATACGGAAAATCGAAAGCGACTTCCAGCTCCAGCCGCGGGCCTCCCGGCGCCCCAGTCAAGCGGCAGATCCTGCCCTTGCCGAGCACATAGTCTTCCACGAGCACGTGCTCTTCACCGTCTTTTTGGTAGGCAAACGGATCGGCGATGAAATGATCGGTGGCATGCGCCGTGCACCAGCTCACGCTCGTCTCGTCCACTGCGGAGTCGCGCAAGATCTGCTCGAAGCTGTTGGGCGTGAAACCCACGTTCCAAATTTCTACGTGAAACAACAGCTCCCACAGCTTGCTCAGGCCATGCGCGCCGGATCGCAGAAAAAACTGCACGAGCTCGGCATTATCCGGCGGACGCTGGCTCGACGGCTCGGTGCTCGCGCCGGGCAGCGGCTCGGGCTCGCGCTGCAGCGCTCCGTCGCTGGCCGCCCGCAGCTCCGCAGACACGCGTGCGCAAAAGTCCGAAGAGCCAAACGCCGCCCGGTCCAGGTTGTTCACCCAGCTGGCCTTGCAAGTACCAAAGAATCCCTGATGCAGGCGAACCTCGCCGCCCGCGGCCAATCGATCGAGCGAGGCTCGCGTCCGCGCGTTGCCCGACAGGAGCTCCCAGAAGTAGGGGGCCGGCTCACGATCATGCCGATACGACCAGACGCCGGCTCGCGGCAGGTCCAAGATTTCCCCCGCCAGCTGCGACTCACCGAAGCTGAGGATGAAGTCGAGCCCGTAGCCGCGTAGCTTCTCCAGGTCGCCAGGCGCCAGCGACTGCCGCTCGCTGCCCGGCGCGCACCGCAGCTGCTGGACCCCGGCGAGCTCCGCTCCCAAGTCCACGCGCTGTAGAGCCCGCGAGCGCCGCTGCAGCCAGCGCTGCTCATAAAGACGATGCAACGTCTCCCGCGCCGACGGCCGCCGCGGCCGCGCCCCGGCCTGGCGCTGAATGAACACGACGCACTCGGCATGGCCCGACGCCAGTAGCTGACGCACACACTGTGCGGCCCAGGCGGGCACGACCTGGCTTTCGTTCATGATCCCGAACTTGAGCTTGGGCCGAGAGCTGAGCATGCGCGCGGTGGCGTACAACGTCGAGCGGTCTGCCACAACCGGCCGGCGGAGAGCGGAGAGATGCGCCACCACGCGATCGCCGGCCCGTTGACCGCGCCGTTGTTTCGCTCTGCGTGATCGAGGCGCGACGAGTGAGCAACGATGCGCAGGTCACAGCGCTTGGCCCAGCATAAAGGCTTTCCGCCCGAGGGTTTAGGCAGCCTTGGGAGGTCGGGCCATCGCTTCGTCAGGAGGCCTCCCTAGCGTCCCGCGGCCGCGCGGGCCGGACAAAGAAGTGACCCGCCTTGGCGCACGGCGATCAGGGCGTCCTGGTACGGATTCGATGAGTTACCACCAGTGTCAGGTGGAGTGTCTCGCCGGCTCCCAGTTCGACGTCCGCACTGGCTGAGCCCCAACCCGAGGTGGCTATCAGGCGGTGCAACCCTGGCCCGAGCCAAGTTAGACTCCAGCGCCCCCCATGGCCTTGCACAGTTTGTGGCTCAGATTCCTCTGGGCCCCAATGCGTCAACGCAAATTCCGGGAGCGGCTCACCGTCAGTTGTTTTGACAACTCCACTCAGCCTTCCGTATTCGACCACGCTCAGCTCGACGTTCGTTGCACCACTGGCGACGTTCCCCGCGTGAGCCTCTCCTCTTTCCGTCTGTGCACGCAGCTCATAAATTCCATCGGGCAGACCGTCGAGCATGAAGTGACCTCCGCTGTCGGCGACTGCCGATGCCACGGCCGCGAGCTCGCCGGTTCCGGCGGGTATGGCCCGTACCCAGGAGTCAGCGAGCGGCAGCCTCTCATCGTCCAGGACGACCCCGCGGATGGGCTCACCGAGAGTGTTACGCAGTTGTATCTCTGATAGCCCGCCAGCGACCTCCAAGCTCACGAAGCTGCTCTCGTGGCTCGCCTCGTCAAAGACGCGGTATGCACCGAGCGAAAGCGCATCGAACGCGAAACGCGCGCCGGCTCGCACCCCCGCAACGGGCTGCTGTTGACCTTGTTGAACCCACACGGCAGTGCGGGCGTTCGCGCCAGGCACCAATACTGACAAGCGCGCGCGCGGCACCTCCGTGTCCGCGATTTCCGGTATCGTATTGACCAGGTGCCAAGAGCGCACAATAGCCTCCTGAGCGACCCACAACACGTCTTCTCCGACAGCACGCGCTGATCGCGGTTTCTGGCCAGGCGGGGGCCCGGCAACGCTCGAACAACGCAGGCTCACGGCGTAGCGACCCGGCGTCAGACCTCGAGCTTCTACCGCTCCCCCGGAGTCGATCGGCACTTGCATCGAAACGGGACCAGACAACTCCAACGTCCCGTTCATGCACAACATCCCTTCCACGTCCACCGTCCCCCGCAACGGGCTAGCCTGCCCGACGTGCACCTCGATGAATTCGCTGGCAAGCCCTACTCCGACATCGACGCGAGGAATGTTGCCACGAAGAGCGACACCGACTGCGTCCAACCGGTAGCCGCCCGCAGCCAGTCCCGACACTTCAAAGTTCCCGTCGTCATCCGTGTGCACGACAGGATAACGCAGATGCGTTGGACCGAGAGCAGTGACCTGAATTTCCATTCCCGCTACGGGCTGGAGGGCGGTTTCCGTCAGCACCCGCCCCACGAGTCGAGCAGCAGGCGCAAGCGAAAATTTGAGACCCGCGACGGGTGCGTACGCACTCTGTTCGTCACCGCAGTAGCCGTCGCTCGTTACCTCGATCTCAATCAACTCCCGGGAGACGTGCAGGCTGAATTCCCCCATCGCGTCCGTCTCTGTCACGGCGGCCACATCGCCGGTTACCAATGAGCGCCCGAGCACCGTCGCTCCCACAACGACGCCGGCGGTTGCGTCCAGAACGCTGCCGGAAATAGCGGCGCCTCCCTGCCTCAGCTTAATCACACGACAGGCGCCAGATACCCCCAGATAGTCAGCTGCAATGCGCAGCGAAGGTAAGTAGCCACGTGCCCCTGTCACGATGGCGCCAGTTACCGGCTGTTGGGCGAGCAACTCGAACCGGCCGTTTACATTCGTTTTGGCGCACTGCCGAGCCTGCCGAGAATCGGCGGGAACGCTACAAACGTCGGCCGCCGCGATCGCGTGCCCAGCGGCAGACTCAACACACCCTGAAACTATAGCGTCCGCTGCCTCCGAATACTCGAGGCGAACGCCCAAGGAGCTGCGGCCTTGCCGCTTCGACAGCTCCATTTGGGTGCCTGAACGGACATCACCGGTCTCACGATCGCGTATAGTGGGACGGGCGAGATCGGTATGCATTAGCCAGAGTCCGATGACTCCGGCGACTAGACTGATACAAAGGCTAATGATGAGTGCTCGCACTTTAACGCCGTAAACAGGCCCGTCTGGACGCGTATGATGAGTGTACTGAGTCGCCGCGCCCGACGCCGGTTGGCCTAAGTGCATCGAGCAGACTTTCTCATCCTACCAGGCTAATGCTTGCCCCCGCGAGTAGCCCCTGACGTTGCAGCAGCCCACGTGGCCTTCGAGTCCAGCAACCTGCGTACGAAGCCTAACTCCCCGGGGCATTGCCCGGGGAAGAGGCGCTCCTCTTCCCCAAAGCTTATGGCATTACGGCTGGTCAGCGATCCAATCATTTAAGAGTTGCAGGCCCGCAGATCCGGCGACTGAGAAGATCTGAAAGAGATTTGAAGGGCAACTTACCGCCGTGCCGGAAACGCCATTACCACTCGTATCGGACGCACTACACACCAGGTTGTAAGATGAGTCATATCCGCGCGCGTATGCGGTTTCTGGCGCGCCGCTAAACTTGTAGGCCTGGATTTTCCTCACGCCACTGACCAGCGTGACGTACGTTCGAGCCACCGTCGTACCAGTCGCGTACGTGGTCCCCGTCCAGCAGTCTGTTTGGCCGGTTCCGCTGCCGAGGACGTGTGGGTACGGGTCCCGACCATTATCTGGGCAACCCGCCGCGAGCGCCGACGGCGCAAGCAGAGCGAGCGTTGCAATGACGGTCGCCCCCTTCGCCAATGCGAGCCCGACATGCTTGCGGCTCGCCTTGCGACCTGACAACTGCTTATGCGCCAGGCCGTCACGTTGCTGGTTCTCAGAAATGCTCTTAATAAATTCCATGTTCTAGTCTCCGCTTGATAGTTCTCGGTAGGGTGTAGCAATGTGGCAAACGCCTTTATCAGCCCGGAGCTCTCGTTCGAGCTGCGTTCCACTGGCGCGCGATGACAGGCATTTCGGATGCACCGACAGCCCTTCGGGGGCCTCACCATCGACGGCCAGATTCATCAAAGCTGCTCCTGCCGAGCAGCATATTCTGTAAGAATCGAGCTTGCGTTCGCCGTCTGTCTCTCAGTGCAACTGCACTGTGAACGAGGTACAAATTGACATTCGAGCCCTGCTCTGTAAACCGCCGAAGATGATCAACGAGCGACATCAATGATCAACGAGCAACCAAAGCGCCCTAGCCAACCAGTTTGCGCATCGCAACCGGAGGTCACAGCACTGATTCGGCCAGGTGCCTCGCACTGGCTCCCTCTCGAGAGCAGAAGCGCCAACCAATCCACAGCACCCGAACGGTGAGGACCTGGCTCGAAGGTCGGATATCCGCTCGCCAGCTCCGAAACGCACCCTCCGAGTCTACGGCGCAGCTTGGTCGTCACCGGGTGTCGGCGCTTGGGCAGGCCTCATCGCTCATGGCGTGGAGCCAGACGCTCTACAAATCGCCGGTCAAGCTGCTGTGCGCCGTCAGGAGAGCAAACGCGACGCCCCGGCACGTGACCCCGTCAAAGTTGTTGTGGACCCACTGGCGGTCTGGCGTGTTGTCGACGGCGACGCAACCGGGCAAAGGAGCGCCGGCCTCGTCGTAGGCCTGCGTCTTGGCAGAGCGGGCGTCTCCGTAAACATAGGCGCTGACGATCCAGCCAACACCGTCCGCCCCCGTGGTCAATTGCCCACTCGCCATCGTCGCCCCGAGCTCCCAGCTCGGACCCGCCCAGCAGTCGAGCTTGGCTGCCTCCAATAGAACGCGTACTTCCATCGGGCCTGCCCCCGAAGCAGGGCAGGTCTGTGTCGATTCGAGAACCACACCGCTGGTCTCTAGCCGGCATGCGCCCTCGGCATCGCAGAACAGATCTTCGCTGCACGGTGACCGCACGGGGGCCAACTCTGCGACGCAGCTGTCGCTGGCAGCGCAGCGTCCAAACCCCGAACACTCACCCACGCCAGGTCGCAGGTAAGCACGGCAGCTCGTGTCCTCCGGACAGGTGACAGCCTCGCAGTCCGGGTCCACCTGCGGGACGGCATTGCAATTCCCGGCTGCACCACACATCTGGCACAGCCCATTGCAAGCGCTCTCGCAACAGACGCCGTCTGCACAGAAACCTGAACCGCATTCCTGGGCGGCACGACAGGGCAAACCGAGCGGGGCGCGAGCGGGCATGCAGACTCCCGCATCACAGGCTGCAAGGCTGCAATCGGCCAGGGGAGTACATTGCCCACTGATCGAGCAGGCTTCGCATGCATTGCAGGGCCCGTTGCAACAGACTCCGCTCGAGCAGTACCCGCTCTGACACTGCTCCGGCGCCTCGCACGCCGTGCCTAGCGGCGCGGGAACGAGGGGATGGTTTGCCGTGACGTTGACAATAGGCCCTACGTTGGCATCAGAGACGGCCCGCGCTCCAGCGTGCCCTGCATCCGCGGACTCCGGCGATTCGTCTCGGGTCGAGCCTGGCACCACCTGCGACGCATCGCGATCGAGCACCGCCTCGATGCCTCCCCAGTCCAGTGGTTCACCGGAGTGACACGCCCAAACGCAACCTGTTGCGGCAAATATAACCCAGCCTCCCCGCATGCGGAACCAGGCTAGCAGCCACTCCGCGTCGCTGCACGATCCATGTTGCAGACCAATGAGCATCGCCGTTCGCTCGCTGAATTATAGAACGACCAGCAAACCACATCGCCGCATAATGTAGGCCCGCCGATGTTCACTTGCACCCGTGCAATGCGGTGACATAGCCGCGGATTCCATACCAGAATACCCTTGGGGCGTTGTCCGGGTCTGCTGAAGCTGGCCAACTGTTCCACCGAATCCGGCAACAATAGAATGGAAAGCCGTGGGCCTGCGCTTAACACCTACCAGAGTTTCACCGCTGATTGAGCATGCTCAGCCGCAAGCGAAAGGCCGACACGACCGTTACCGAACTGCCAGACGCGGAAGGCAAGCCCACTAAAGGTGCATTCGGATTGATGTGGCTCGGCCCCGAAGAAAAGTTTCACGAGCTCGAGCCCCAGATGCTGATCGGGCGTAGCGACGAGTGCAACATCCGGACCGAGGGCAGCCAAGTCTCCCGGCAGCACGCCTCCATTGTCAAAGACGGACCATTGTGGTTGTTGCGGGATAGCTCCAGCAAAAACGGCACGTGGGTCAACGGCAAGCGCCTAGCTGTCGCGGCGTTGAATGAGCAAGACGTCGTGCGCATTGGTGATTGGGTCGGAGTCGTCTGCGAAGTCCCCGCGCAAACGGCGGAGCAGGGTGAGCTGTTCGGCGCACGAGGACAGGACGTGCTCGTCAGCGCACCGCTCTACCCGTTGATGGCAACGCTCGAGTCGCTCGCGAAACGCGACATCGCCACCGTAATTTATGGCGAAACGGGGACAGGTAAGGAGGTGTTGGCCCAGTCCATGCACAAATTGAGCGAACGCTCGGGCCGCTTCGTCGCCTTGAATTGCGCCGCCATCCCGGAAGCCATCGCCGAGGCCTTGTTCTTTGGCCACGCCAGGGGCGCCTTTACCGGCGCGACAGAAGCGAGCGATGGTTACGTGCAGGCGGCGCGGCACGGAACGCTCTTCCTCGACGAGGTGGCGGACCTGCCCATGCCGATCCAAGGCAAGCTGCTGCGAGTGTTGGAAGAGCGCAAAGTGACCCCGCTTGGGCAAACGGAGCAGCGGCCTGTGGATTTCAGGCTCGTAGCGGCCTGTGCGGAGCCACTGTCCAAAGCGGTGGCTTCGGGCCGGTTCAGAGCCGACCTTCACGCACGGCTTCGCGGCGCGGAGCTGACCATCCCTCCCCTCAGGGAACGGAAGCAGGAGATACCTCGGCTCTTCTCGCACTTCATTCGCAAGCACGGGCCTGCGACGCCGATCCTGGATTGCCGCTTGCTCGAGGCATTGTGCGTTTACGACTGGCCCTATAATATTCGCGAGCTCAGGCAATTGGCGCTGCTCCTCGGGACACCTGGAAAGGTCCGCTTCACTTTGGCTGACCTTCCGCAGCATTGTCGGGTCGCAGGGACGAGAAAGATCGCCGACGTATCGAATGGCCCGGGCGCGGCGCAGGGGGAGCCGCCTGCCCTGGATACATCGGCGCGGCGTCTCGCCTGGCTGGAACGTCATGCGGATGAGCTCGAGCGACTCAGGAGTGCGTTGCAGACACACAAAGGCAATGTCACCTTGGCAGCCAGTGCTACCGGCATCCCACGTTATCGCGCACACCGCCTGCTCGTGGCAGACGCGGAGCTCCTGAGTGCGAACCGCAGATGACGCGACCTCGACGGGCGATAATGGCCCGATCGAAACGCCGAGCACGCCACGAGTAGGTGACGTGATCGATGGACGTTACCGAGTGAATCGACTGATCGGCGCCGGTGGTATGGGCACCGTCTTCGAGGCCCAACACCTGTCGCTCGGCCGCCGCTATGCGCTCAAATTTTTACGCCCGGAGCTGGCGGCCAGCTCTCGCAACGTCTCGCGGTTAGAGCGCGAGGCACGGCTGCTGGGTCAGCTCGAGCACGAACATCTCGCGGCAGTGCTCGACTATGGGTTGTATCAGCGCCGATCGCCGTATCTGGTGATGGAGTACCTGGAAGGTCGGACCTTGAAGGACGTGTTGAAGGAGCAGGGTCCGCTCCCCATCGCGTGCACCATCGAGATCATGCTGCAAGTGGGGCGGGGCATGGCCCACGTGCATGACCAGGGGATCGTTCATCGCGATTTAAAGCCGGCGAACCTGATCTGGTTGACGCGCAGTGATGGCCGTCCCTGGATCAAGATCCTGGATTTCGGCATTGCCCGAACGCTGCAGGATGTCGGTGGGCAGCTCACGCCAAGCGGCGCGGAGCTCGGCACTGCCCACTACATGTCGCCCGAGCAAGCCAGAGGCGCGAGGGACGTCGACCCGCGCTCGGACGTCTATTCCCTCGGAGCCGTAATGTATCAGGCGCTCACGGGCAGGCATCTGTACCCAGGGGACTCGTACAACGAGGTGATTTTTCAGCTGCTGACGCAGCCGCATCGGGCGCTCGCCGAGGAGCTACCGGCGTGCCCCGCAGCACTGCGGCTGATCGTGGAGCGCTGCTTGGAAAAGGATGCGCATCGTCGCTATGCAGACGCCAATCAATTTGTTACGGAGCTGTCGGCGTTGGCCAACGCCAATGGCGCCTCGCTCAGCTCAGATGTCCAAGGCTCACCCGGGCTGCGCTCCATCTCCGGTAGCCTATTGCTGCGGAGAACGAGCTGGCTTGGCGTGGGTGCTGTAATGGGGTTGCTCGCCAGCGCCTCGCTCGGAGCTCGCCTCGCGGGGCCTCGCCAGGCGAGCAGCGCATCCGTTCGGCACGACGAGCACGCCCAGGGCAAGAGCGCCGCGGAACGGCCGATCTCGCGGCCCTGGCAGCCGCCCGCGCCCGATACCCAGCTCGTCGGCCTGCTCGCCAGCTCAGTCGAAGCTCAGCACGACACGTCGGCGCCAGAGCACGCGTCTGCGACTCGCCCGTTCACTCCCCCCGTGACCCAGGAACCGGCGAGGCTTGGAATACGTGCGGTCCAGCGCGTGGGAACGCCTTCGGCTACCGGCCGCGACAAGCGGATCCCCAGCAGCCCGCCCAATGACCCAGCTCTGCCGAGACCCGACGCTCATCACCTGGTGAGCCTGACCGATCCGAGCATGGCTAAAGAAACGACCGAGGGCGGGCTGCCAGCGGCTGAAGTGGACCCTGATGGAGTATTCCCGTTTGTGACAAAAAATCCTTACGGTCCATGATGCGTCACGCGATCGCACTCAGTTTGTTGTGCTCGTTCAGCGCGAGCGCCGCCGCCGCTCCGTTACCCTCGACGGCAAACGGTACGTCAAAGGCCAAGCCGTCCCAGCGCGAGCTGGCTCGGCATTGGTTTTCAACCGCCCTGTCCCTGGCGCGTACCGAACGCTACACGGCAGCCAAGGCGCTGTTCCTGGAAGCCTACGAGGCGGAGCCACACTACCTAGTCCTCTACAACATCGCCCAGGCCGAGCTTCAGCTCCAAGAGCTCGCCGCGGCTGCGACACATCTGCGACAATATCTGGCGGAAGGTGGAGCTGAGATTTCCCTAAAAACACGCCAAGCCGTGGAGGCCCAGCTCGAGCGGATAGAGGCAGGCATGGAGCGTGCGGACGGCGCAGCCCTCGTGGCGAGTGCCCCTGCGACCGACCAGGCCGAGTTAACCGTTGCCAACGGGCGACAAGCTTCGACGACCCTGGGCTCGTCGACAGTCCGCCTGCCACAGGGCGTTGCGCCGACTGGCAACTCGCGCTCCCCCGCCCACGCAAGTGATGCGGGATCTCGTTTTTGGGGTTACGTGTTGACGAGCGGAGGCTTTGGCATTCTAGGCGCTGGCCTCGGCCTGTACGTGTGGAACGACGGCCGTTACGATGGTTGGAAAGACGAACGAGCGACGTTGATCGAGCAAAGGTCAGGCTTGAACCCGTCCAGCTCCGAGCCTGCTCGACTGAACGCACGGGCTCGGGAAAACGATTCACTGCTCGCGTCGGTCAAGGCTTTCGATATCGTCCCCATCGCACTGATCGGTGTTGGCCTGGGCGTCATGGGCTCTGGCATCTGGACGCTCACGGCGCCCGTGAAGAGCCAATGGCAACTATCGGGCAACACGTCCAGTCTGAATGTAACGACCCACTGGGTTTGGTAAAACAAACCCCAACTCAGCTCTGGCCGTCAACGGCAGCCTCCTTTGCGAGTTGAAAGCGCTCAAAGCGAACAGCAGCTCGATTTGCGCGACATGGCCGGCGTGAGGCTGACGAGGAGGCGGCCGTTTTGTGGAGGTTCTCGGCTGCACACCAGCTGGACTGGGCTGGAATGCTCTTTGCCTAGTCAATGCAAAATCCATGATTGTCTGCCCATCCCCTGTCTGCCCATCGTCCACGGCACCCCCACTTCTCGCGCATGATCCGAAAGACGTCCCCGCCGGGGAGGGAGCCGCAACAAGCGAGCTCCTTTCACTGGCCTCGGCGTGCAACTACGATACACAGCAACTGGCAAACCGGCTCGGTGTCTCACAGCGACAGCTGCAACGACTGTTCAAAGCTCAGCTGAACCGCTCGCCTCATGGTTGGCTGAGAGAGCAACGGTTACTCGCGGCACGGCGCATGTTGGCGTCTTCCAGCAGCGTCAAGCAGGTAGCCTACGCTCTCGGATACACCCAAGATTCCCAGTTCTGCCGCGACTACAACCGGACCTTTGGTCATAGCCCATCGGCGGACCTTCGTCGGGCTTCTCGGAGGTTCCTGGCGCTCGACGACTTACTTCAGCCCTCCCAGGCCGGATGATACGCTCTGAGGCTGGCGCCTGCGCTCGGTCGTCCTCGGCGCGCTTCGAAACCGCGCGGGGGAGACGGCTCCCCAGGGCTCAGCGGCAGTCGCTCGGTCGATTCCGCGATGCGCCTTGCAGGATGCAGAGCGCGTCCAGGTAGACGGTGAGCAATGGCTCTCGCATGATAAGGCCGGTCGCCGCCTCGAACACGCCGAGCTCGGGCGGGAGCAACGTTACATTGCCCTCGAGGAGCTCGGGGGTCACGAACAGCTCACCGGCGACCAACGAGCGACTGAGCTCCCGGTTTCGGAAGCGGTGCTCCACTGCCCTGATGGGATCCGGCTGCCTGTCCAGTCCGACCTGCAGCAGGGCCGCCGCGTAAGCGCGGTTGTCCTGTTCGATGAAAGGCCGGATGACGGAGTCTCCCGGATAAACCGAGAGAACGCGCTCGCGCTGCAGCTCGGCGACCGCGGGCAGCGCCGGCTGCTCGAAGATATCCCGCACCTGATCCTGGAATCCGATCGCTCCCCACGCGTGACAGCTAAAACACGAGCCCGCCGTGCGCAGCTTGGAGTCTGGCTGCGCTGGGTCCTGAACGGCTGCCTCGACACCGGAGACGGGCGACGTAGCCACGCGCTCACCCGTGGGACCGGCGATAAAAAACCCGCGCAGGCCATTGGGCAATTCGTACATGACCTCGGTGGCATCCGCCGCAAACGTCAGCGGCTCCGAGAAAACTCGGCCCCCCCCGCTTTCATCGGCGAAGTCGAACGCCAGCCAGTAACCGCGCGCCACGTCCGCGTCGCTGACGCGCCGTTCGACCGCGCGAGCGCTCGTGGAGATGCCCGATTGTGTGAAGCCGGCGCGGTAGGCCGTGGTGTCATTGGCGGCGTTCCTGTCCAGGTTCAGCACGCCGGTGTTCAGGCTGTTCTGGAGCGCCTCCAACCGAGAGGGCACGCCGAGCAGCCCGTAGTAGAGCTCCCCGTCGAGCGCGGTCGCCACGAAGTCGTGCGAGAACAGGAAGGGGATGGGGGTGCTGGCCAGCTGCTTCAAGGAGTCCGCCGCCGGGCCTGTAAACTCGACGGCCAGAGCGGCGTTTGCGGTGATGGCCTCCCAGCCATCGGCGTACACGCGCCCTTCGACGTCGATCGTGCGATCCCAGACATAGTCCCGTAGATCGATGCGTTGGATCAGCCGAGCGGTGTCTATTTCGACGGGCAGGGCGAGCCCAGGCGCCGTGGAAAGGCTGTTGGCGAGCTTGCTGACGGCGGACCGGTTCCTGTCGAGCACGCGCAGCTGCTCCTCGGCAGGGGACAACGCACCGCGCAGCGGGTCGACCTCTCGTTCACCGGGGAGCTCGGGGTTGTCGAACGGTGTCTGCACGAGATAACGTAAGAAGCGCTGGTCCGCGGCGGGCTGCGCCGAGAGATCGGCGAGCAAGGCATCCAGGGTGTCATCGAGCC
>WUUC01052783.1_pt1 | contig 12350 bp, 14 predicted proteins | sample 6278441 | NCBI WGS metagenome assembly WUUC01 (sample SAMN13675441, study PRJNA597444) | soil metagenome | isolation source: soil | place: USA: Washington | collected 2017-10 | reverse complement strand
TTTTGAAACAGAACAATACTGCGTCCACATGGACGGTGTATTTCGATGATGTCATGCACCTGCCGACTGGAACCAATCCGGGCACTGTCGTAAACAGGATTTCAATACCTGTGCAGTCAGCGCCTGCGGTCAATGAGATCAAGAATATTTCCTTGTATCCCAATCCCGCCAATCTGTCCTTTACCTTGAAATTGCCCCCATCATCATCCGGTTTGTACCAGGTGGAGTTGATTCACATAAACGGAACAAGAGTGCTTGCCAATAAGTATGGTGAAGGTTCGCATTTACTTGACTGTTCGAAACTGTCCAGGGGGACATATTTCATTCGGATTGTGAGCGGCAGAGAATTTACAATCCGTAAATTGATCATTCAATAGTAGCTAAACGAAGTTTTATGTGCAAAAAGCCTGTGAACAGCAGGCTTTTTGCAATTTTGGGGTTCACGGGGAACGTCCCAGTCACATGGCCTGGTAGTTAGCCTTGAAGTTCTTAGTTATGAACGATCTCGCTGATGGCGTGAAAAAAGTTGTAGCGCCGTTAAACACGCAAGCAAAAAACATATAAAAACATTACTAGTCACGACAGGAATCGAACCCCAGCCTGAACGACGTTGGGGCTGGGGTATCCCAAGCATCGAAAACTTCATACAATCCTACTTCAGACTGCGTAAGCGTAGGCAGAACTGTACTTCGGCACTTGATTAACAATAGGCTTGCAGATGGAAATTAAAAAACTGTAGTCCCGCGAGGACTACTATCGAACACGATCCTTCAATATTTTGAGTACCTGTACCAGAATGTAGGAAAATGTCTGCATTTTCCTACCTAACCAACCCAAACCGACACAAATTGACATCGTAGTCCCAAATATACAGATTTCGAATTTTTTCATGGATGACCTTAAAAGGCTGGCAAACATTTTTTCTTAATGTTTTTGTGATTAGACAAAGAATGACACTTTATTCTATTTTAGCCTAAATATATGAGTTGACCGGCCCGGAATTGCTGACCTTTGAAAAGGTGGTGTCTAATATATCAGTGTGATAAAACGAGATATTTTATACCAGGAAGTTACACTGGATGAATACACAGCGATGCTTAGAAATTATAATTTACCCGAGGATTTTATATGGCTGATTAGATACCTGTTTATCGAAACCCTGGATGGAAGGAATGCATCTATGACAAACGATGTGGAGAAAGTGCTGGGAAGAAAACCTGGTAGTATTGAAAATTATATAAACAAAACGTATCCAACAGGTATTTGGAACAATGAAATTAAAGTCCTGGTTAATGAAGACGCGGTCAAATAATCCGCTTGCGGAAAAATACAGATGACAAAATTAAATTATGAATGATTCTTCTGATCATTTAGGAAGTTCCGCTGCTTACTATTTTCAATTTTATGGCCCATTAAGAGTGCTGCGGTTTGAGTATTCTACAGTATTTCAATTCACTATTTCCAATTTTATATGCCTGTCAGTAGCAAGTATTAACAGGGGAAGGATCGTCACAATTAACGCTTCCTTTAATTCTTCAATTGGGTGATGATAGCTAATATGAATCGCAAGGGCACTGATCGAAAATATCCACAGTAGGAGAATTGAAACCAGCTTGACTGCCGGAAACCAAATTCCAGCAATTAGTCCGACCAGGCCTAGTACTTCTGCCCATCCTATAATCAGGGTGGGCTGTATCCCAAATCCTATCTGCCGCATTCCCTCAACCATCTCCTCAACTTTAAGGATTTTAGAAAAACCCGCCTTGCAAAATATATAACCGAAAGGAACAATTGCTAGCCAGTGCATCCATGTTTTTGCTTCCATAATTTTATTTTTGCTAAACTAAATCTGAAAATAACGCCACGGCGTTTGTAACAAATTTGTAAGCATCATGCGAAAAACTTCATCGACTAATTTTGAAAACGAACAGGCGCTATTGCAGTACTGTTCGATGACATATACTTTAAACGTTGTAAGTGGAAGGTGGAAGGCTACCATACTCTGGCATTTATCGTTGTCGCCCAACCGATATAAGGAATTGCTGGAAACGATACCTGATATCACACATCGTATGCTTTCTCTTTCGCTAAACGAACTGGTGAAGGATGGGTTGGTGATAAAGACAAAAACAAACAGCTTTCCTCCGCAAGCAGTCTACAGTCTTACCGAAAAAGGACAGAGTTTACAATCAATACTAACTCATTTGGCAGAGTGGGGACAGGTTCATAATCCAGTAAAAGAATAATATACCCTCTCCCCCGTTATAATTAAACCACGTGATCCAGGTTATGAACAAAAGCTGAGTAGAAAAGTCAAGCCCGAACTACATTCAAAACGCGATCCCTAAGCGGAACCTCGAACTCTGTAAATAATTTAAAGCCAAATGATAGCTCTAAGCAAAATAATGAGCGAGTGCAGGAATATAAAAGACATTCGAAATCAAGCAGATAAAACTATGTAGTCCCGAGCGGAGCGCAATCGAAACGAGTCTTGAGATATTTTGAATTTCTGTATCATCCTGAAAAGTTTGCCGCATTCACCGAGTAATGCTGCCATCGCCTGCGCTATCTTTTCCTTCAACCCGCTTGCCTGACTATTATCCTTTGCCACCTCTTCACGATGGAGAAACATCGTTTCCCTTACATGCTTTTCCTTTATCTGTTCATGTTTTCGATAATCGAGGCTAGCATTATGCACTGTCTTATATAACCAGGCACGGGCATTCGCTATTTCAACCTGCTGGTCCCAGAGACGGATAAAAGCCTGCTGCACGATATCCTTTGCCTCTTCTTCCTCCTTTATCATAGTGGCACCATAGCGGAGCAGGGGTACAAAATACCTGTCAAAGAGATCTTTGAATTCACCTGTATCAAACTGCCGCTTCAATGGATCATTTACATTTTACCTGCTAAGTTACATGCTGTGTTATGATAAGACGATTCACCAAAGGCATACCCCTATGCGGCGAACTCAACGTGAAAATTCATATGTACGCTTATTGGAATGCTGATTCAAACTGCGAAAAAGGCCGGGGTGTCCAACCTGATTTTACTAAAAGGAATAGATGCTCAATGGAGCAAAGCAGTGGGGTTAGAATTATCAAAGGAGAAGAACTGACTGAAGCAAAAAGAACTTTGCCTGCTCTTAAAATAGCCGTGGATATAATAGCACATTTTGTTTGACAATCCCCGAACCAAAAAATAGGGGAACCCTATCCTAAAACGGAAAAAGGCTGCATATTTCTACACAACCTTACCTAATTCTGCAAAAACCGACATTGTAGTCCCGACAGGACTGGAATCGAAACGGGTCTTGAGATATTTTGAGTTTCTGTATCAAAATGTGGGAAAATGTCTGCAGTTTCCTACATGATCAAACATAAATTAACTTAAACTGACATTGTATTCCCGAAAGGACAAAACGAACCGGGAAACGAAAAGCCTTCAAAATACTTCTTCAGGAACTATAATTCTCAATAGAGAAGCGACAACAGGTACCGGCACCCCATCCGTAGCTGACGGCGCTTTCACTATTACCAAAATGTAGCTTCTGAAAATACTAATTTGCCCCGGAAATTTTGTCCGGGGCAAATTATTCTCTTTACTATTTTTGTCACCTATGGTACTTACACAAATAAAAGAACTCGTTTACAAAAATTGCGCTGAACCATTGACGGCTCTTGGCTTTGAAGTGAAACCCAATAAAGCTTTTGATCTTACTGCGCGGAAAAAGAGAAACAACGGTTTTGATTCCATTGCCTTTGCGTATAATGTTTATGGGGATACTTTTTTCCTGCTCTACGCCTTAAATAAAACTGACAACCGTGTTAACAAAATTCTTCTTGAACTACAGGAAAAAGTAAAACTGGATTTCAAGGTAGAAAAACAGTCGCCGGTTCTTTTTTTTAGCTATAATACGCTTCATGATCCTTCCAATTCACGGTATCTCCCCGAAATGAAGACAGAGCAAGATGTTAGCAAATGTGTGGATATGATGATGGAGTTTATCAGCACAACAGCTATGCCATTGTTCGATAAATTTGAAGATTTAAGAGAACTGGATGCTATCATTAACGGCGACAATTCCTGGGAAACCGACTGGCACAAACCATACACCCTCGGTGGAAATTTTTATGAAAAGCGTTTGATCATTGCAAGACTGGCCGGGAATCCTCATTTTGAAAAGCTGGTTGACTTTAATTATAAGACACTTGAAAAACTTTCGGCCGAAAATGGTTCTCCTTTTACTTACGACAGGGATGATTGTACCCGATCTTTGCCGTTACTTGTTACAATTCTCAAACAGGTGGAACCTGTTTATTGATCGGTTTCGAAGCGACAAACTGTTTACTTTCATTCAGCTACTCTTATATTATAAATGAATGAATGAAAAGAAAGCTTCGCTATAAGTGATAGCTTAACTGCAATGTGAATCGGCTGCATACCTGGCGATTTCAATAACTATTGAATCTTTAAATTCGGATTGCTCTTCTTAAGTTTATTAGCGAGGGTGCTGTCCTTCCTCGATATTTCACAGGGTACGTCGCCGCAATTTCTATTCGATCTTAAATTATAAATCGCATAAACATCATTCAAACTCATTGGCATGGTAATTCAATTTTGGACATAAAGCGCCTTTCCTCGAACCAAAAGTTAGGAAAAACCCGTCCTAAAACGGAAAAAGGCTGCATATTTCTACACAACCTTACTTAATTTAACACAAACCGTCATTGTAGTCGTTATTAGTGCGTTGGCTTCCCTTTCGGTAAACATTATGGGTGGAATTCTGTAACCTTCCATTAATGTATAACCTTTTCCTCTTCTGTCAGGATAGGAACGCCTGCGTGTTCTAATGCTTTTATGTCCCGGTAAATTGTCCTGTTGCTCACCGAAAATTTGTTAGCTAATTCCGGAGCTGTCAAAAGTCGTTTCGTTTGTAATTGGGTCAAAATTGCAGTCAATCTTGAAAGTCGTTTTGTCTCTTTGTTATTCATTACCATAATCAAATATATTTCAAAACAAGAGAGATTTTCCAATTCCAAAACTATTCAAACTCACACAACCAGCTCTTCAAAATCGCCGTTTGCGACGCATCGGGGCTTTCAATTCTTGTGATGGTGTAACTGGCTAGTGCAAAACTTGTATTCCTTTGGGGGGTATAGGTTTATTAGTTTAAAAGTAGTTTCTTTACCTGCAAATAAAAATTAATCCACCATCCACCAATGAAAAAAACATTTTTCTTCTACCTATTATCGTCCTTCACTTTAATTGCCCAGCAGGCCACGGCTCAGATTACAGATAGCATTTTTGTAACGGAAACTGTAAAGCCATTGAATACCAGACAAAGAGAAGGTGGCCAGTAGGCCGGAAAAAAAGCTTACAATATATCGTTTGAAGGGTAATAAATGAACGGTCTTTTAATACACAACAACCCACCTGATAATTAATGATGCACACCCTAATGAAAAAACATTCTTTGGTACAAGCTATTTTATTGTTTATTGCATCGTCATGTTTCTCACAAAAAGAATTCTTCCGCTCACAACAGACTTTTAATGACAACGAGCTGAATAAGTTTTTTTCTTCTATTACTATTCATGACAGTTTGGTGCTTTTTAATGCCACTGATTATACCTTGTATACCTACAATAAAAATAGCGGAGTACTGAAATGGTCGTATGAAACAGGTTATAAAACGACTATACCGGTATTTGTTGCAGGCAATATTATTTATGCAGCTGTATCTGCAGACGAAAAACAACAAGCAGCGCAAATCAGTTTGGCCGATGGAAAATTGATAAAAACACTTCCATTTGGTCCCCTGTTAACGAAACCAACTATAAAAAACGATTTGCTCTTTGGGACGGCTATCTACAATTACGGTTGCATAATTGCATACGATTTGAGAAATGACACTGTTGCGTGGAACCGTTTTGTTGCCCATGGTAGCTCCCGTGAACCCTATTATTTGGAAAATAAAATCATGGCCAATGCAGAAGGGAATGCTTGGGTTGAACTGGGTTATGATGGCATATTATTGGATACAACCTGTGCTGTCAAAGCCTCCGTTTATATAGAGGATATACCCTGTGTAAAAACCTTTATTGCGCTTTCTCATGACGGGCTGCAAATAAAAGGAAGGCTGGCAGCGAATATTTTTATGAATGATTTTAATGACCAGCCAGACATCATCACCACTAAAAGGTTTACCTATGTATTATTTGACGGGAAGCTTAGTATCCTTTCGGGTAAATTAAAATTAAAGCACCAGTTGCAGGTTTCTTCTTTATTAACTGACCTTGGCGAGGAAAATGGTGCAAAATTGTTGAAAGCAGATGATGAAAATGTGTGGTTGCTGTATAACGGCCACTTGCTCCAATACAATCATAAAACAAAAAATGCGTCCCGGATAACAGATCTTACTGCCTGGCAACCACAGCAGGTTTTGATGGACGAGGGGAATATTTGGCTCATCTCCCGCAAAGATGGATTGTTGTACGGGCTTTCATTATAATAGCGGGTGTATTTTTTTGTTGGGAAAATAAAATTATGAAAAAATAGTAGCACTGGTTTTTAGTTTCAACGGTAGCCGTTTGTTGCGGACCGGAAACGCTTATTGGTGAGTTTATTGGTGCTAATTATGGTAAGGATTCTATTTAAAGGTCGTATTCTAATAATGACGGCAAATTGTATGGGCTCACGCTGGAATAAACAAAACAATTTATCATTAAAAACTACTGATCCTTTTTCGTAGTGCTAATCAGGTTTGTCAGCTGTTCTGATATTTAAATACTAACAGGATCAATTTAAAGATGTTAAAACCAAACAACAATGAAAACAACACTTATTCTACTGTTCAGCCTGATTATAAACCTAACTGTTTGGGCGCAAAACCATAAAGAATATTGGGAAGATGGCACTACATTAAAAGAAATTGGGAACATAAAAAACGGAAAAGAGGACGGTGAATGGAAATATTATCATAAAGATGGCGTATTAACGGAGGAAGGGAATTATGAAAAAGGAAAAAAGGTGGGTGTTTGGAAAACATACCGTACAAAAAACTGGCTATTTTCGGTAGCTAACTATGCTAATGGGGTATTAGTTGGGGAAAGGAAAGAATATGAACCCAACGGTAAAGTAAGTGCCATTGAAAATTTTGAAACACAGGAAACTAAAAAGTTTTATAGTAACGGGCAGTTAAAAGAAATTGGAAATAGATACATTCCTGATAACTGGGGTCAGTATGGTGAATGGAAAACATTTTATCATAACGGACAAATCGAATCCGTCGGGAAATATATGAACAATTCAAAGTCGGGAGAATGGAAGGAATACTATGACAATGGCCAATTGAGTAATGTAGGTGAATATTTGAATGATCGAAAATTGGGTGAATGGAAATTCTATTACAGTAACGGGAAATTAAGTGGCAGCGGGAAATACGAAAATGACCAACAAGTGGCTGGCTCATGGAAAACATATAATGATAGAGGACAGAATGATAATTGTGATTGTGCCCCCCCGGAGAAAGTGGATTACATCGCATTTTGTAGTGATACAAAAGGAAAAAAACGAGCTGCAACAGAAAGCGAGTATACTTTTTTATTTGAGGAGTCAATACTGAAAATGTCCTGTGTTGATTTAAAAAAGGATTCCAGGGAAACAATTATCCGAAAGGTAAATTGCATGTGGGATAAGTACAAACTAAAATTTGCCTGTGATTATTTAGGATTTAATGTTATAAACGGAAACATACTGAAGTTTGCAATGAACTTTAATTTCCCAGATTTTATTTACCTGATGGGTGATAATTACAACGTTGATTTTATGTTTATTGACCCAGCTGATGGCAAAACATTTGCACAATACCTGGATGAAGAAATGGCGAAAACAAAAAAATACGGCTCTGAGAAAATTATGGAAATGCAGGAAATAAAAGACTATATACTTACCAGGAAAAAATATGATCCCAAAACACAATTGTTTGAGGTGGAAAAAAAATAAGATGCAACAGTATAAAGAACAACTGGGCGATTTAGTATCCAAAAAGTCTATTCCCAATGATGTTGTCTATTCCCAATGATGTTTTGTACGGGATCGTAAAAACCAAAACTTTAGTTATAGAAAAAAGCACAATTATTCATGATGCAGGTTTTTAGTCGTTCAGACATCTTTAAAAGTTCCGCTTTTGTTGACAATCAAATAGCTCTTGCACAACAGGCAACCTACAGAACGCTAATTTTTTAAAGTTTTTTCTAAAAGATCATTTGAATGTTGAGTGGCGCAGACGCGGATTAAAAAATTCTCAATGAACAAATCATAAACCGATTCCTACTCACTTCGGGCGACTGATATCAGCTTACCATAATAGTGAGAGTCACGATATTGAAGTCCATAGGTATTGTATGTTCCCGTGAACTTGGGCCGGAAGATCTAGAGTTTTTTATCAACGAACCGAATCAAGCCTCTACAAACACATTGACGTGTCCGGATTATTCCTGTCTTCCTGCATTCTTGGAATAGAGAATTTTGGAAAGTGGAATTGGACGCCGCCAACGGCTGGAAAATACGTTCAGCCGGGACCGAAATATATTTCAGGGCAAAGAGATTCTCCAATCCCAAAATCATTCCAACTCACCCAACCAACTCTTCAAGATCGCCGTTTGCAATGCATCCGGGCTTTCAATTCTTGTGATGGCATAACTGGCTTCTTTCTTTGGGCCGAAGATGATTGTTTCTTCTTTTTGCCCGGAAGCGTTGGTGAAAAGCATTTTGATGGCATCTCCTTTTTTTGCAGAGGCCATCATATCAGTGAAGGTTTTCGCATTCATTTTGTTTCCATTTACCTGCAAAATGGCTCTGCGGTTTCTTACACCAGCCTGCCAGGCCGGTGACTGCCAGTCGACACTGCTTACCCACAACGTATCGTTCCTGTCTCTTACTCCTACGCCTAACCAGGGCTGCTGCAATTCGCGGCTTACGGTGTCAATACGAAGTCCTGCATAGGCAAGATAAGAAGGGTAGTCTACCTGTTTCAACGTATAGATATAGTCGAAGAAATCGGCCAATGATGTACCTGCTATTTCCTCACATGTATTACGGAATTCATCTTCTGTAAATCCTCGGCCTTTTTGTTTATGATAATTATAGTATAACGACCGCATCACATCATCAAGAGATTTTTTATTTTTTGTTTCATGGCGTATTTTAAAATCGAGCAGTATTCCGAGGGCGGGGCCTTTGTCGTATGGGGAGATGGTTTTATTCACGTCGTCACTCGTGCGGCCAAATGGACCATCTTCCCAGGTGGTATAACTGGCTTCAGCAGGCGTTTGGAAATACCGGCCGGGTTTGCTTTCATACTCCTTGATGGAAGACTGAAATGTTTTGAAAACATCTTCAGCCGAAGTGATTCCTGCTCTTTTTAAAATGATGTATTCATAATACACGGTTATCCCTTCTGATAACCAAAGCATTTTTGTTCTGCTTCCATTGTCATAGTCAAACGGGCCCAGTTCTATCGGCCGGATACGTTTTACATTATAATGGTGGAAATATTCATGCGCCAGGAAATTGTAGGTTCTTATTCGGCTTCTTTCATTGTTGAGTTCGCCACCTGTGAAGGCAACCGAACTCGAATTCAGGTGTTCAATGCCACCACCACCCGGGCCCATACCTAAAAAAGTGTAATGCTTATAAGGTATGTCACCAATGATACCAGAGGCCGTAGTGATGATCCTTTTCAGATCATTCATCAGCATCTGCCTGTTAAAACTGCTATCGGGTTTATAAGCATAAAAATAGTGAGGGATCTTGTTGACGGTAAAAGAAGGAAATGATTCCAGGTTGCCCATTAGCACAGGGCTGTCATACAGTATATCGTAATCGGGTGCCGTAAAAACATGTCGCTTGCCTTTCATGGTATCGAGCCCGGTGGCGACAATAGTCCATTTTTCGAAAGGTTCTATTGCAAGTGTTACGGGCTGTTTAATAAAACCGGATGGATGAAGGTATAATCCCGTAGGAGCAATGTATCCTCTTGCTTCATCCAGGTAATTGGAGGCAACAAAGGAGCTAGTGGCTTTTACATCATAGGCAATTTTGACGGAAGCCAATCCTCCCGTGTGTACACGCCAACTGTTCGCAGCATTTTTTTTCCAGGGTAACGACTTGCCCGAAGAGTTTGTCGCTGTAAAAGCCTCAATATTTGAGGCGTAGTCCAGTAACTGGTAATAGCCGGGCATCCAGGCAGGTATTTTAAAATCTATACTGTCTTTTTTAATTCCTTCGCAGTGAAATTCGACATGATAGCGCTGTGAAGACGGCTGAGGCATGGATACGGTATAGGATAACGATACTCCTTTGTTTTGCGCATGTGTGTGTTGGACTATCGCTGATAATAAGAAACAGCAGATCAGGGCCCGGGCATAAAAACTATTGTTTTTCATCGTGGTGTTTTGATTTCAAAATGGCGTTACTTCTTTTTCATTTAAATCAGTAAGATAATATTACTCTGTCCGCGGGCCTTATCGTTTTTTGATGACTTATTATCTGCAATTACCCGGAAATTCGGGTGGACACCTGCTGTAGGATTGATGGGCAGGTTATGCCGCCGATGGTTGGATGTCTTCTCGAGGATAAGATTAGTAACTCTGTAAGAGTCACTTTTCTTATGTCCCTATTGAATCAAAAAAAAGTAGATTGGTTACGTGAATTTAATTGCTGAGAAAATCTGCCGGACACTAGTTTAAACTCAGTTGTTTGGAAACTTCCTTATGAATATTACCTTCTCCATATCCCGGAAAAATGGAAAGGATTTTTCCCTCCGCGCTGATCAATACAAATGTGGGATAACTGGTCACTCCGTATTTTAGTGGCGTTTCGCTTGCGGAGCCCTTCCCGTCCCAGACATGGAGCCAATCACTAGTGTCTCTTTTCAAACCCGACATCCATGTTTGCTTTAACTTGTCTGTGTTAAAACTAATAATAGTAAGATTATCCGAATATTTTTGGGCGACTTCTTTCAATTCCTTTACCGCACGGACACAGGGCACACAATAGGATTGAGTGAAATCGAGTAAAACTAATTTGCCGCGGATATCGATTAGCCTGTGTTTTTTTCCATTTTTGTCAACAGCCTCAAAATCAGCAGCCGAATCATTCACCTTCAAAACGCTTCCAATCTTCACATAGGTGAAGAGCTTTCTACCAAATACACTTTCTTTTAATTCATCTGGCAGACTATTAAACATTGCATTCAGTGTATCCTTATTGAATTTTTTCCTAAAGTAATACAACTGATTGATGCCTGCATAAGTATGGAGATGTGTTTTTAAATAATCAATAGTAATGGAATCGGTTATTTGATCATAGTACGCCTGTTGTTTTGCAATATTGTAAATCCTCGACCTACCTTCCTTGCTAGTATCTTTTATTAATTCGAATTGCCCTTTTGATATGCTGTCTCTCAATATGTCAAATGGCCTGGTCTGCCTTTTAAGAATTTCATTCTCGTCTTCGTATTTGGAACCGGTAACCGTAATAGAAAAAGGAAAATCACTGGTATCTCCTTTCACAAAAACACTTTCATGGCCCATCAAGATAAAACGCGTATACCCTTTATTATTAAAGAATGCTTGAAGCACGAGCATAGCAGGATACTCATCCAGTGTTCCTTTGAGAACGAATTTTCCATCCGTGATTACCGCTGCACCTATTTTTTGCCTGCTACTGAGTTCCTCCAGGGAAAACCTGGTTCCATTGGGAAAACCAGTAAGATTTGCGGTAATAGTATAACCTTGTCCAAGGCACAACTGGTATTTCAATACACAGAAAAATAGGAATAAAGGAAGCTTTATCATTAGCATTCTTTCAGTATAATACGAATCTATTCGTATTTCTTGATAAACTAAAATTTATTTTCATATCCTTATCATTCATAAAAAGAATTTCCAATTCGCCAGCCTCTTTTCAATCGCGCTTGATATTTTTGTATCAGCATCAGCACGGGTCCACGCATCTTCATACTGCGGGCTATTTTTTTACTGGTTTTAACGCGCGAAAGCAGTGGAAACGGGATACTGTGTCGCAAACAACCTCAGAATTGTCATACTCACACCCTGTCATTCTTTTTTTCTTTGCGCAACTTTGTGTCCTAAACTTCTATATTATGTCTAATAACAGCGTTTCCTTACACCGAGTGCTGAAAGCCTCACCCGAAAAGATATATCGTGCCTTCACCGAAGCCCCAGCTATTGCCTCGTGGCTACCGCCTTACGGGTTCCTTTGTACAGTACACGAAATGAAGGTAGAGGAGGGAGGAACTTTTAAGATGTCATTTCATAATT
>WUUC01026917.1_pt1 | contig 12354 bp, 10 predicted proteins | sample 6278441 | NCBI WGS metagenome assembly WUUC01 (sample SAMN13675441, study PRJNA597444) | soil metagenome | isolation source: soil | place: USA: Washington | collected 2017-10 | reverse complement strand
CGACGAGGTTGAGGAACTCGACCATCGCCTTCTCGGAATCGAGCAGGCCCTCGTCCATGTTGACGTCGATAATCTGCGCGCCGCTCGCCACCTGCTCGCGGGCGACGTCGAGCGCCGCGGCGAATTCGCCGTTCTTGACGAGCTTCCGGAACTTGGCCGAGCCCGTCACGTTGGTGCGCTCGCCGACGTTGACGAACGGAATGTCCCTCGTGAGCGTGAAAGGCTCGAGGCCGGAGAGGCGCATCAGGGGCGCCATCTCCGGAACCTGCCGCGGCGCCTTGCCGGCGACCGCGTCGGCAATGGCGCGGATGTGCGCCGGGGTCGTGCCGCAGCAGCCGCCAACCACGTTGACGAGCCCGGCCTCGGCGAATTCGCCGAGCATGGAGGCGGTCGCCTCGGGGCTCTCGTCGTAAAGGCCGAACTCGTTCGGCAGGCCGGCGTTCGGATACGCGCAGACGAGCGTGTCGGCGACCTTGCCGATCTCCTGGACATGCGCGCGCATCTCGCGCGCCCCGAGCGCGCAATTAAGGCCGACCGTCACCGGCTCGGCGTGACGTATCGAGTGCCAGAACGCGGTCGGGGTTTGGCCGGACAAGGTGCGTCCGGACAGGTCGGTGATGGTGCCCGAGATCATGATAGGCAGCTTCACGCCTTTTTCAGTGAACACCTGCTGGGCGGCGAAAATCGCCGCCTTGGCGTTCAGCGTGTCGAAGATGGTCTCGATCAGGATGATCTCGGCGCTGCCGTCGACGAGCCCCCTTACCTGCTCGGCATAGGCATCGCGCACCTGGTCGAAGGTCACCGCGCGAAAGCCGGGATTGTTGACGTCAGGCGAGATCGACAGGGTGCGGTTGGTCGGTCCGACCGCGCCGGCCACGAAGCGGCGTCGGCCGTCTTCCTGTTGCGCGAGTGCGGCGGCCTCGCGCGCCAGGCGCGCGCCCTCGCGGTTGAGGTCGTAGATGATTGCTTCGAGCCCATAATCGGCCTGAGCAATCGAGGTGCCGGAAAACGTGTTCGTCTCGACGATGTCGGCGCCGGCCAGGAAGTAGCGCAGGTGAATGTCGCGGATGGCATCCGGCTGCGTCAGGATGAGGAGATCGTTGTTGCCCCTGAGGTCGTGGCCGTGGTCGCGGAAGCGCTCGCCCCGGAAATCCTGCTCCGACAGTTTTAAGGCCTGGATCTCCGTCCCCATGGCGCCGTCGAGCACGAGGATGCGCTCGGCCGCAGCTCGGCGCAGCGCACGCTCGATGTCGGGACCGTCGGTAGGGCGGATATCGTTCATCTCTTCACCGTCATTCCGGGGCGGCCCAGAAGGCCGAGCCCGGAGCCCACGACTGGGTGCAGCGTGGGTACTAGCTTCAATTAAGCGCAAGAGTTGCGCTTGTGAGTGGATTCCGGGCTCTTCGCGTCGCTCAGCCCCGGAATGACGACGTTACGCTGCCGCCCTTTCCTTGTCGGGCTGCGGCTGCGCCCGCAAGCCGAGTAGATGGCAGATCGCGTAAACGAGGTCGGCGCGGTTCATCGTGTAGAAGTGGAACTCGGTGACGCCGCGGTCGACGAGGTCGAGCACCTGCTCGGCCGCCACCGCAGCGGCGATGAGCTTGCGCGTCTCCACGTCCTCGTCGAGGCCTTCGAAACGGGCGGCGAGCCAGGCTGGCATGCTGGCTCCGGCGCGGACCGCGAAATTCGCCGCCTGCTTGAAGTTCTGCACCGGCAGGATGCCCGGCACGATCGGGATGTCGATGCCTCGCCCGCGCACTTGGTCGAGGTAGCGAAGATAGAGGTCGTTGTCGAAGAAGAACTGCGTCATGGCGCGGGTCGCGCCGGCGTCGACCTTGGCCTTGAGCGCGTCGATGTCGGCCGCCAGCGAGGACGCCTCGGGATGCTTCTCGGGGTAGGCCGAGACCGAGACCTCGAAATCGGCGACCTTCCTGATGCCCTCCACCAGATGGCAGGCCTGCGGGTAACCGCCCGGATGCGGCTCGTATGTGGTGCCGATGCCGGTGACCGGGTCGCCGCGCAGCGCCACGATATGGCGCACGCCCGCGTCCCAATAAGCCCTCACCACCTCGTCGACCTCGTCCTTGGTGGCCCCGACGCAGGTGAGGTGCGCGGCCGGCTTGACGCTGGTCTCGCGGACGATGCGCGCAACCGTGTTGTGCGTGCGCTCGCGCGTCGAGCCGCCGGCGCCGTAGGTCACGGACACGAATTTCGGGTTGAGCGGCGCCAGGCGCTCGATGGACGACCACAGCGTCGCCTCCATCTCGGGCGTTTTGGGCGGAAAGAACTCGAAGGAGACCCGGATCGGCCGGACGCCGTGCCGGCTGGCGCGGAAGGAGACACCTGTCATCAGGCGACCTCTCGGTTTGAGGCCGCGAGCGGCCAGTCGGTGACGACGCGGCGATCCTGGGCCAGCCAGATCGTGACGGTGAGTTGATCGTCGTTCTTCTTCGGCGGCGCCAGCTCGCGCGTTAACGTGCAGTCGAGCCCCGCCTCCTCGAGCCACCCCGCCACCTGCTCGCCTGCGAAGCCGAGCCGGCGATGCGCCTGGCTCTCGCGCAGGAACTCGAGCCGGTGGGGCGCGAAATCGACCACCAGGATGCCCCCGCCGGGCGCCACCAGGTGGGCCGCCTCGCGCAGGGCGCGGGCGGGATCGTCGAGGTAGTGCAGCACCTGGTGGATGACGACGAGATCGAACGAGCCGCGGCCGAACGGAGGGGCGTAGATGTCGCCCTGCCGCAGCTCGGCCCGAACGCCCGCCCGTTCCAGGTTGGCGCGGGCGACCGACAGCATGGCGTGGTTGGCGTCGAGGCCCACGGCGCGCGCCGCGCGCGGCCCAAGGAGCTGCAGCATGCGCCCGGTGCCGGTGCCGAGGTCCAGGAGATTGAGGATCGGCTTCGGCCCGAGCGCCTCGAGGATGGCGCGTTCGACAAGATCTTCCGGAGCCTGCAGGGAGCGCAGGCGGTCCCATTCGGGGGCGAGGCGGGCGAAAAAGCCCTGCGCCGCCTGCGCGCGCTGCTCGCGCACGGCGGACAGCCGCTCCCGATCGGAGGCGATGCGATGATCGGAGCGGTCGAGCGCATTCAGGAGCGGGCGCACGATGCGCGCCGCGGGCCCTTGCTCGGCGATCCTGAAGAACGCCCACGCCCCTTCCCGGTGGCGCTCCACGAGCCCGGCCCCGGCGAGAAGCTTCAGATGCCGGGAAATACGGGGCTGCGACTGGCCGAGAATATCGGTCAGATCCGAGACGGACAGCTCCCCCTCCGCCAGCAGGGCCAGGATGCGCAAGCGGGTTTCCTCGGCGGCGGCCCGCAAGGTGAGGAGCGTCTCGTTCAAGGTCGGTGCGTCGTCGGCCATGTCTCGGTCAATACCAGGATAGATATAAAGATATCTTTATATCTCAATCGGAGACTTGGCAAGGGGTTGCCGGCAGGGAGTCAAGCGGGTCACCGGAACGGCGGCTCGTCGAAGCTCCGGAGCTTGCGCGAGTGCAGGGACGTGAGCTGCCCGCGCAGAATATCGAGCGCGGCGAGGCCGATCACGAGGTGCTCGCCCACGGCGCGCTCGTAGAAGGCGTTGGCGGCGCCGGGCAGCTTGATCTCCCCATGCAGGGGCTTGTCGGAGACGCACAGCAGCGTCCCGTAGGGCACGCGCAGCCGGTAGCCCTGGGCGGCGATGGTGCCGGACTCCATGTCGACGGCGATGGCGCGCGACTGGTTGATGCGCCGCCGCTCCTGCGACCAGCGCAGCTCCCAATTGCGGTCGTCGTAGGTGACGACCGTGCCGGTGCGTAGGCGCCGCTTCAGGCTCTCGCCGCGCTCGCCCGTCACCTCCCCGGCCGCCTCCTGCAAGGCGACCTGCACCTCGGCGAGCGCCGGCACCGGGATGTCAGGCGGCACGAGGCCGTCGAGGATGCGGTCACGCCGCAGGTAGCCGTGCGCGAGCACGTAGTCGCCAATCGTCTGCGACTGACGCAAGCCCCCGCAATGGCCGACCATGAGCCAGCAATGGGGGCGCAGCACGGCGAGGTGATCGGTGATGTTCTTGGCGTTGGAAGGACCGACGCCGATGTTGACGAGCGTGATGCCGTGCCCGTCACGGCGCAAGAGGTGATAGCCGGGCATCTGAAAGCGGTGCCAGGGCGACTCGGCGACGCGCGCGGCGAGATCGGCGTCGGCGCCGCCGCGCTCGATGGCGATGCCGCCCGGCATGACGAGGCAGTGGAACGGCCCGTCCTGCTCCAACTGGCGCAGCGCCCAATGCACGAACTGGTCGACATAACGATGGTAGTTCGTGAGCAGGATCCACGGCTGGATCAGGCGCCAGTCGGTGCCCGTGTAATGGACCAATCGGCGAAGGGAGTAGTCGACCCGCACGGCGTCGAAGAGGGCGAGCGGCCGCGGTTCCACCTGGAAATCCATCCAGGTGCCGTCGGCGATTTCGTCGCCGACGGCGGCGAGGAGCGGCGCCGGAAAATGCCGCGCCAGATCCGCCGCCGAGATGTTGCCGCGCGCCAACTCGTCGCCGCTCTCGACAATGTACGGATACGGGATCTCCTGCGTGCTGACGCCGACCTCGATCGTAGCGCCATAATCCTCGACGATGGGCCGGAGCTGCTCCAGCAGGTAGTCCTTGAAGAAGGCCGGGTGCGTCACGGTGGTAGCGTAAGTTCCGGGCTCCTCGAACTTGGCGTAGGCGCGCTTGATGACCGGGATCGGCCCCTGCGGCCGGTAGGTGACGCGCAGCTCCGGATAGCGGAAGCGGAGCCGCTCGGCCGTGGTCGGCGGGACGCCGTCGGCGAAAAAGCGCTCGAGCGCGTCGCGCAGGGCCCCGGTGGCGGCGGCGTGGAGGGTTTCAAGCCGCTCCACCGCCTCTTCCGGGGACGCGACCAATTGGAGAGCTGTGAACGAAGCCGAATCCAAAATCATTGACCCTTTAATCGGCGGGGGAACCTGTCATATGGCGGCTGTTTGCGGCACCCTATCGCGCCGTCGGCCCAAGTGGAATCCGGTCGGGCGGCACTGGCAGCCGATCAGCAAGCTAGAAGCTTAAGGCAGCAAGAGAATGGCGCAGAGTGACGAGTTCAGCGAGCGCGACGGCGAGCGTTCGATCGATTTGCCGGACAGCTTCGATGCCGGCCTGTTCTTCATCGGGAGGATCCACACCCCTTGGCGAAGCCGCCAAGACTGCCCCAAGAACAGCTCCGAGTCGGACGCGGTCTGCACGATCGAGGTCGAGGCGCGCTACGCGGACGGGCTCAAGGACCTCGATACCGCCTCGCACGTGATCGTGCTCTATTGGATGCACCGCGCGCCGCGCAATCTCGTTCTGCAGAGGCCCCGGCACTACGGCGAGACGCGCGGCGTCTTCGCGCTGCGCTCGCCGGCGCGGCCCAACCCGATCGCCCTCTCCGTGGCTGAGCTCGTCCGCATCGACGGGCCGCGGCTGGAGGTGCGTGGGCTCGATTGCCTCGACGGCACGCCGCTGCTCGACCTCAAACCGTATTTTGCGTCGACGGACGCCAAGTCCGCGGCCGAAGTCGGATGGCACGCGCGAACGCGCCGATGAATTACTTCGTGGCCGGGCTGATCTTGGCAGTGGTCGAGACGTCGAGGGAGGAACTGGCCGGCGGCGGCGCCGTCTCGGCCTGGATCAGGCCGACGGTGATGGCGCGCGCCACGTGCTCGGCCATGCAGCGGTGGCCGAGGTCGTTCAGGTGGAACTGATCGGTGGCGAGGTAGCCGCGCGCCTTCCTCTCCCCGGCGAGGTAGCGCATCGCCTCGAAGCGGCGCACGAGCGGCACGCGGTCCTTGCGCGCCACCTCCTCGATCGCCTTGACAATGCGGCTGTAGTAATCGTCCCGGGCCAGCGTGGCGGTGTATTGCGGATCGACGAGGACCACATCGATATTGTGGGACTTGAGCCAAAGGACGGTCTCGTCGAGGGAGGCGCTGAAGCGCTCGACTTCGACGCGGGCGAGCGCGTCGTTCGTGCCCACCTGCCAGATGACGATGTCGGGGTCGACTTCGGCAACCGTATTGCGCATGCGGTCGGCGGCGCCTGATGCGATCTCGCCCGAGACGCCGCGGTTGATGACCTCGATCTCGATGTCGTCGGAGAACATCTTCTCGAGCTCGCCTTCGAGCCGGGCAGAATAGCCCGCCCGCGGCGAGGAAGCGCCGATCCCGGCCGTCGACGACGATCCGATGGCGAGGACGCGGATGGCGCGGTGCTCCTTGAGGGCCGCCTTGACGCCGCGCAACGAGGCGATCGTGTAGAGCTTGGAGCCCGGCACCCGGCATTCAGGTGAGAGGCTGGTGTCCACCATGTCCGGCTGCTCGACCGGCGCCGCAGGGGCCTGCGCGAAGGCACCCGACGAAGCTCCCGACAGGAGGGTCAGGTTGACAAGGACGAGGGCCGAGAGGACCGGGTGCGCCATTCGACAAACCATACAGTGAATATAAGGCACGCTAATCCTGAACCTAGGATGACCGCGTCCACTATAAAACCCCCTCCCCATTCAAATCGCAAGAGTTGTCCGGCCAAGCTGAGGATGGATCCCATGGAAAAAACGGCCAGGGAGTTGCGCCCCAGAGCGGAAAACTGCCTGGCGAGCCAAGGGATATATGGGAAAATCCACAGATATACGCTTTGGAAACCAAGTACCAAGGCAATAAAGTGAAGTAATCGCCCCGGCGAGAGATTTGACTTATCAAAGATGAACAACAGACGCGGCTCGGGCACCAGGAACGGGTCGGGCTTGAGGTCGAAGGCAGCGATGACCGCTCCGATGGCGACGCCAGCGAGCCCCACCGGCATGAGTCGCGCCGCCCAGCGCCGGAACTGCTCCGAGTCGCGCGTCCACTCGCAGCTCAGGAAACCGAGCGCGAGCAGGAGCTGCCAGGCGAACGGGTTGAAGAACCATGTGCCCTCGACCGGCCAGGTCGGCAGGTTGATCTCGAAGACAAGCGCCGCAAGGTAGATCGCCACGGACAGGGCCAAGGCGCCAGCCCGGCTGATCCTGGAGAGCAGCACGAACAGCGGCGACAGGGCGAGCAGGGAGACATACAAGGGAAGGATGTTGAAGTAGCCGAGCTGGTGCGTGAGCAGGACCCAGCCGATCGTGGTCTGGATGGGGTCGGAGAACGCCGGGGCGGCATTGTGCCATTCGAGAAAGAGCGGGTTGTCGAAATGGATCGCCGCCGCCGCGATCATCGCCAACGCGATCGCCGTGATGACGAGCTGGGCTCGATAGACCTCGAGGGTGCGCGAGGCGAGGCGCAGCAAGACCCGCCCCGGCGGATCGAGTCCCTCCCGGCCTCGCGTCGCCAACGCCAGCGCCCACCCGGCCAGGAAGACGAACAGCTCGGCCGCGTCCGAAAGAGAATATTTCGAGTAGGTGAAGCGTTCGAAGACGTTGCCCGGAACATGATTGACGAAGATCGTGATCAGGGCGAAGCCACGCCAGAAATCGATTGCGTTCGGCTCGCGCATGCCGCTTCCCGGTCTTCGTGTTGTCCGCGCAAGAGGCGCCGGGGGCGCGGCGTACCCCACGAGACGGGCGTGGCGCAAGCGCCGGCATGAAAAAGGGGCTCGAGCGAGCCCCTTTTCCGCATAGGCTGATGCTTTCGCTTACTGCCGCGGAGCCGTTCCGCCGGCACCCGCGCCTGCACCCGCGCCGGAGCCGCCGGCTCCCGATCCGGTGCCACGGCCGGCGCTGCCGGTATCGCTAGAACGATCGCCCACGTAGCGGAACGCCGGAGCGTTCTCGAGGTCCGCCTTGCTCATCTTAAGGACCGCGTGGTCGGGGTAACCGCGCTCGGCGCCGCTACTGCGGGTGCCGCTGCCGCTCCCGGCCGCGCTGGTGCTGGCCGTCGTGCCGGCCGTGTCGCGGCCCGCGGCGCCGCTGCCGGCTGTCGTGCCGGTCGTGCCCGCCGTGCCGGCGCCAGCGCCGGCCCCTGCCGGCGAGCCGGTCGCGGCCGTGTCGCCAGTGCCCGCGCCCGTACGCGCAGCGCTACCGGTGCCACCCGTGCCGGCACCCGAGCCGCCGGCGCTGGCCGTACGGCGCGTATCTTCCATCTGCCATTCGAACGCATTGAAGGGCAGGGCCACGTTCTTCTCGCCGATGCCGAGGAAGCCTCCGACGCCGACGACCACGGCGTCGGCGTTGCCCTGCCGGTCAACGAGAACCTCGTTGATGTCGCCGATCCGTTCGTTATCGGCGCCATAGACATTGATTCCGATCAGCCGCGACGCGCGCCACTGGCTTTGCTGCTGCTGGGTGATAAAGCGTCCCGATGCTGCCCCCCCGACGGGCGCGGAAGCTCCCGAGCCGCCACCCGCGCCGCTCGCGGGGCTGGTCGCCGGGGCCGTGGCGCCGGGGCTGGTCGCGCCCGGGCTCGTGCTCGTTTGTGCAAGCACAGGCATGGTTATGAAGGCGCTTGCCACAAGGCAGGCCGCCATGTGCTTCTTCAGCATCTGATGTCTCCTTGGATGATGGTCCGATCGCGTTGCCTCAACGCGCAAAGACAACGGCGCAGGGCCCCTATTGGTTTCGATTCCGGAGGGGCTTTCGCTGCCCCTTTTAGGGGCATTCGAGGGAGTTGGGCGACATGTTGCCGTTCCGCATCGATCTACATGGTCCGTCGCTCACGAAAATCATCCTGGCCCGCTCCTTGCCCACCGATTCGCAAGCTTCAACCTGGTCGGAGTTGGCGCTCAATATGTCATCGAGGCCGCGTTGATGATGCCGGCGGCGAGGGACGCGGCGCCGAGAAAAAGCGCCGACGACAACTCGCCCGAAGCGATTCGCTCCGACAGGTTCGGCACTACGAGGCGCACGAGCCAATACACGATGATCTGCACCGCCATGGCGACGAGGCCCCACAGGATCAGATCGATGACGCTGCGCGCGTGGACGATGGCGCTCGACAGTGGCAGCGCAAAAGCGATCAGGCTGAAGCCCAGCGACACCGCGGCCGACAGCACGTTCTGTCGGATCAGGGCGAATTCGTTATGCGCCGTGACCAGGGCGTAGACGAACAGGTAAAGCGCGACGAGCGCCACCGCGATGCCGAAGTAGAGGAGAAAGTAGGGCAGGCCCGAGATCGCCGCCGTCACGTCAGCTCCCCTTTGATTGGCGGATTCACGGAAGCAAGCTTAGGCGGGTTCGAAGGCAATTGCGACACCGCGCGCGACGCTTGCCGGTACCACCAGCCGAGACCCGATATGCTGATACGGCACGCCGCCAGCATCGAGATGGGCGGCCATGGCGTGGATGTCCGCAACGCGCAAGGCAAACGCCGCAAATTCTGCGCGGTGGGGATCGACGTCGACGGAGCCGTAGAGCTCTGCGGCGTCGTCGGGCGTGACCGCGTCAACGCGGCCGCCCTCAAGCGCGATGGACAGATCATGCCCGGCGGGACTCGCGGCCGGGGTGCCGGCGAAACCCTCGAGGAAGGTGCGATGCCGCCCCGGCTCCGCCGCCGCGAGAACGACGGCGGACACGGCCCCGGCGCCGTTCGCGTGCACCTGAAGGGCGGCGTTCCAGAGGTTTTCCGGATGATGGTGCTGGCAGACGAAAAACCCCGCATCCGGGGCCGCCGGATTGACCGCGAAGGCGAGCGTGAAGGCAACCTCCACGTCCGCGCCGTCCGCCCGCCGCCCGCGTCGGCGAAAAGAAAACGGCTCGAAATGGCCAATGCCCGCCTTCGCGAAGGAGGTGGCGTCGGCCGTGGCGTCCTCCGTGCCGAGGACCAGCATGGCGAGGCCCTCGCGGCGAGCGAGATAGTCGCGCACGAAAGCGCCGAAGCTGAAGACGCGCGGCCCATGCGGGGGGATGTCGGGCCCCTCCCCGACCGCGATCAACTCGATGAACGAGGTCGCAAACTGGATCAGCCGATTCTCGGTGCCCCAGGGATGGCGGTTCTTCGCGCCGACCTGGAAGCCGAGGCGCTCATAGAGGCGCACCGCGCCGTCGAGATCGCGCACCGCGAGGACGAGGTGGTCGATGCGGCGCGTCACGGTTGGCCCAACCTCAAGCTTTGCGGAACTGGCGCGGCGCCTCTTGCGCCCTGAGGTCGGCGAGCACGGTTTCGCCGGCGATCGCGACCTGGCCGACGCCGACCAGGAGCTGGGCGGTCGGCGGCATGTAGACATCAACCCGCGAGCCGAAGCGGATGAGGCCGAAACGCTCGCCCGCCCCGAGCTCGTCGCCTTGCTTGACGAAGCTGACGATGCGGCGGGCGACAAGCCCGGCGATCTGCACGACGCCGATCTTGGCGGCCGCCGTCTCGATGACGAGGGCGTTGCGCTCGTTGTCCTCGCTTGCCTTGTCGAGCTCGGCGTTGAGGAAGAGCCCCGGCGTGTAGAGAATCTGCGTGATCCGCCCCGCCACCGGGCTGCGGTTCACGTGGCAGTCGAACACGTTCATGAACACCGAGACGCGCTGCATCGGCTCGGCCGGAAGCTCCAGCTCCGGCGGCGGCACGAGCGTCGTGATCATGCTGACTCGGCCGTCGGCGGGCGACACCACAAGGCCGTCGCGGATGGGCGTCACCCGCTCGGGATCGCGGAAGAAATAGCACATCCACAAGGTGACGATGACCAGGAGCCAGCCGAGCGGCTCCCAGAGCTGACCGACGATCACGGCGGCGATCGCCGCGATGACGATGAACGGATAGCCCTCCTTGTGAATCGGCACGAGCAGCCGGCGGGCGGAGGCGAGGATGTCGTTCATAAGGGCGCTACGGTGGTGGCGGGATCAGGGGCGGGATGGCATCGCGCCCCGCCCGCGTCAACCGGCGAGGCTCACGCGGCGCGCTTCTTCCTCCTCTTCGGCGCGTTCGGCCTCTTCGGCGCGCTTCAGGGCCTCGCGCGCCTGCTCCGCCTGACGCTGGCGGCTCCACAGGGCCGCGTAGACGCCGCCTTTCGCGAGAAGCGCATTATGCGTGCCGCGCTCGACGATGACGCCGTGGTCGAGAACGATGATCTCGTCGGCTCCGATCACCGTCGACAGGCGATGGGCGATGACGAGCGTCGTGCGGCCTTTGCTGACTCGATCAAGGGCATCCTGGATCTCTTTCTCGGTGAACGAATCGAGCGCCGAGGTGGCTTCGTCGAGCACCAGGATCGGCGGGCCCTTGAGGATCGTCCTCGCGATGGCGACGCGCTGCTTCTCGCCGCCTGACAGCTTGAGCCCGCGCTCGCCGACGGAGGTCTCGTAGCCCTCCGGCAGCAGGCGGATGAAGCGGTCGATCTGGGCGAGCTGGGCGGCCTCCCGCATCTCCTGGTCGGAGGCGTCCCAACGGCCGTATTGGATGTTGTAGCCGATCGTGTCGTTGAACAGCACCGTGTCCTGCGGAACCATGCCGATGGCGGCGCGCAGGCTCTTCTGGGTGACGTCGGCGATGTCCTCGCCGTCGATGAGGATTTTTCCGCGCGTCGGCTCGTAGAAGCGGAACATGAGGCGCGAGATGGTGGACTTGCCCGCGCCCGAGGGCCCGACGATAGCGACCGTCTTCCCGGCGGGCACCTCGAAGGTGACGCCTTTGAGAATTTCGCGCTCGGGCACATAGGCGAAATGCACGTCCTCGAAGCGGACGCTGCCCTCCCGGACAACGAGCGGTTTGGCGCCCGGCCGGTCCTGGATCTCGGGGTTCTGCTCGAGGATGCGGAACATGTCGTCGATGTCGATGAGCGCCTGTTTGATCTCCCGGTAGAGCATCCCCATGAAGTTGAGCGGGATGTAGAGCTGGATCAGCATGGCGTTGACCAGGACGAAGCTGCCGATGGTTGCCCGTCCCGCCATGATGTCGCGGGCGGTGAGCGCCATGATGATGGTCATGCCGATCGTGAAGATCACCGCCTGCCCGGAGTTGAGGACGGCGAGGGACGTGTAGGTTTGCGTCGAGGCCCGCTCGTAGCGCTCCATGGAGCGGTCGTAGCGCTGCGTCTCGCGCGCTTCCGCGCTAAAATATTTGACCGTCTCGAAGTTAAGGAGCGAATCGACGGCTTTGGTGCTGGCGTCGGTGTCGCTTTCGTTCATCTGCTTGCGGATCGTGATCCGCCATTCGGTCGCCTTGTAGGTGTAGGCGAGGTAGACGATCACCATGCCGACGACGACCGCCGAATAGAGCCACGTGAACTCGTAAGCGAGGATGCCGATGACGAGCACCAATTCGACGATGGTCGGGATGAGCTGAAGGACGAACAGCCGGGTCAGTTCCTCGATGCCGTTGCGGCCGCGTTCGAGCACACGCGTCAGGCCACCGGTCTTGCGCTCCAGGTGGAAGCGCAGGCTCAGGCGGTGCATGTGCTCGAAGGTCTTCAGCGCCAGTTGCCGGACCGCATGCA
>WUUC01238834.1_pt1 | contig 12357 bp, 12 predicted proteins | sample 6278441 | NCBI WGS metagenome assembly WUUC01 (sample SAMN13675441, study PRJNA597444) | soil metagenome | isolation source: soil | place: USA: Washington | collected 2017-10 | reverse complement strand
GCGGCGCCCAGAAGCGTGCGATCAGAGGATGGGAGACAGCGATGCATTACGCGATTGCGATCTGCGCCGGCCTGTTCTTATTGGCTGCAGACATGACGCCGACATTGGCGGCGGTTTCGGAGGCGACCAGGCGGGCTTGCGAAAAGAAAGCCTATGAAGCGCGGCCGGCTCTCAGGGCTGATGAGAAAGAAGCGTTCGTGGCCAATTGCATAGCCGACGCAACGGTTGTGAAGCGCCGGAAGCGATACTAGGCGGCCTTGCGCGGCGTGGCGCAAGTTCCGTTAACCGCGCCTCACGAAGGTTTGAAATCGCGCACCTCAACTGGCGGAAAATCTGCCATAGATCAGTAGCCTAAGGAACTTTCGGCCCAAATTGAGCGTTCCAAGGGCCGAGAAAGAGAGGTGCCACGATGCGTACCCGTCTTGCTGTTTCGCTGTTCGGCATGGTCTGCGCAGTTGGACTGGTGGCGGCCGCGCCCGCGTCGGCCGTTCCCCAGACCAGCGCGTTGAAATCAGCCTATGACCAAACCCAATTGGGGCCGGTGCAAGAGGTCAGGCACCGGAGATGGTATCGCCGTCATGCCTACCGATATCGGCCCTATTATCGGCGACACTGGTATCGGCCATACGCCTATTACCGCCCGTATTACTATCATCCGTACGGCTACTGGCCCTATCACCGGCCGTGGTACGGGCCGGGCGTGAACCTCTGGTTCGGTTTCTAAAAGGCCGTTCGAGCGAAGAATACGCTTCTGTGAAGCTCGCACTTCGCGAGGCGTGCCGAGACGCGGCCTATCGAGAGGCTTGGCCCACTCGTCCCACGCATAGCAAGCTTCGAACCTTCCTCAACAAATCGATCCACCCTCGCGCTCTGTTTCACACAGCCGAAATGTGCGGAGGCCATCCTCGCGCCCGCGGGGTAGCGGCTTCAACATGAGGAGGTTAGTGATGGACACGCAACCGGAGATGGATATCGAGCGTGACGTCGAGAAGGAGTTTGAGCTCTCGGCGTTTATCGCCGAACTGCGGCGCCTCGCCGATGCCCTGGAAAAGGGCGAGTCTTTCCTGATCGAGGTCGAGGGCGAGACGATTTCCGTGCCGGCCTCGGCGACGTTCAGCGTCGAGCACGAGCGGAGCAGCGAAGAGGGTGAAGAAGGCGAGGAACCCGAGATCGAGGAAGAGCTCGAGTTTCAAATCAAGTGGACGGCGTAACTGCGCAATCGCACCAACGAGAGGCCGGTGATCCGGTCTTTCGATTAGGCGCTAAGGACGATCGCGAGCTCCGCTCTGCACGAGCGGATCTCGCGATTTAACGTTTCGATCCGCGCCGGGAGCTTGCGCCGCGACGCGAACTGCTTCCGCCGCGCTTTGCGGCTGATCCCGTTCGACGCGTGCGCGCGCTTGCCGCTTTGGGCTTCGAAGCACGCGTCGCCTTGCGGGTGCTAGCAGTCTTTCGAGCGCTCGATGCTCTACCGGGAGACTTGCGTGTGCTCGCCTTGGCGCGACTGGTCCGCTTGCCGGCGGTCTTCGCCGCCGGTTTTGCTCGCGTCCTCTTCGTGGCGGCACGGGCTTTCGCCGGCGTGGCTTTGCGTGTCCGTGAGGTTGCCGTCTTCTTCCGAGCGGAGGTGCCGCTCTTCTTCGCCCGCGGGCGCCGCGTCACGGCCTTCCGCGCTGTCTCGGTAACGGAAGAAACGGCATCCGCAATCGCGGTGCCCGCCGTCTTCGCCGCTTCGACAGTGGCTTCGAGCCCGGTTTTGGCCGCCTCCGTGGCCGTGCCGAAGATGCCCTCTTGTTCCTTGTCCATTTCGTCCTCCTCTTGTTGCCCAAGGATAGACTGGGCTGGTCGCTCCCTCACATTCCCGTTCGATTGCTTTCGAACTTTCGCCGGAGTCCTGCTCGCGAGCAAGCGTTTCGCATGGCGCGCCGGCGAGTCCACTCTCACAGTAAAGAAGCCCGGGCTGCTTCTTCCGAAGCAGGCACCGGGCTTCTGAAGCGCGGCCAGCAAAGGGGAGGGGAGGAGCCAGCCGACCGCCTCCGCTCAACGCAGCCAAAGGAGTTCAGTTCCGAGCGGCGGCCAGCTTGAGCAAGAGCGTCGCGATCGCGGCGGGAACCGGCTCCTCGGCTACATGGGCGAAATGTCGCCCGAGCTCGGCAACGATACGGCTGTGCTCCGAGTCATCCATCCGCGGCCGAATCTCGATTAGCTGGGCCTGTTTGTGGAACTCGTCTGTCCCTTGCATAGGTGCAAGTTTTCGGGATGAAGCGGTAAAGACGGCTTAAAAGGAGGGAGGCGAGGAGAGCGAATTACAGAGCGAGGTTAACAGTACAGACAACACCTGCGGGCGAGAACTCTATTTTCGCGCCGCCAAGATCGTGCTTCAGCGCGTTGTGGATGAGCTGCGTGCCGAAGCCTTTATGCCTAGGCGCTTTGACGTTCGGACCTCCGGACTCGCGCCAGCAGAGCCTCACGCCGGACTTGGTCCCGTCATTCGTGAGTTCCCATCCGATCGAGACCGCGCCTGAACCGTTCGAGAGCGCTCCATATTTAATAGCGTTCGTCCCGAGCTCATGCAGGATGAGCACGAGCAGAAGCGCCTTGCCGGGATCAAGAGACGCCTCGGGGCCGGAAAACGCGAAGCGCTGGCCATGGTGTTCCTCGAAGGGCGCCACGGCACGCTGCACCACGTCCTGCAGGGGCGTCCGCCCCCAGTGATGGCGCGTTAGCAGGTCATAAGCATTGGCGAGGCTGTGCAGACGCGCAATGAACGCCGTCCGCTCCTCGACAGGGGCCTTGCGGAAGGTTTGGCTCGCGATCGATTGCACCGTAGCCAGCGTATTTTTCACCCGATGCTTGATCTCGTGGAGGAGAAGCTCCTTCGTCTCCTCCGCGCGCTTCTGGTCCGAGATGTCACGCGCGATCTTCGACACGCCGATTACCGTTCCGTCGGACTTCTTCACAGGCGAAACCGTGAGCGAGACGTCGACGAGGCTTCCGTCCTTCCGCTGCCGCACTGTTTCAAAATGGTTAAGCTGATCGCCGGCACCAATGCGGCGGAGAATTTCAACTTCTTCATCGTGCCTGGCCGGCGGAATGATTGTGCTAATCGGCTTGCCGATCATCTCCTCCGCGGAATAACCGTAGAGCCGTTCGGCACCCTGATTCCAGCTCGTCACGATGCCCTTCAAGTCCTTGCTGACGATGGCATCGTCAGACCCCTCGACAATGGCGGCGAGTCGTTGAACGGCTAGTTCGGTGCGACTGCGCTCGCTGATGTCGATCAGCATGTTGACCGCCCCAAGGAGCTCACCATCTTCGCCGAAGAGCGGCGTGGGGAAAGGAAGGAATGGCACTCGTGTGCCGTCGGGTCTCTCGGCCACGGCGTCGATGCCCCGCACCGGCTCGCGCGTCTTCAACGCGACTGCCATGGGGCATTCCTCATGGGGAAGGGGCGTGCCGTCGGGCAAATAGATCTTCCAGGAACCGCAAAATTCGCTCTTCCCGAGTTCAGGGGTGCAGCCCCAAAGAGCGACGGCGGCGTCGTTGAAATAGGTGATACGGCCTTCGGCGTCGGTCGTGTACACGGCAGCCGGCAAGTTGGCCATCAGCGCCTCGAATTTGAGCTCGCTCTCGCGCAGTCGGGCGCCCTCGCGGATGAGCTTGCGGCTCAAATCCTCGACGAGCGCGCGCGAGCGCCGCTCCTCGTTTTCAATGTGCTTGCGATCGCTGATGTCGTCGAAGCAATTGACGGCGCCGACAATGCGGCCGGCCGTATCGGTGACCGGGTTGATGTTGACGAGCACGACGAGCCTTGAACCGTCGACACGCTCGATCTCGAGCTCCGCCCCTCGCACCGGCTTCCCGGTTCGGAGGACCTCGGCCATGAGGCAATGCTCATGATCAATCGGCGTGCCGTCCGCGCGATACATTCTGAGGCTACCGCAGAAGCGCTCGTCCGGGGTGCCAAGGGACGGTTCCCGCCCCCACAGCTCGGCAGCTCGCCGATTGAAACGGATGATGCTGCCGTCCTTATTACAGGCATAGGCCGCGACCGGCAGCGCATCGAAAATCCAGTCCGGGAGATCGAGGACTTGCCGAGCAAAGCCCCCATCGATCGTCGGATAGCTCGGAATCGGCGGAACTTGCGCGCTCTTGCGACGACGCGGCGCGCTCACCGAAACAGGATCGACCACCCCACGCTCTCCCAAGCCACGAAAACGCCTAAATGTCGTTGGACCCCGCCAATTATATGTGTATGTGGTCCAAAACCTTCAACTACCAAGAGGATGCGTGGTTCCCTCCTGCCATTTTGCCGCCGCCTTTTAGCAGGCAAGCAGCCCCTTGCTTCACGCCTCTGGAAGAGGCGGACCCGCGAAAGGGTTGATATCCCGGCTCTTGATGCTACCTAGGGGCTGGTGACGGTCGTCCCTCCCGTCACTGGTTCCCCCCCAGGAACCGGAGAAGCCCCGTCGCCCCCCGTACGGGGCTTCTTCTTTGTTTGCTCCAGATGCTTGTCTGCTGGTCGCGAGGGACGCGGAGACTGCTTGCCGTGGCGTGTGCAGATTAGGTCTGGGCCCGAACAGAGCTAAGCGAACGCTAGGACCCCGCCCACCGCCGGGGTCTTCGCGTCCCTGCCGGGGACAACGCAAATAGAAAATGCGAAGCAGCCAGCCCGTCAGATTCGTCCGAGCAGCACCAAGATCAGGACGATGATCAGGACCGTCCCGAGAATTCCCGAGGGGTATGGTCCCCAGGCGGCGCTGTACGGCCAACTTGGCAACGCCGCGATTAAGAGCACGACAAGAATGATGAGGAGGAGGGTTCCAAGCGGCATGTTCATGCCTCCGTCGCTAGATGGCACGTGAACGTGCAACTGGCGCACCCGGTTCCTCAGTACACAGCTTTATGAAGTCCGCGCCAGAGGGCGGGCTCGAGGGGCGGGAGCGCCCAACTCTCCGGGTCGTTATCCACTCTTTCCACAGAAACGATGGAGCCTTTCGAGCGTTGTCCTGCCGGCCCAAGTTTAAGCGTGGCCGTTCTCAGGCGGAGCTGGTCGCGTGAAAGTGGCGTCGGTAACCTAGTTTAGATCAGCTCCGCTTCAGGACTTGGGCACGCGCAAAAGTCATTAATTTCAAAAGATTGACCGGTTCTGCCGCTTTCGGGCCGTAGGTTCTGCGCCCCATCCGTCAATTCGTGCTACGAAGGGCCCTTGCGGGTGCGCGTCCTCGGCGCGCCTCCGGCCATTCCACACGGCTGGGATTGTCCTTCGATGCAAAGACCGGCGCGCGTGATGCCGAAGGCCTCCGAAACCGCGTTCTATAAGAACGAGGAGGAGAAGCCTGAACCAGCGCGTCGGGCCGGCGCGAAAAAGCGGATCGCCCTCGTCATATCCCACCTTGGACCTGGCGGCGCACAACGCGTCGTGACCAATGCCGTCGACGCGCTAGTGGCGCGCGGGATTGACGTGCATCTCCTCGTCTTCACCGAGCGTGCCGACTCGTATCCGCTCAACCCCAAGGCGGCGAGGCATTTCTGGATGCGAGGGGGAGAAGGGGCGAGCGCGTCGGCACTTGACGCCGGGCCGGAAAGTGACGCCCGCTCTGCGGGAAGCTCGACCGGCGAACAAAGTGGTTCGCGCACTCTGCGGCTTATGCCGACCTGGCTCGCTTTCGCCTATGAGCTTGTCCGCATCTCTGTTTGGCTGCGGCGTACAATCCGAGAGATCGCGCCCGACGCGGTTCTGTCCTTCCTTACTCAGACGAACATCCTCGCAGTTCTCGCAACGAGAAGGCTCAATACGCATCTTGTCATCTCAGAGCGCAACGATCCGCGCCTCCAGCGCCACCGCCCGCGCGTCGAGTTCCTGCGCAGGTTCTTTTATCGCTTCGCCGATGTCGTGACGGCAAACAGCGAGGGAGTGCTCGCTAGCCTCGAAAGCTTCGTGCCCAAGGAGAAGCTTGCCTTTCTTCCCAATCCTCTCGCCAGGAGCTTAGGGGACAAGAAAGCGTCGCTCGCCGGCCTGGCGGTTGTGACAGTGGGCCGGCTCGTGCCGCAAAAGGGCCTCGACGTGCTTCTTCGGGCATGGGCAACCGCCTCACCTCGATTGCCGGGTTGGCGTTTGGCGATGCTTGGCGGAGGGCCGCTCGAAGACGAATTGAAGCAGATGACGGTGGCACTCGGGTTGGTGGGCAGCGTGGATTTCATGGGCCATGTCTCTGACCCATTCCCGATCTTGCGGAGCGCCGAGCTGTTTGTTCTCACCTCGCGTTTCGAGGGAATGCCGAACGCTCTCCTGGAGGCGATGGCTTGCGGTTTGCCGGCGATTGTCTCCGACGCTTCACCGGGACCGCGAGAACTGATCGGAACCGGCGAGAACGCGGCCGGCCTCATCGTGCCGGTCGAGAATGCAGATGCTACGGCCGAAGCGATTCTGCGCCTTGCCGGAGATGAGCCTCTCCGGCGGCGCTTCGGATGTGCCGCGCGCGAGCGAGTCGCGCCTTACGATCGCGACCGAGCCGTCGATGCTTGGCTACGCCTGCTCAATTGCGGGTGAGCCGTGCGCATTGGTTTCGTCATTCCAGGCCTAGGTCCAGGCGGCGCCGAACGCGTCGCGACACTCCTTGCAAACGAATGGACTCGGCGGGGGCATGAAGTCGTCTTTGCCACGTTTGAGGAGTTCGGCGGCGAACCGTTCTTCCCGGTGGACAAGCAGGTCGAGATTCATCGCCTGGGCGCGGCGCTTTCGCGTGGCCTCGCGCAGCAAATTTCGCACAATACAAAACGCGTTGCGCGGCTTCGCTCCTGGCTGAAACAGCATCGGCCCGATGCGGCAGTTGCATTCATGACGGAGGCGAATGTCCTCGCGCTCTGGGCCGGTCTCGGCACGCGCATTCCGGTCGTCGTATCGGAACGCAATCAACCGGAACGGCCGGGGCTCGGAGCTTTGCACAGACTCGCCCGTCGCGTCTCATATCCCTTCGCCGCCGCGTTTGTCGCGCAGACTGAGCAGATCGCCGGCTGGGCGAGAAGCCGTTTCAAAATACCGGTGACAGTCATTCCCAATCCCATTCGGCACGAGGCAGGGAGTAAATCGGAACAGCCGTCCGATGGCCGCATCCTGCTCTCGATCGGGCGGCTGAATAAGCAGAAGGGCTACGATGTTCTGCTCAAGAGCTTCGCGGCCGTTTCTGGCAAGCATCCGGATTGGAGGCTTGTCATTTACGGCGAGGGGCCGGAACGGGCACATCTAGAGGAACTGCGCCGAAAAAGTCCGTGTCCCGAGCGAATAACCTTGCCGGGTGCCACTAAGTGCGCCGGCGGCGCGCTAGCGCGGGCCGGTCTTTTCGTCTTGCCGTCGCGTTTCGAAGGCTATCCGAATGCTCTTCTCGAGGCTCTCGGATCGGGACTTCCCGTGATTGCCACCGACTCGCCCGGGGCCTCAGCGGAAATCCTCGCCCATGGAGAGTATGGACTCCTCGTTCCGCCGGAGGACCACAGCGCCCTGACCGTAGCCCTCGACCGGATGATGTGCTCCGCCTTGTTGCGAGCGTCCTTCGCGGCCAAGGCGCGCGATGCGGTGGCGCATCTGCATGTCGCGGAAATCAGTGTGCGTTGGCTCGAGCTTGTCGAGCGAGTATTGGCGTCCAGGTCGATAAAATAGCTGTTCTTGGGTCTCATAGTTCGTAGTACGAGGGGGTGAAGGCGCCATGGCGCGCCTTGGCAGGCCTTATCTTGCCGGGGCGGCCGCGGGTCCGTCCGGTTGCCCCGTCGGACCCGCGACGCGCTTGGCCGGGATCTTTAATGCAACGCAACGCTACGGCAGATGGAATTCTCGGATCGGCTGCATTTCCGGCCCGGATGTTCACTCAGGGGCGCAACTACGCGACTCTGGTCGGCTGGCTGCTCTATTCGGTCTTCAAAGGACGGGAGAAAACGCTTCTTTTCGCCATTCTCCTCAACCTCGTGCACCTTGCCGCGCAGGCTGCCGCGATTTTCGTCATCTACTGGTACGCAAAGCAGATGGAGGGGAGCGGCGTTGCAACCATACCCTTCCTCCAGTTTCAGCTGAATCTGAACAGCGAGCTGCACTGGCTCTGGGGGGTCGTGATCTTATCAACGGCTTGCTTCGTCATCAGTGCTTCCTTGCTTTTTTGGTCTCGCAAGCTGGTGTACGATATCGCCGAGGCGTATTACGCAAAGAGCCTCGAAAAGCTTGTTTTCGACCTGCGCCGCGTGCCCGACCCCAGGGCGCCCCTCGCAAGTCGGCTGCTCATCGACTTCGGCATTGGTGGTCTTACTACGGGTTGCCGCCGCGGAGCGCTGATCGCGTCGGCAATGACCAATGCGCTCGCCGCGCTCGTAGGTGCTGCCGGCGCTATGGTCTTTCTGCTCCGGATCGACGCCGCGTTAACGCTGCTGATTGTGGTCTCAGCCGCCGGAGCGGCGCTCCTCCTCTACCCGCTGACCCTGCGCGCGGTCAAAGTTACCAAGGCGCAGGAGAAGGCGCAGAGGGCATTCAAGCTCGAAAGCCGAAAAATTCTCGAGAACCGCGCGTGTGAGCCACCGATAACCGAGTTGACGACGGCCGCTGCAGTCGCTCACACGTCGCTGCTGCGGCGTAGGGTGCTGACGGAGCTTGTGTTCGCGATCGAGATCGGCGTCACCATCATCCTTGGCGTGGTCATCTATTACATGGCGAGCCAGGCCTTCGCCGGGAGAGAGGACTGGGCGACCTTCATTGCCTATATCGGCGCCCTCCGCATCGCATTGACCGGCGCTGCCGCCGCCATTCAGGCCGTGGCCAATATCAGCCGCTTCTATCCGCGAATCGTCCGCTATTTTCTCTTCGTCAGAGACGTAGAGAGATCGGATAACGTGCCCCTGGCGAAAATCGAGCCCGGCGATGAGGTGGTTCTCGGCACGCTATCTGGTGGTACGGACGTGACTGCGAAGGCCGGTGACCGCATCGCGCTTTACACGACCAGTAGAGTGAATGACGTCTTGCTGGCACTCATTGGCGCCCGACCGGTGGCGGTTTCGCTGCCCATAGCCACTGCAGTCGCGGACTCTGCCGGGATTTCATCGGACGCCGCCGGCATTGCGCTCATTGACTTCCACAAACTGGGCGGCGATCCGGCTCGGCTCGATGCCCTAGTGGAAGGACTGCGCGGCAAAATCGTGCTTCTAAGTTACAGCCGCCCCGATAAGATCGGCGCGGGCGGAGAGGTCCGACTGTTGACCATCGCCGGGCACGAGCTTCAACGCTATGTGCCGATTGGAACTCCCGAAGCGGATGCAGCGATTGACGAGATCGAGCGAGCTGCAACAAAAGACGGTCTTTCAATCGATGAGGACGATGAAGAGGAACTTTAGTCAACCCGATTGTGATTTCGCGCTAGCCAGAAGGGTTATGAAAGAGCAAACCGTTTCAAAAATTGAACGTAAACGCCGTGGGTTTGCCAAGTGGCGTCTGGGCAATCCCTCGAAATCGTTCAAGGATTATTTTGCAGAAAAGGTGCAGCGAAAAGTCAATGCCGGAAGAGCCCATGCCAGCCTCGGGCGCAATCTGAAGAACGAAAACTTCGTCAAGGCTCCGGCTACCGTCTTTCCGAGAAACTCATCGCATTCGGTCTGAAGGCGACCGATACTTGTGTCGATTACGGATGTGGCACGTTGCGCGTCGGTTTGCATCTCATCAGGCACCTCGCGCCCGGGCGCTATTGGGTTATGGATGTGAGTGAGTTCTTGTTGGAGGAAGGCAGAAAGATCCTCGGGGAGGGCCTGTTTCTGGCCAAGCGGCCGAACCTGCGCGTCATAAGCGCTGGATCAGTCGCTGAGGCGGCCGCTGAGAAGCCAGCAATACTTTTGCCCTCGAAGGTGCTGAACTGCAACTCTATATCGAAAACATCATGAAGATTATCGGGACATCGGGACAAGCTTTCATTACTGGAAAGTGAAGCAGCGCAGAGACAAAGCAGTACAGCGGAAGGAGTTGGGCGCATGGCCTGCCCTCGATCGAGAAATTTGTTGCAGCGTAGGATGGTAACATCGAGGTGCTCGAGAGCAAAGAGATTGAGCTCGAGGGAATAGACATAGCGGCCAGAAAGGGCATGTTCCGGATTACCCGATAGCTCGATGTGGTCTGGGCTTAAAAAATTTCTCTTTGGGGAACGTAGATCGGCGCGGGGGATCCGGCGTGAATGTAGCGGGGCATGATATCAGGGCGGGACATCCGGCCTTTATTATTGCTGAGATCGCTCAGGCGCATGACGGCTCCCTCGGCATGGCGCACGCCTTCATAGACGCGGCGGCCGATGCCGGCGTCGACGCCGTCAAGTTCCAAACGCATCTTGCCGATGCTGAATCGACCCTCGACGAGCCGTTCCGCGTCCGCTTTTCGCGCCAAGACGCAACGCGGATGGATTATTGGCGCCGGATGGAATTCACGCCTGAGCAGTGGCATGGTCTTGCCACCCATGTGCGCGAAAGGGGTCTTGTCTTTCTCAGTTCGGCATTCTCAGTTGCCGCGGTCGAGCTGTTGAAGGGCATGGGCGTCGCCGCATGGAAAATCGGGTCCGGGGAGTTCACCGCCCGCGAGCTCTGGGACGCCATGATGGCCGTGCCCGCACCGATCTTGTTTAGCACGGGGATGGCGACGCGAGCGGAGACGCGGCTCGCCGCAGATTTGTTTCGGTCGAAGGGATGCCCCTTCGCCTTGCTTCAATGCACGACCGCTTACCCCGCGCCGCTCGACATGGTCGGCTTGAACGTCTTAGAGGAGCTTCGTGAGGAGTTCGGATGCCCTGTGGGTCTCTCGGACCATAGCGGCAGCATTTTTCCAGGACTCGCCGCCCTTGCTCGCGGTGCCAACATTCTCGAAGTGCATGTCACCTTCGATCGCCGTATGTTTGGGCCCGACAGTTCAGCGTCGCTGACCTTCGAGGAGCTAACCACGATTTGCGGCATGCGCGATGCTCTGAAAATCATGGATTCGCATCCCGTCGATAAAGACGAGATGGCGAAGCGCTTGAATGGGCTCCGCGAGACCTTCGGCCGGAGTCTTGCGCCCTCACGGCCGCTTTCAGCCGGCGCTGTTCTAAGTGCTGACGTGTTGACCGCGAAAAAGCCGGGCGGGGGCATTTCGCCGGACGAAATCGGAAAAATTTCCGGCAAGCGCCTGGCGTGCGATGTAACGCCGGACCGGATCCTGCGCTGGACCGATTTGGTAAAGGAGTGACCTTGAGCCGTCGAAAAGTCTGCGTCGTCGTCAATAGCAGGGCCAATTACGGCCGCATCAAGAGCTTCATGCGTGCTGCGCGAAGCCAGCCGGGCCTTGAGCTTCAGCTGATCGCAGGAGCCTCGGCGCTTCTTTACCGGTTCGGCTCCGCAATCGACGTGATGCGCAAGGACGGCTTCGAGCCTGACGCCATCGTGCATTCGATCGTCGAGGGTGAAACCCCCATCACCATGGCGAAATCGGTTGGACTCGGCACCATCGAACTCGCCACTCAATTTCAGGCGCTCCAGCCGGACGTCGTTCTAACCGTTGCCGACCGGTTTGAGACGATCGCAACGGCGATCGCCGCAAGCTACATGAACATCCCTGTCGCACACACTCAAGGTGGTGAAGTCACCGGTTCCATCGACGAGAACGTGCGGCACGCGATCACCAAGCTCTCGCATCTCCATTTCCCGGCAACGGAGCGTGCGCGGGATTTTCTCCTGCGGCTCGGTGAGCAGCCGGAAACGGTGCACCTCACGGGCTGCCCCTCGATCGACACACTGACGGAAATCGACCTGTCCCTCCCGGACGATATTTTTCGCCGCAATCGCGGCGTCGGAGCTCAACTCGATCCGAAGAAGCCATTCATTCTTGTGATGCAACATCCCGTGACGACCGAGTATGGCGATGGCCTTGCGCAGATAAACGCCACGCTCGAGGCGGTGGAGCGGGTTGGGCGAAAGGGCATGCAGGTTGTGTGGCTTTGGCCGAATGCGGATGCAGGTTCCGATGATGTCTCCAAGGGCCTGCGCGTCTTTCGGGAGCGGTGCAATCCCGATTACCTCATGCTGGTCCGCAATTTCGACGTTGAGGACTATTCCCGGCTCCTGAACAACGCCGCCTGTATCGTTGGCAACACCTCCTCGGGGCTTCGCGAGGGCTCGTACCTTGGCACGCCCTGCGTCAATATCGGTTCGCGGCAACGCGATCGCGAACGCGGGCCAAATGTCATCGACGTGCCGCACGACGCTGACGCGATATTTGCGGCAATCGAACGCCAGCTATCGCATGGGCACTATCCCCGCTCGCTCATTTTTGGCGACGGCAGCGCTGGCAGGCGGATCGCCGACATCCTCGCC
>WUUC01220365.1_pt1 | contig 12358 bp, 11 predicted proteins | sample 6278441 | NCBI WGS metagenome assembly WUUC01 (sample SAMN13675441, study PRJNA597444) | soil metagenome | isolation source: soil | place: USA: Washington | collected 2017-10 | reverse complement strand
TGACGTCGCCGTAGCGGACCGCCGTGTTCTTGGCGAGGATCGTGATGCCCTTCTCGCGTTCGAGGTCCATCGAGTCCATCACGCGGTCGGCCACGTCCTGGTTGCTGCGGAAGGCGCCCGACTGCCACAACATCGCGTCGACCAACGTCGTCTTGCCGTGGTCGACATGCGCGACGATCGCCACGTTGCGCAGGTCGTCGCGTGCGGGCATGGGAGCCAGTGTATGGGTAGCCCGACGCGCGCCGGTTGATGGAGAAGATGACCCTCGACGCACTGCACGCGATCATCCCCTGACCCTCCGGTGGAGGAACTCGCTCCCCAGAGACGAACTAACCCCTGAGTCCCCGTCCAGGAGGTCCCTTCGCCATGCCCGACATGTGGAAGAGCGCGCCGGGAGCCGCCCGCGCCGCCGGTGCACGATCGACGTTCAAGAAGCTTGCAGGCTCGTTCCTCGTCGGCGCGATGTCGATCGGCCTCGCGTGGGCCGGGCAGGGCCTCGTCCCGATGGGCGACGACGACCCCCTCGACACGGCCATCCAGGGAGTGACGGCCCCGCGCAAGCAGGGCGCCGGCGACGAAACCGCTGCGGCTGCCGGCGTCCCGCAGCTCGATCTCGCGTCGGGCCAGCTTCTCGCAGGAGCGGGGAAGGTCTCGCTCCGACCGGAGCCGGTCCAATACGGCGGCGTGTGGGAACAGGACTACGACAAGTGCGCGAACCTCGCGCCCAACCCCACGGGGTTCCAGGAAGGCTTGATGCACGTCGCGGACTTCCGCGTCCGCTGGGCCGAGAACTCCGACTGCATCTTCATGGGCGGCTACGGGATCGGCCCGATGAACCCGATCGTCGAGTGGGACGACGAGTACGGGCTGTGGGCGCGCTCGGTCGCGATGAGCGACGGGACCGACACCGTCGTGCTCACGCTGATCGACGCCGTCTACTGGGAGGCCCACTACAACAACCTGTGCGACGGCTGCGGCTTCATGGACCTCGCGGAGTCGCTCGCGGACGAGACCGGCCTGACACCCGAGAGCTTCGTCTTCGCGTCGACGCACAGCCACACCTCACCGGACTTCATCGGGGGCTGGGGCGGCGTCCCGCAGTGGTACATGGACCAGGCGACCGCGTCGCTCGAAGCCGCCGCGACCCAGGCGATCGCGTCCATGGAGCCCGCGGTTCTCGAAGCCGGCGAGACCATCGCCCGTCAGTTCAACGGCGAGCGCCGCGACTTCTATCGCTCGGCCGAGGACGACGGCCTCTCGTGGTTCCGCCTCGTCGACGCGGACAACCAGCCGAGCCCCGAGGTGTGCACGACACCGACTCCTCCTCCCCCGGCGACGCCGGTCCCCGGGACGAAGCCGAAGCCGACGATCCCGCCGAGCCCGACGCCGATCTGTACTCCCCCCAACCCGGGGAGGGCCATCGCAACGGTCGGCGCCTACGCGGCCCACCCGGTGACTGCGGACGAGTCCACCGGGATCGGCGACGCGGACTTCCCCGCGGTCTTCGCCAAGCGCGTCGAGGACAGGTTCGGCGGCGTCGGGATGTTCCTGCAGACCGGCCTCGGCAACATGTCGCCCCGCGGCAACAAGATCGAGATGGGCAACGGCCTCGGTAACCTCCTTCCCGCAATCGGGGGCGGGACCCAGATCACGAACCCCGACGTCCGCGTCGGGCGCACCTTCTGGGCCCAGCCGGTTACGAACGTGCCGCTGGGCTCCCTCGGCGTCGCCGGTTTCTTCGACCGCAAGTTCAACGAGGCTCCCGCGAGCCTGAGCGAGGGCAAGGGACCGGAGAACCGGAAGTGCCGCTCCGCGTCACCGGTCTCGGTGCACACCTCGGTGAGCGCGGCGAAGATCGGCTCTCTGTGGATCACCGGCGGGCCCGGCGAGCTGTTCTCGAACCTCACGAACACGATCGAGGAGCGCAACACGCAGGGCGTGACCCTCGCGCTCGGACTCGTGAACGACGGCCTCGGGTACATAGTGCAGAGCTTCGAGACCGACCACGTCGGCCGGCAGGGCGCCGGCTTCGTCGGCACCACCGACGACAAGCCGCTCGGCGGCAGCCAGCCCGTGCCCCTGCCCCCGGTGGGCGTCGCCGAGTACGAGGACGCCTACTCCATCGACCACTGCTTCGGCGACGCGGTCCTCGAGAAGACGATCGCGCTGCTCGGAATGCTCTAGGTAGAGGCCGTGCGCGTCCCACGTCTCGTCGCAGCGGCGGGTACCGCTATCGCTGCAACGGTGGTCGCTCTTCCGCTCGCCGCGACGCGCCCGGCGGCGGCCGCGTCTCCGGGTTGCGAGTGGCTCGCGGGCGACCTGCACGTGCATACGACGTTCTCGCACGACTCGTACGGCGGCCCGGCCGACGACAACACCGGGCCCGAAGAGGCGTACACGCTCGGTCACTCCGTCGCGAGCCAGTTCGCCGTTGCGTCCGCGCGCCGGCTCGACTTCGTCGCGATCACCGACCACAACGACGTCCGCTCGCAGAGCGACCCGGGGTTCGGGACCCCCGGCGTGATCGCAATCCCGGGATACGAGGCGTCATACCGGGGGCATGCGCAGATGCTCGGAGCGCGGCGCGTCTACGAGGGACCGCACGAGACCGCGGCGGAGGTGCAGACGCTGGCGGACGGTCTCCGCGCGGACGGGGGCGTCTTCCAGGTGAACCATCCCGCGGATGGGTCGACGGACTTCCCGCACGACCGCGACTGGTTCTACGGTCACGCGGTCGTCCCGGAGACGGTGGAAGTCTGGAACATCTCGCGGCTGTGGCAGCCGCCGATGCCGTCCGGCTCGTCGAACGACGACGCGATCCGGTTCTGGGAAGGCTTCCTCGACGCGGGCCACCACGTCGGCGCGAGCGGCGGAAGCGACAACCACTACCTCGCCACGACCGCGGTCCAGGGAGTCGGCCAGCCGACGACGTGGGTCTGCGCGCCCGACGCGACCGTGTCCGGCGTGCTCGCGGGCTTGCGCGCGGGCCGGACGTTCGTCTCGCACCAGCCGCCGGCCCACGAGGGACCGCTCGTCTACCTGGAGGGCGACGGCGACCGTGACGGCACCTACGACGCGATCGTCGGAGACACCGTCCCGCCCGGGACGCCGCTGCGGGTGCGCGTCGACGGCGCGCCCGGCGCCTTGCTGCAACTGACCGGTACCGGAGGCCGGCCGCTCGGCGACGCGGTTTCCGTGACGAGCGCGGAGTTCACTCACGAGCTCGTGCCGGCGCACGACGTCACGTGGGTGAGGGCGGAGCTATTCGAGCCCGACGCGGCGGACGAGCGCGCGACCGCGTGCGACGGCGCCTTCGGGAACGAGACCACCTACTGCCGCAACGATCTGGCGGTTCTCGGGATGACGTCCGCGATCTTCCTGGAGGAGGCGTTCGATCCGGCGACGATGCTCATCTACACCGGACCGGCGAGTGCGAACGCCGGAGCGAAGGCGATCTTCTCGGCGACGCTGACGGGATCCGACGGTCCGGTCGCCGGCGCACCGGTGACCTTCACCTACCGAGGCCGCGCCTTCCCGGCGGTGACGGACTCGACGGGCCGGGCCGCGGCAGCGACGAAGGTCACGGGCCCGCCCGGACCCTACGAGCTGACGATCGCGTTCGACGGCACCGACCGCTACTCCCCCACCACCTGGACCGGGACGTTCACCGTCACGACCCCGTGACGGCACCATGAAGATTTGGGAAGGGCTGATGAGGGAATGACTTCCAGCGTGAGTGGAGCGAGGCGGACTCGGATCCTTCTGACGGCGACGGTGCTCGCCGTCGCGCTCGTGCCCGCGACGCCGGTCGGGGCCGAGGTCGACAAGTCCGACAACGTGCGGCGCACGCGGTCGTTCGCCTACAAGGGCGCCGTGTATCCGCCGGCCGCGCCCGACGACTACTTCAAGGGCGGGACCGACATGGCGTTCGACGGGAACATGATCTACGCCATGCAGCAGGGAGCGGACGGCGGCGTCCACATCATCAAGCGGACGCGCACGAAGCGGGGTCACGTCAAAATCGGGTTCGTCCCGTGCCCCGGCGAGCAGAACGACGTCGCGGTGATCGCGCCCCGGCTGATCGCTATCGGCTACCACACGTCACAGTGCGGCGTCGTGGGCGGCGGGATCCGGCTGCTCGACGTGTCGAGCCCGCGCAAGCCGAAGTATCTCGGCAGCGTCACGTTCGACGTAGGGTCGCACACGCTGACGAAGTACCCGGGTAAGCCCCTCATCTACTCGTCACCGAACGGGCTGGGCAACGTGCGCGGAGTCGAGCAGATCATCGACGTGTCGGACCCCATGAACCCGGAGATCGTCGCCAGCTACGCGAACCGCGCGAATTCGTGCCACGACCTCACGTTCTACTTCGACGCAGACCAGAAGCTCGCGTTCTGCCCGGGCTCCGACCGCACCGAGATCTGGGACGTCTCGGACCCGCTCGCACCGGTGCCGATCGGCGAGATCTTCAACCCGTCGATCTTCTATCACCACTCCGCCGTGGCGACCGACGACGGCAAGTACCTCGTCATCGGCGACGAGAACGTGGAGGCAGACGAGTGCGAGGGCGGTACGACCGGCGCGCTGTGGGTCTACGACATCACCGACCCGACGCTCCCGACGCCGGTGAGCTACTTCGGCATCGGCCGCGGCCAGGCCCCCGGGAGCGCGAACTCGGACCGCGAGAGCTACTGCACCGTACACCTCTACAACTTCATCCCGGGCACCTACGTCATGGTCGCGTCGTGGTACGCCGCGGGCATGAACGTCATCGACTTCTCGGACCCGGCGAACCCCGTCGAGATCGGCCACTACTTCGGGTCCGGCGACGACTACGTGAACTACTGGTCGGCGTACTGGCACCGCGGCCGCATCTACGCCAACGACCGCACGAGGGGCCTGGACGTCTTCCGCCCGAAAGGCCTCCTGCCGAAGCAGTAGGACGCGTTACTTGCGCGGCCCCCGTGGGGCGCTTTGTAGAGTGCAGCCGCGATGAGAACGGCACGGGGCGGTATCCGCGCGGAGGGACTGTCCAAGGCCTTCGGAGAGGTCCAGGCCCTGCGCGAGCTGAGCCTCGAGGTCGAGGAGGGGCGGGTCCTCGGGCTCCTCGGCCCGAACGGCGCGGGCAAGACCACGGTCGTCCGCATCCTCGCCACGCTGCTGCGCCCGGACGAGGGCCGCGCCGAGGTCGCCGGCCTCGACGTCGTCGCCCAGGCCGACGAGCTGCGATCGCTGATCGGGCTGGCCGGGCAGTACGCCGCGGTCGACGAGTACCTCACCGGGCACGAGAACCTCGAGATGGTCGGGCGCCTCTACCACCTACCGAAGGGGATCGCGCGCCGGCGCTCCGGCGAGCTGCTCGAACGCTTCGACCTCGTCGACGCGGCGAACCGGCCCGTCAAGACCTATTCCGGTGGGATGCGCCGCCGGCTGGACCTCGCCGCGAGCCTCATCGTCGCACCGCCGATCCTGTTCCTCGACGAACCGACCACGGGGCTCGACCCGCGCAGCCGCCTGGGGATGTGGGACGTCATCGGCGAGCTGGTCGCCGGCGGAACCACGGTCCTCCTCACCACGCAGTACCTCGAAGAGGCCGACCGGCTCGCCGACTTCATCGCCGTCATCGACCACGGCCGCACGATCGCCGAGGGAACCTCCGACGAGCTCAAGGCCCAGGTCGGCGGCGAACGGCTCGAGGTCACCGTCGCGCGCGACAGCAACCTCGACACCGCCGTCTCGGTCCTGCGTCCGTTCGGCAGTGACCTGCGGGCAGACGAGGACCTGCGACGGATCGCCGTGCCGATCGCCGGCGGAGCCGGGTTGCTGCCGAAGGTCGTACGCGAGCTCGACGGGGCCGGGGTCGAGATCGAGGACCTCGGTCTGAGACGGCCGACGCTCGACGACGTCTTCTTGAGCCTCACCGGACACGTCGCGGAGGAGGAGCATCCCGAGGGCGCGCCGGACGACGCGGTTACGCAGAAGGAGCCGGCATGAGCACCACGGCCCCCCTCACCCGAGCGGAGCTGCAGCCGCGCTCCGGCAGCAGGCTCCACTGGGCCGTCGCGGACGCAGCGGTGCTCGCGAAGCGCCACCTCGTGCAGATCCCACGCATCCCGGAGCTCCTCGTGTTCGCGACCGTCCAGCCCGTCATGTTCGTGATCCTGTTCCGGTACGTGCTCGGCGGCTCCATCGACGTGGGGGACGTCAGCTACATCAACTACCTGATGGCGGGGATCTTCGTGCAGACGGTCGCGTTCGGTGCCGTCGCCACCGGCGTCGGCTTGGTGGAGGACCTGACGAAGGGGCTCATAGACCGGTTCCGCTCGCTGCCGATGTCGCGGTCGGCCGTGCTCACCGGCCGAACCGTCGCCGACCTGGTCCGCAACCTGTTCGTCGTCGGGATCATGCTGCTCGTCGGCATCCTCGTCGGGTTCAGACCCGAAGCCGGCGTGAGCGACTGGCTCGCGGCGTTGGGCCTCCTCCTCCTCCTGAGCTTTGCGTTCTCGTGGGTCGGCGCTACGGTCGGGCTGCTCGTTCGCAGCGTGGAGGCCGCGCAGTCCGGCGGGTTCATCTGGCTCTTCCCGCTCACGTTCACGAGCAGCGCGTTCGTCCGTCCCGACAACATGCCGGGCTGGCTCCAGCCCTTCGCGGAGAACCAGCCCTTCACCATTATCGTGAACGCCGTGCGCGCCTTCTTCCTCGACGAGCCCGTGGGCTCGACGGGCTGGCGCGCGCTCGCATGGCTCGTCGGCATGCTCGTCGTGTTCGCTCCCCTCGGGGTCCGCCTCTACGAGAAGAGGACTTCGCACTAGCCCCGGATCAACGAGCCGCGGTCGCGCCGGCGATCACCGCCAGGTTCGCGAGGGCCGCGGCGGGATCGGTCCCGCCGCCGTACCTGACGACGACGACGTCCGACTGCGACATCCACCAGGCGCTCATCGAGCCGTCACCGGACTGCTCTCGCACCAGGAGCATCCCGTCGTGTCCGCCTGCGCGGAAGGCGGTCGCGCCGTATTCGCACACCCTCCGCACGACGTCCTCCGCGACCGACTCTGCGGCCGCCGCCCGCGTGAGGAAGCGGTAGGCGAAGACGTCGAAGCCCCCCTCTCCTTCGGGACGGAACGACGCGACGTGGCCCTCGACCGCGCCGTCCGGATACGCGCTCTCGTCCGACGGATCGAGCTCCGAGGCCCGGACTCGCCGGTATCCGATGAGTGGCGACCTCTTCGGAAGGTGGTCGGCCAACCGCTGGCGCGCGGTGCCGCCGGCCCCGTGTAACGCCGCGTCACGCACCACCCGGGAGCCTCGCTCGGTGCACACCGACTTCGTGTCGAGACGCTCGAGCGCCAGCGCCGCCACGGCGGCTTCGGGTGTGGCCCACGCCGACGGCGACCGCGTATTCATCCTCCACCCGAACGCGCCGCCAGCCGTCAGCAGGACGATGACGACGGCGACCGACAGCGGGTTGAGCGGCCCCAGACGGCGGGCGCGCTCGACCCGCGCGGGCGGAGCCGCGGGCGTGTTCTCCATCCCATCCCTTCGGACCGCGGCGACGCCACGCTTTAGCAACCCGACCAGCCGGCGATGCGGCGCCTCCCGGCCTCGCGTATCGTCGGGAGCGGGCGTATCTCGACGGACCGGAGGCTCACAATGCGACTCGGGTATCGCACGGCTGTTGCCGTGCTTGCTGCGGCAGCGGTGGTCGGCGGATCTGCGGCGCCGGTCGCGGCGAGACCGGCCGGCAACGGCCCCACGAAGAGGAGCCCGTTCCCGCCTCCGATCGACCCGCAGTCGTGGGAGGTCCCCGAGGACATGACGTGGTCGGACTACAAGCCGATCCCGGGTACCGACTGGACGAACCCCGAATACGAGGCGCCTAAGACCTTGCGCGCCGCGCTGATCCTCGGCGACTTCCAGGACCAGAAGTTCCGCGTGGCAGAGACGACCGTCGACGCGACCGGGCAGCGGGGCCTCGGCGTCGAGGACCCCGCGGAGTACTGGGTGGACCTACTGTTCAAGTCGACCGACCCGAAGAACCCGCAACACGGACACACCGTCGGTGAGTACTGGCTCGAGAACTCGTACGGCCTGATCGACGTGGACGCGGAGGGCTTCGGTCCCTACACGATGGCCGGCAACATGTACGAGTACGGGATAGACGACTTCGGGAGCGCGGAAGACTGCCCCGACGACAGCGGGTGCAACGCCAACTTCGACAGCGAGATCGTGGCCGCGTCGCTGACGGACGTGACGGCGGCACAGCAGGAGCACGGTCAGTTCGACTTCCGCTTCCTCCTCCACGCCGGCTACGACGAATCCGGTGTGTGGCTCAACTACGGCCAGGCGCTCTTCGCGGAACCCGACGACGTCACCGAGAAGTTCGGCCCCCCCGCCTTTCCGGACCACCGCAACTGGGCAGCCACTCGCTACGTCGACTGGACCTCGTTCTTCGCCGCGCAGAGCATCTGGTCGCACGCTCTGCCCGGCGCGCTGGCGACGGAAGGCGAGAGCGACGGCGGCTCGGTGTACGCGCACGAGCTCTCGCACGTGCTCGGCGTGCTCGACAACTACAACAACCCGTACGCGGAGAACCCGGACCGGGCGTACTCCGGGCCGTGGGACATGATGAGCCGCGGGACCTTCAACGGACCCGGCGGGCCGTGGGAGCGCTGGACGATCCCGCCCCGCGAGGGCGCCACCATGGGATCGCACCACATGATCCGCAACAAGCTCCGCTTCGGCTTCGTCCCCGCTTCGGAGGTGCTGACGGTGACGCGTGACGCTCTGTCGGCGGGCCCGGTGAGGGCCCGGGTCCTCCAGCGTGAGTCACCGCCCGACACGGGCGATCCGCTGATGCACAGCGGACTGCGCGTGGTCCTCGGCGACGACGCGTCCGAGTGCGATCCCGACGAGCCCAAGTGCGACGAGGGCGGTTACGACTTCTACGACGTCGAGGTCGTGAACCGGCAGGGGTTCGACTCGTTCATCCCGGACCACGGAGTGCTGATCGCGAAGACGAAGGCGGCGGACGCATCGCCGTTCATCTGGGTGATCGACTCGCACCCGAAGGACCTGCGCAAGATCGACTACGTCCGCGCCGACGGCGAGAACTTCTACTACACGGTCGGCGACTACCGGCAGCTCGCCGACTCCGCGTTCCACGCCGGCAAGGCGAAGGGCGTCGTGAACAGATACGTGGACGAGGCGAACGAGCTCGCCTTCTTCGTGCTGGCGAAGGAAAAGGACGGGGGACGGCTGATCTACGAGGTCGCGGTCCAGTCCCTGACCGCCCCGAGCCTCGCGGAGGCGTCGGTCGAGAAGGTCTCGGGCCGTGTCCGCAGGGGCCGCGTCACGAAGCAGGTCTTCGAGGTCACCAACGGCGGGACCGGCGCCGGCATCTTCCTCCTGAAGGCCAAGCGCAAGGGCCGGGTGAAGGTCAAGCTGCTGAACGACCTCCTGTGGCTGGACACCGGCGAGACCAAGACCGTGACCGTCTATGCCCTGGGCAGGGGACGCCGCGGCAAGGTGACGCTGGAGGCCACCCCGGCGGTCGAGCCGGCCTAACCGGGCCCGGCGTCAGGTCGCGAAAAACTTTCTTCACCCGATAGGAGGGTTTCGTCCCGATTGTGACGAACGCTGTCACCGGCACGTCGAGCTCGCGGGCGAAAACGAACGACACAGGGGGGGATGACGACGCCGACCGGACCCACCCGGAGTCCGACCGCGGCCTGCCACCGATCCGCTCCCTCAACCAGAAAGGAACGGCCCGTGCGTATCTCAACGACGCGACACGCACTCCCACCCCCGGCACGACCACCGACCCTCGCGACCCATCCGGCTCCCGGTAGTTGACGGTCCCCCGGCTTCCCCGCGACGGGTCCGCGCCCGCCGTCCGGCCCCCCACCCCCAGCCAAGGGAGGAACATGTCCTTCTCGAGAAAACGCGCCGTGGCGCTCCTGACCGCCGCCGCGGCCCTGTTCGCGCTCGTCGTGGCAGCTCCCGCCTCCGCGGCGGCCCCCCAGTGCCACCTGCTGCTGAGCGGCCCCACTCCCTCGGTCGAGGTCGACACCAACGACGACGGCGTACCCGAGGTACGGGTCCCGTCGGTAACGAACGTCACGCTCTGCGTCGGCGCGGACGTCGTGCTGACGAGGACGCCGAGCATCGAAACCGTGCCCTGCGGCGAGTTCGCAAGCTGCATGGCCTTCTACGTCGACTACGGTCTCAGCGGCTACGCCGAGGCGGGCGTGAAGTTCTGCTACACCGTCGACGGCACCGAGACCTGCGGGCAGACGGTCCCCGTGCGGGTGCCTCTGAACTTCTTGAGGCCCGGCCGGATCTGCGTCGGCTACGACTTGGGCGGGGGTTTCCCCTGCAGCGGCGGTCAGGCCGTCTCGTTCGATTGACCTCAGCAACGAACAACTCTCTCGTACTGAAAGGAATCCGAATGCGCATCTTCAGGAAACGCCACGCGGTCCTGGCCGTGCTCGCGCTCGCGCTGGCATCGGTCCCCGCGACAGCCGGCCTCAGCCCCGCTCACGCGGCGACGTACTGCGAGTACTACTACGGCCCGTCTCCGTCGGCCGAGGTCGACCTCAACGACGATGGCAATCCCGAGGTCCGGGTCCCGTCGCTGAGCAACGTGTCGGTCTGCGCGCACGCCGACGTGTTGGTACACGGCGAGCCCCTCCGGGTCGAGAACTGCAGCGGCTGGTTCGGGGTTAACTGCTGGCGCGTGTACGTGCACGCGCAGGCCGGCGTGACCGTCGGCAGCGGGCTGGAGATCTGCCGCTCGGTCGACGGCGGCCCCCAGACGTGCACGACGATCGACCAGGCCCCGTGGACCTACTACACGCCCGACGTGAACAGGATCTGCATCGGCATCGACTTGAACGGCGGCTTCCCCTGCAGCGGCGGGGCCCTCGTCGGGTTCGAGTAACGGCATCTCCGGCACCACGGACCCTACCCAAGTAGAGAAGGAGGCACGATGAAGACATCGACGAAGCGCCGGCTCGCGCTGGTGATGAGCCTGTCGTTGCTGGCTGCGCTCGCGAGCGTATCGGCGACCCCGGCGGCGGCAAACGAGTTGAACGCGGCCGGCTGCCAGACGCTGCTCAAGACGACGCCGGGCATCGAGGTCGACCTGAACGACGACGGCAACCCCGAGTTCCGGGCGCCGCGGATCTACGACGTGGTGCTGTGCTCCGACGTCACCTACGGCTACGTGACCTATCCGCCGACGATAGAGAACTGCAGCGGCGTGCCCAAGTCCGTGCGCTGCATGGCGGTCAGGTTCACGATCCTCCCGGCTTTCGCGTCCGCGCACGCGGGAGGCGAGATCTGCTTCACGATCGAGGGCTCTCCGAGGCAGTGCGAGCCCTTCGACTCCGGTGACAGCACCGGGCACAATCCCAGAACCGTCTGCATCGGCTACGACCTCGACGGCGGGCACCCGTGTGACGGGCAGCTCGTCTCGTTGAGCTAGGGGGCCGGCATGAAGACGAACCTCTCCAGGAAGTCTTCGCTCGCACTCGTCCTCTGCATCGCGGCGGCGGTCGCCATGGTGTCCCCGGCTCCGGCAGGCGCCGAGGACGCGGACGATACGCGCGTGTGCCAGGTCCTGCTCGCCGGCACGCCCGTCGTCACGGTCGACGAGGACGGCGACGGCAACCCCGAGGTAACGAGCCCGCGCGTCCACGACGTCACGCTCTGCGCCGGCACGCCGAACGTGGGCATCGTCACGTACATGCCGACGATCGAGCGTTGCGGCGGCCTCCGGCTGCCGGAATGCGTCGCGGTGAGGATCCCGGTCCTCCCCGTGGACGTATCGGTCGATCCGGACCTGACGCTCTGCTTCGGGATCGACGGCACGACGCGGTGCGTCGACGCCGACGTGCTCGTGTTCGACATCAGCGGGCCGCAATGGATCTGTATCGGGTTCGACCTGAACGGCGGTCATCCGTGCGACGGCGGCTCCATCTTCGCTATCGAGTAGAGGGAGGATCATGCGCTTTACCAATGTGCGCCGCGCCGCGACGCTGATCACGGCGCTCGCGATGACCGCGCTCGTCGTGACGCCGGCCCGAGCCGATGCCGGGACGTCGTGCTACCGGCTCCTGGAGTCGACGCCGACGGTCACCGCGGACCTCGACGGGGACGGATACCCGGAGTACAGCGTCCCGGCGATCGAGGACGTGGATCTGTGCGTGCAGGGCGACGTCGAGCTCTACGACTCGCCCCAGCTGATCGAGAGGACGGACTGCGCCGAGTGGCTCACGTGTGTCGCCTTCCGGGTCACCGTGAGCTTCGGCGCTTCGGCGGACGTCGGGATGGAGCTCTGCTTCACCTTCGGCCGAGC
>WUUC01001282.1_pt1 | contig 12358 bp, 12 predicted proteins | sample 6278441 | NCBI WGS metagenome assembly WUUC01 (sample SAMN13675441, study PRJNA597444) | soil metagenome | isolation source: soil | place: USA: Washington | collected 2017-10 | reverse complement strand
GCGTGTCGGATTCGGCTGACTTGGCTTTGCGCGGCATGGTGTGGATCTAGGAAATGCAATCAGACAGCGGCGGGCAGCCCAAATGGCGCGCGCAGCTGTCGCTGGAGTTCGGTGCGTTGTTTTATGAGAGAAAGTGCGTCAAAGTTACTGTCCGGACCGTGTGTGGCTAGAGCAAGTTCTATTTGGCGGAGCTGCGGTTCGAGGAAACGGGCGCGGATTTGCACGAGTGCCTGATTAACGGCACGAAGGGGCTCTTCTGTACGTGGGGGATCGAAAAGAAGCGAAGCGACGAGCATTTTTTCCTCGGGATTTTCCAGCAAGGCATCGAGGTGGTCGCGGCCGGGCCAGGCATCGTGCTCAAATTCGCCCAGGAAACGGTTGAGCAGTGAGCCGGGGAGATGGGTCGAATCGATCCAATCGTGGGGGAGAATCGTGCTCAGGGGTTTTCCGAATTGCTCGAAGTGCAGGCAGATGAGCAGGAGGTGATGCTCGGGTGTGTTGGAGGTATTGATGGTTTTCGGGGCGGCGGGCGGTGCATCTGCCGACGAAGACGAAGCGGATGACAGGATATTACTGCGCCGTCGCTTAAATGCGTCGAAATCGCGCTGAATCGCCGAGAGCGGTAGGCGGAGGTTAGTGGCGATTTCCTCAAGAAATTGAGCGCGCGTGGTCTCGGAATCGGTGGCGGTGATGATCTCGAAAAGGTTTTGGCTGGCGCGAGTTTTATGCTCGGCCGAGGAGGTTTCCGGTGAAGGCAGAATGCTCCGCGTAGCGAAGGTCATGGCGCTGAGCGCACCGCGCTTCACCTCATCGTAGGCGGCTAAACCGCGTTCGAGGAAAAGCACGTCGGGATCGATTTTCCCGTCGCCGGGTGCGGCGAGGAAACGGATCTCGAGTCCGGCTTTAAGGGCCATCGGCAGAAAGCGGAGCGCGGCTTTTTGTCCGGCGCTGTCGTTGTCGAAAAAGCACTCAACTTGCGGGTGATAACGACGGAGCAACACGAGCTGGCCTTCGGTGATTGAAGTACCTTGGGGAGCCACCGCGGTTTTGAGGCCGACTTGCCAGCAACGCAGGGCGTCGAGCTGGCCTTCAACCATGACGAATGGATGGCCACCGCTCGCCGCCGTGCGGGCTCGGTCCAGATTGAAGAGTAGATTTCCCTTGGTGAAAATCGGCGTCTCGGGGGAGTTGACGTATTTTGCTTCACGCGCGGGGTCGTCCGCCGGAGTAAGATCAGTCTGACGCGCGGTGAACGCGACGACGCGGCCTTGATGATCGCGAATAGGAATCATCAAGCGGCCGCGGAAGCGGGGTTTAAGTGAGCCGAGTGTGATGAGCGTGCCTTCGCGGACAAAAAAAAGCCCGCATTGGCGGAGCGCGTCTTCGGAGAATTTTTTCTTGAGGAGCGCGGCAGCGAGTGAGTTGTCCGCCGGATCGGCGGCGCCGATCTTGAACTCGTCGGCGATCTCCATTGGGAAGCGGCGTTTTTTCTGCCAGTACTCCCGCATGTAATCGCCCGAGGCGCCGGCGGTTTTGAAAACCTGGTGGAAGTGTTCGGCGGCCACCTCGTGGAGGTCGAAAATTTCCTGGCGCAGCGACCGCTCCTCGCGGCTTGGTCCCGAACCTTCTTCGTACTCGATCGGAACCCCGAAACGCTGGCCGAGCGCTTCGATGGCTTCAGTAAAATTGAGCTGCTCGGTTTCGCGGACAAAAGAAATGATATCGCCGGCTTTTCCGCAGCCGAAGCATTTATAAAAACCCTTGTCTGGATCGACATGAAACGACGGCGATTTTTCCTGATGGAAAGGACACAGGCCTTTGAAGCGGGCTCCGGCTTTCTTGAGCGTTGCGACTCGTGAGACGACATCCACGATGTTCACGCGAAACTTCAGGTCGCGGATACAGGTGGGTTTGATGGCGGGCATGAGGACGTTTCGAACGCGGCGGACGCAGTGAAGTTTGCACTTTTAACCGGGTGGAGGTTCTGTCAAGTACCGCGCTTTTGGGAAACTTTTCGCCGCGCTCGGCTACACACTCACTCATGCAATTTCTGAAATTGGGGTCCGTTTTCTCCCTGTGGTTCGCGACTATCGCGATGGTTGTCCCCGGGATGGCGCTCCCGGCGGAGGAGGTGACACCGCTCCCGGTTTGGGAGGCCACGTTGCCCGCCTTCGACGATGGAGCCTACGCGGCGAAAGTGGAAATGCTGATCGCCAAATATGAAGCGGCCAGCGGTCGGAAATTGGCGCGGGGCGAGAAAAAGAAAGTGGGTTTAAAGATCTACACAGACTCCGGTCCAGGCATGGCCACACCGGTCCCGTTGGTGAAAGCGGTGATCGGCGCACTGGAACGTCGCGGTTTCGAGAAAGAGCAGATTTTCCTCGTGGGACTCAATCAGCTGCGATTGCGGATGACCGGTTATCTTCCTTCGCTGGTGACCGGACAGACGCCTTTTAAAGGTCATCCCTTCTACGTATTGGAGTCGGGTCGTTACTATGATCCGGTCTGGTTTTACGACAGCCCGCTGCCGTCCCGCTTCGATCCGATTTTCGCCGAGAAAAGCGTGGAAGGCATCGAGGCGAACACCACGAAAGAACAAGATCGTAAGAGCTTTCTGGCGACGCCGCTGTTTCTCGACGCGGATTTCTGGATCAATCTGCCGGTCTATACCGATCACCAATATCTCGGCGTGAATGGCGCGCTGGTGAACGCGACGCTCTGGAACGCCAGTAACACGGCCCGCTTTTTCCGCAGTCCCGCGAACGCTCCCGCCGCTGTCGCTGAAATGAGTGCGATCCCGGAGTTACGGCAGACCTGGGTGTTTACGATCGCGAGTCTGGAGCACTATCAATTTATCGGCGGGCCGTATTTTAACTCTCTCTACACAGTCTCCGAACCGCTGGTGTGGTTGAGCGCGGATCCGGTGGCGCTCGATTCGTTCATGCTGACGCGCATCAATCGCTGGCGGGAACGGGCAGGGTTTAAACCGGTATCGGAGGAAATTCGCACACTGGATTTTGCCGAGACGCTCGGCGTGGGTTCGTCTAAAGTGACGCCCGGCCGCGTGATTCGCGTCGGCGAATGAGCCCGCAGCGGAATTCCTCGGAGAATCCCCTTGTCACCTCGGAAGGAGTCGGCCCATTTCTAGCGCGTCATGTCTCACGCCGATTATCTGCCGATCCTGATTCAAATCTGCCTCGCTGCGGGTGTCGCCATTGCGGTCATCGGAGCGAGCCATCTGGTCGGCCAACGCGCGGCCAAGAACGCGATCAAAGATTCTGCTTACGAGTGCGGTGTGAAGGGAGACGGCAACGTGCACACGCGGTTTTCGGTGAAGTTCTACGTCACCGCGATGCTCTTCATTCTTTTCGATATCGAAGTGGTTTTTCTGATTCCGTGGGCGTTCATCTATCGGGATTTCCTGGCCAACCATATTTCGATTTTGGGCCCCATTATGTTTTTCATCGGAGTGCTGGTGCTGGGTCTTTTCTACGAAATGAAGAAAGGTGCGCTAGACTGGGAGAAGTGATCGCCTGATTCGCTAAATCGCGGGAATTTATCATGCGGCTCGAGAAAATCATCGCGCGCAGCCGCATCATCGACCTGCGCAGTACCGAACTTAAAGGTGCGCTGGAAGAATTGCTCGATGTGTCGATCACGCGTTCACCCGAGTTAAAGCGCGATGTGCTGTTGCGCGGCTTGCTTCAGCGCGAGAGCACGATGACGACGTACTTGGGCGCGGGCGTCGCGTTGCCGCATGTGCGCGTGAAGATGAAGCGTCGCTACATCCTCGCGATCGGCCGCAGTCGCTCGGGCATCCGCCATGAGAGAACGAAATCGGATGAGCCGGTTAAACTCATCCTTATGTTGCTCGCGGACGAGAAAGCCCGCGATTATTTGCAAGTGCTGGCGTCGATCGCGCGGCTCGTGAGCGATCACGAAGTCGTCAAAACGCTCATCGAGGCTCCGTCGTTGGATGATTTGAACGACCGGCTGACGGCTGCGTTAAGCGGCATCACGGCGCGTCCGGTGCAAGCGCAGCAAAGTAGAATCAATCGCATGATGATCCGGCAGGCGGATCGGGTTGCCAAAGGCACGGCTTGCTCGGCGATCATGGTTTTCGGAGATACCTTTACCGGAGGTTTGGAGCCTGGGAGTTGGGTATCGGATGCGAAGGCGTTGCTGGTGACACGTAATCTGGTCGATCCCGGCGAACAGGAGCGCGGCTTTAGCGAAGTGGTCCAAGTGCGGTCGTTTTCCAATCAACGCTTGGCGCAGCTCCGTAGTGCGATGCTTGTGGCGCTCACGCGCGGCGTGATTTCTTTTAACGACCGGATCTGCTGCATCGGTGGCATCGCGGGCAGCAATCAGTTCGATACGTTGGTCGTCGTCGACGTGGAGCGTGAGTTCCAGACCTTACTCACGGGCCACACCGATCTATTGCCCGAGGATGTGAAGCCCGAAGTGCTGGAGCGGGTGATCGCTGTCGCGACGGAACTGGCCGTCGAAGGCCGAGAGGGGAGGCCGGTGGGTTGCTTGTTCGTCATCGGCGACACCGGTAAAGTGGAGAAGCTGACCAAGCCGCTCGTGTTGAATCCGTTTTACGGTTACAAGGAGGAGGATCGCAACATCCTCAATCCATTCATGGACGAAACGGTGAAAGAGTTTTCCTCGATCGATGGTGCGTTCGTGATTCGCGGTGACGGCGTGGTCGTTTCGGCCGGCAGTCTGATCCAAGCGACGGACAACGATCATGCGTTGCCCAGCGGATTGGGCAGCCGACATGCGGCGGGGGCGGCGGTTTCTGTCGCGACGCAAGCGATCGCGATCGTCGTGTCGTCGAGCACGGGTCAGGTTACTTTGTTTCGCCGCGGAGTTATGTTGCCTCTGATGGAAAAAGGCATGGGCCTCAAGTGAGAGGCACGCAGGTCGGCCCGGCATGACACGAGCGACTTCGCTTTTTCTCGATGGATTGAGACTCACGGCTGCGTTGGTGGTTTTTTTCGCGCACACGACACATTACTGGAGTCCTTCGTCGATGAGCCCGATGCAGGTGTGGGCGCACGATGCGGTCGTGGTTTTTTTCGTTTTATCCGGTTACGTGATCGCGCACAGCACGCGCGAGGGCGCGAGGGATGGGAAGCGGTATACGGTGGCGCGATTATCGAGGCTCTATTCGGTGGTGATACCGGCGCTGGTGCTGACGACGGTATTATGGGTGGTCGGTCGGGAGCTCGATCCCCCGCTCTACGCTAACTACGAACGCGCATTTCCCTGGGCGAGGTTTGTCGCCTCGGGACTATTCGTGAACGAGGTTTGGATGCTTGAGCTTTCGCCGCCGACGAACACGCCGTTTTGGTCGTTGGGCTACGAAGCGTGGTACTACGCGTTTTTCGGTGTGGCGTTGTTCGTAAAATCGGTTCGTGGGAAATGGGTATGGCTGCTGATCGGGGCTATCGCTGCGGGACCGAATGTGCTGATGCTCTTCCCGGTTTGGCTGGCCGGTGTGGCGGCTTATTCTTGGCGGGACTTTGGTCGCCTTTCTCCGTTGGGAGCGGCCGCGGGTCTCGTGGGAGCGGCGCTATTTACGGCCTTAATATTACTCAGACTTCCTGACCTGCCGACCATGCCGGGTGCGCATCCATGGTACTTTGCGGGTGCGGCCCTAAGTGACCTGATCGGCGGACTCGGGTGGGCTGCGGTGATATGGTTTTTCAACCGCGCGTTTTCTGGCCTGCGGATTGCCGACGCGGTCTATCGCCCGGCTCGTTGGGTGGCGGGGCACACCTTCTCGCTGTATCTTTATCACGCGCCGCTAGTGATCATGGCCACGGCGCTTGCGCCGCCTTTCATGGTCAAGGGCATCGAGTGGGTCCCTATGGCAGCGATTATTGCCGTTGTGATCGTCTTAGGCGCCATCACCGAGTCCCAACGGTCGTACTGGCAGACGGGGCTCGAGTGGATTTGGGATCGGCTGGCTATCGGTAAAGGGGCAAAATAGCCGGTAGCTCCCAGAGTTGGAGAATCAAGTTTGTGATTGCACCGCCTGACGGCGGGAGGTTTCGTCCACCTTTCAACCTTTTCAAACCATGCAAGAAGTCGTCACTCTAGAATGCACAGAAGCCAAGAAAGAGGGTAAGCCTGTTTCCCGCTATCTCACGAAGCGCAACAAGAAGACCGTCACGGAGCGCATCGAGAAGAAGAAGTACAACCCTTTCCTGAAGCGTCATACGCTGCATAAAGAGATCAAATAATCCCCCCGATCTCCCGCTATTTCAGCCCGATCGTTAGGATCGGGCTTTTTTATTGTCCAGCTGTGGACTCTTTCGAGGACATCGGTGAGCCGTGAGATGGATTGGTCTGCGGTAAAGAGCGCCGTGCGGAGCGCCACGCTTCGCGGTGCTTACGGATCCAGTCGAGAAGCGCGCGCTCGAAGCCGATGTCGTGACCGAGTCGCTCAGACTCTATCCATTTGTGGCGAAGGATCTCCTCCCGCTCGGCGAGAAACTCTTGATAAAGGCTCGATTGCTTTACGAAGTCCCGGGACGGTTCGGACGGCTTGGAGGAAGTATCGGTCATGGCTACCACGGCGAGGGCTTAGGTTAAAGGGAGGCGGGAACGGGGTTATGGCGACTGCTGAGGTCTATTTTCACCACATTTAGGAGGAATTCCCGCATGCCGAACGGGCAAGTAAGCTTGAGATAACTTCGAACAAAACCGGTCGACTAATGGAGGAGAAAGTCGGAGGCGCGACGAAAGGCATGCGTTGCTGGGGTCTACTTGCGGAGGAAAATCCGCTGGGACCGTGGCTAAGATGAACATCATCTGCTACGAACCGTAGGTTCGTGACAATGTCTGTCAACCTCACGAAAAGCGTCGGAAAATTTACCCAGAAACTGCTGGTCAATTACGTTAAAAATCGAAAGCGGTCCTGAGGTAATTCCCTTACGACACACTCAGCCCCCGGCAACGGGCACGGGCTTGCGCACACGATTCAATAAAGTCTCGCCGATGCTGCGAAAGGTAAGCGCGGCCGCGCTCTCTGGCTGGCTAACGACAATGGGGATACCGCTGTCGCCGCCTTCGCGAATCTCGGGAATCAAAGGCACCTGGCCGAGAAGCGTCGTTCCGAGTGTATCCGCAGTTTTAGCACCACCGCCCTCTCCGAAAAGCGCATGACGCTTTCCGGATGGGTCGGTGAAATAACTCATGTTTTCAGCCACGCCCAAAATGGGGACGTTTACCTTTTGGAACATAAGCCCGCCCTTGCGGGCGATCTGAGTTGCTGCGAGCTGCGGGGTGGTGACGAGCACCGCTCCATCGAGAGGGAGTGTCTGAACCAGGGAAAGTTGGGCGTCGCCGGTGCCGGGAGGCAGATCGACGAGCAGGACGTCGAGTTCGCCCCATTTCACATTTTGGACGAACTGCTGGATGGTTTTCATGATCATCGGACCACGCCAAACGACCGGTGTGTTGTCATCCACCAGGAAGCCCATGCTCATGACTTTCACGCCGTGATTTTCCATCGGGATAATGGAATCGCCTTCGACCATCGGACGGCCGCTCAGGCCGATCATGAGTGGAACCGAGGGGCCGTAGATATCGCAGTCCATTAACCCAACTCGACCTGGGCGGCCTTGCGCGGTGAGCAGCTGAGCGAGCGCGCATGCGAGGTTAACCGAGAACGTCGATTTGCCCACGCCGCCTTTGCCGGAGGCAATCGCAATCGAGTGGGCGATTCCGCTGGGCTTGCCTCCTGCGAGATTTCCGGCACCAGCCGACACGCTCGCGTTTTTTGGAGCCGTCACGGCGACGTCGATCAGCGTGGCGGTGATGCCCGGCTGTGCGCGCAGACATTTATCGACTTCGTTTTTGAGATACAGGGGGATTTTGGGATCCGCTGTATTGAGTGACAGCGAAACTTTAGCGACCCCGTCGGCGAACGCAGCGGAGCGGACGAGTCCGAACGAGACAATGTCGCGGCTGAAGCCGGGATATTTCACTTGCTTGAGGATCTCTTTGATCGCGTCGGGAGTCACGGTGTCGATGGGTCGCTGGGTTTTTGCGGACGAAGGTGGTTTTGACGTTGTTATGGCCCGCGCGGCTGTAAATAGAAATGCCGGAACCTCACTCACTGTTTAGCATCCCTTTCTTTCCATGCAAAAATTCCTCACTGTTTTCGCCGCGCTGCTGGCTCTGGCGGTGGCGGCTTCGGCGGCAGCGGCCCAAAGCATAGACCTCGGTATAATTCCCATTTCCGGCGCCAACACGATCGCGATCACCATCTCAGGGGAAGGCGAGCTGGCGGGACTCGCCAATAAAGCCTTCGAGGTTCACGGACGCTATCGCCGTGTCAGCAGTGGCGGCGCATACGACATTAGTTTCGCTAGCGTTTCGCCGACGCAGGTGCGAGTGGACATCCGTAAAGGTGGCGCAGTGGCGCTGAGCCAGAGCGTCAGCGGCTCGAACACGCGTAACGCGCTCTATCGCGCCGCCGATATCGCCGTGAAGGCCACGAGCGGGCTGAATGGTTTTTTTGCCTCGAAAATGGCGTTCGTGAGCAATCGCAGTGGTGCGAGCGAAATCTATGTGAGCGATCTTTTCCTCGGCGATGCGACCGCGGTGACGCAGCAGAAATCGAATGTCCTTTCGCCTCGTTGGTCTCCCGATGGTACGCGGCTTGTCTATACGAGTTTCTTCAAATCGGGATTTCCGGATATCTTCGTCATCGATCTAGCGGCGCGGCGTTGGAATTCATTTGTGAGCTTTAAAGGGACCAACAGTGGCGCGCGTTTCAGTCCCGACGGCTCGCGGGTCGTGATGGTGCTGAGTGGCGGCGGTAATCCCGACATTTACGTGAGCGACGCGCAGGGCCGAGGCGTGACGAAGCGCACCAACTCTGGCGGCGTGAAATCGTCGCCGTGTTTTTCTGCGGATGGTGCGCGCATTGTTTATGCCGGTGAGCCCGGACCGCAGCTTTATGTGATGTCTGCTTCGGGCGGATCGGCGCAGCGAGTGACGAGTGGTATTAGCAGCTATTGCGCGGAGCCGGATTGGAGCCGCGCCGATCCCAGCAAGATCGTGTTTACGATGCGTGATGGGAAACGTTTCCAACTGGCGGTGCTCGATCTCCGCAGCAATCAGAGCAAAAAGGTGTCGGCTGCTCCGTTTGATGCGGTGGAGCCATCGTGGCTGGCGGACGGGCGTCACGTGGTTTACACGGCGCGCTCGGCGAATAACCGGCGTCTTTGCATTCTCGATACGGAGACAGGAAAGTCCACGCCATTGGCTGCGGTCTCTTCGGAGAAGGGCAGTCCTTGGCTGCCCTGATCTTGCCGAGCGTTTATGGGAGTTAATGAGGGCGTGGTTTCTGTGACCGCGCTTTTTTATGCGCAAAAAAGCCGCGCCGGAAATCCGGGCGCGGCTTTGAAATTTGAGGTCCGAGGTGTCGGGCCGGCGAGTCGTCGCTTCTTCGCTTAAGCGGATGCGGCGACGAAGTTCTTCTCCGCAGCGTCCCAATCGACGACGTTCCAGAATGCGGCGATGTAGTCGGGCCGGCGGTTTTGGAAGTTCAGGTAATAAGCGTGCTCCCAGACATCGAGGCCGATGACGGGTTTGCCTTCGATACCTGCGATGGCCTTGCCCATGAGCGGGCTGTCTTGATTCGCGGTAGAGCCGACGGCGAGTTTCTTGTCAGCGCCAACATACAGCCAGGCCCAGCCCGAGCCGAAGCGGGTCGTGGCGGCCTTGGTGAACTCTTCTTTGAATTTATCGAAGCTGCCGAAGGCGGCGTTGATCGCGTCAGCGAGTTTGCCCTTCGGAGCCCCGCCTTTGCCCGGCCCCAGGATCGTCCAGAAGAGGGCGTGATTGCTGTGACCGCCTGCATTGTTGCGGATGCCGCCGCGGATCGCGTCCGGAACTTTGCTCAAATCGGCGATGAGGGTGTTCACGTCGAGAGCTGCAAGTGAAGCATGGTCCTTGAGGAGATTGTTGGCGTTGGTGATGTACGCCTGGTGGTGTTTGCCGTGGTGGATTTCCATCGTCTTCGCATCGATGTGCGGGACGAGAGCGTCGTTGGCATAAGGCAGTTTCGGAAGTTCGTAAGCCATGATGAGGAGTGTGGTGGTTTTGTTGGAGATGCTGCTGAACGGGTAAGTGGGGATACGGCTGCGTCAACCGGCGCGGGCAGAAAGCCGGCCGCGAGTCTGCGCGCCGCGTGCGTAGATGGAGGATCAGTTGTTGAAGCGAAAGAGTGCGACGTCGCCGTCTTGGAAAACATACTCTTTGCCTTCGAGGCGGTATTTACCTGCATCGCGCGCAGCGGCGGTGCTACCGAGGCGTGTGAGGTCGGCGTAGGAAACGACTTCAGCTTTGATGAAGCCCTTTTCGAAATCGGTGTGGATGACGCCGGCGGCCTGCGGAGCTTTCCAGCCTTTCTTGATCGTCCACGCGCGGACTTCTTTTTCGCCGGCGGTAAAGTAAGTCTGTAGGCCGAGCAGTGTGTAGGTCGCGCGGATCAGTGTGGAAACGCCGGAGTCGTCCACGCCGAGATCTTTCAGGAAAGCCTTCGCTTCTTCGGGGGAAAGATCGATGAGCTCCGCTTCGATGCGCGCGCTGATCGGCACATAGGCGGCGTCGTGATGCGCATTCACGAACTCCGCGACTTTTTGGACGAAGGAATTTTGTTCGGCAGTGGCGAGATCGCCTTCCGCGACGTTGCAGGCGTAGAGGACGGGTTTTGCACTGAGGAGCTGAAAAAATTGCAGCAACTTTTTCTCGTCGTCGGTAGCGGGGAGAATGTTGGCGGGTTTGTTTTCGTTAAGATGCGGTTTGAGGCGCTCGAGTAGCGCGATCTCGACGATGGCTTCTTTATCGCCGGACTTTGCCTTCTTCTGGGTCTTGTCGATGCGTTTGGTGACAGCGTCGAGATCGGCGAGAATCAACTCGGTCGTGATCACTTCGATATCACGGACCGGATCGACGTTGCCCATCGTGTGGAGAATGTCGCTGTCTTCGAAGCAACGCACGACGTGCACGATCGCGTCGGTCTCGCGGATATTGGCCAGGAACTGATTGCCGAGACCCTCGCCTTGGCTGGCGCCCTTCACGAGACCGGCGATGTCGACGAACTCCATCGCGGCGGGAATCACGACATTGGTTTTGGCGATCTTCTGGAGCACGTAGGCGCGGTCGTCGGGCACGGTGACGACGCCGACGTTGGGGTCGATCGTGCAGAACGGATAGTTGGCGGCCTCGGCTTTGCGGGAGCGGGTGAGGGCGTTGAAGAGAGTGGATTTGCCGACGTTGGGGAGGCCGACGATGCCTGCTTTGAGCATAAGGCGCGGACGTTCACGGTGCCCGTGAAGCCGGTCAAGCCCGCAACAAAGCCCGCCTCAGCTCTTGACAACCCTTGGCGTCGGCGGTGCATTCCTCAGCTTTTCCAAAAACGTAACCGTCTCGAAAACCATTCACATGGCTCTCAAAATCCGTCTCTCTCGCATCGGCGCCGTCCATAAACCCATCTACCACGTTGTTGTGGCTGAGGCCCGTTCCCGCCGTGATGGTTCCCCTGTCGAGCTCCTCGGCACGTACACCCCCCAATCCAAGAGCCAGCCGCTCATCCTCGACCTGGCTCGCGCCGAGTACTGGTTGAGCAAAGGCGCAATCGCCACCGACACCGCTCGTGGCCTGATCAACAAAGCCAAGAAGGCCACTCCCGCCGCCTGAGGCTCGTCAAGTTTCACTTTAATCGCCCCGGCTTCAGGCCCGGGCGATTTTTTTTGCCCAGCTTTTGCCCGAACCATTGTCATGCCGCTCCACATCGACTTGCTCACGCTTTTTCCGCGGATGCTGGATGGAGTTTTAACGGAAAGCATTTTAGGCAAAGGCATCGCGGCAAATCTCCTCTCGATTAAAATCCACGACCTGCGCGCGTGGACGACCGATAAACACAAAACCGCCGACGATCGTCCCTTCGGTGGCGGCGCGGGTATGGTCATGAAACCCGAGCCCGTTTTTGCCGCGGTGGAACAGCTCCAGACGGCGGGTTGCCGCCGGATTTATCTAACGCCGGATGGCGTGCCGTTGACTCCTGCGATCGCGCAGGATCTCGCCGCGCAACAACACGTGATTTTTCTCAGCGGCCACTACGAGGGCATCGATCAGCGCATCCGAGAAAACGTGATCGATCAGGAGCTCAGTATTGGCGATTACGTGCTCACAAATGGCACCCTTGCCGCCGCAGTCGCGATCGATGCGTTGAGCCGTTTTATCCCGGGTGTTTTGGGAGAAGAAAAGTCATTGACGCACGAATCTCACACCGGCACGTTGCTCGACTTTCCTCAATACACGCGTCCCG
>WUUC01125087.1_pt1 | contig 12360 bp, 9 predicted proteins | sample 6278441 | NCBI WGS metagenome assembly WUUC01 (sample SAMN13675441, study PRJNA597444) | soil metagenome | isolation source: soil | place: USA: Washington | collected 2017-10 | reverse complement strand
ATGCGCTGAAGCTGGCGGCGTTGGCTCTTCCGCATGACTGAACAAATGAATAGTATTCGCCATGCTTCAATATCGCCCTGCGCCCGCCGGCGCTGCCGTGTCGTTAGCCGTCCGTCAGCCCGTGCGTTCCCGATTTGACGCCCGTCATTCGCCCGGTGGGGCGCGCCATTCCTCCTCACACGGTGGATCGCGGCGCTCCAGCGGGTTGGGCTCCAGTCGATTGCTCGCTGTCGCATCGGCTCGCATCGAGAAGATGCGGGAGTATCGGCGGTCGCTGCACGTCGTGCAGGAGCTCGTGGCGGCGTTTCGCGCCGAGTTGAACGAAACGCAGAATGCGCGCTGGCTGGTTGTCGAGGAAGCGCTGCTCGAACATGCGGCGCGCGTCAACGAAGCGTTTTTTAGGGAGGGTGCACGGGCCGGGCAGGCCTCCCTGGCTCGCCGGCAGCGGGCGGCGCTCGGCGCGCTGGCAGAGATCATCGTGTGGCTCTCGCGGCGCTGAGCCCGGGCCCTATAAACGCAGCCGCCCGGCGCTCACCTCAGAGCAGCTCACTCTCATCGCGCAGCGGCTCGCTCACCCCGCTGCTCGGCGGTGGGCGCTCACAACATGCTGACGGGGTCGACGTCCACGATCATGCGCACACCACGCTCGATGGGGGCCGCAAGTACACCGGCGAGCACGCGCCGCAACGGGCCGCGAGACTTGGCGCGCACCAACAATCGAAAGCGGTACTGGTTGCGGAGCCTGCTGATCGGGGCTGGCGAAGGCCCGAGAATCTCCACGTGAGTCTGAGCGAGCCCGCGCGCGACACGCGCGAGCTCATCGACGCAGGCGCGTGCCTTGCGTTCGTCGATCGCCGAGACACGCACCATGGCCAGGCGCGAGTATGGGGGGTAACCGAGGGACTGCCGGTCGGCGAGGCCGTAACGAACGAAACCCGGTACGTCATGCGCGAGCGCCAGCGCGATCGCCTGGTGCTCCGGATTCTTGGTCTGGATCAGGACCTTGCCGGGGGTTTCACCGCGCCCCGCGCGGCCAGCGACCTGCACGAGCAGCTGAAACGTGCGTTCCGATGCCTGATAGTCGGGCATGCTGAGCCCTGCGTCCGCGTTCAATACTCCGACCAGCGTCACACGAGGCAGGTCATGGCCCTTGGTCACCATCTGGGTGCCGACCAGAATGTCGACCTCGCCGTCGTGCATCTTGCGCAACACACCCTCGCTCTTCAGCCCGGCACCGGTGTCGCGGTCGAGCCGGGCAATGCGTGCGCCGGGGAAAGCCGAGCCGAGCGCCGCTTCGATGCGCTCGGTGCCGATGCCTTCAAAGCTCAACTGTGGGCTCTTGCACTCGGCGCAACGCTCCGGCACCCGGTCCCGGTAGTCGCAGTAGTGGCAGATCACATGCGGGCGCGGGCTCACGTGGTAGGTGAGGGGCACCTCACAGCTCGGGCAGCCGAGGATGTTTCCACAGGTTTCGCATTCCACGCTCGGAGCGAAGCCGCGGCGGTTCAAGAACAGGATGGCCTGTTCTTTGCGTTCCAGCACCTGCTCGAGCGCGCGGCAAAGTGGCAGGCTGAGCAACTTCTCACCGGTTCGCCCGGGCCCGATGCGACGCAGGTCGATGAGCTCCGTCGCCGGAATCACTGCCTTGCGATGCGCCCGCTCAGGCAACACGAGGCGCTCGAGCAGCCCCGTTTCGACGGCGTGAAAGCTCTTGAGCGAGGGCGTGGCGCTGCCCAGCACACACACTGCGCCGGCGCGGTGTGCTCGGAGCAGCGCCATGTCCCGAGCGTTGTAGCGCACGCCCTCCTCCTGCTTGAACGAGGTGTCCTGCTCCTCGTCGACGCAGAGCAGCCGCAGGTTCGTGACCGGCGCGAAAAGTGCGGAGCGGGCGCCCACCGCCACGCGGCGTTCGCCGTTTCTGAGCAGCGTCCACATCGTGTGGCGCTGCCGATCGGTGAGGCCGCTGTGCAACACCGCGATGGTGTCTCCGAGCCGCGCGCGGAAGCGCCCGACGAGCTGCGGCGTCAGCGCGATCTCCGGGACCAAGATCAGCGCGCTGCCGCCGCTCGCGAGCGCCGTTTGCACCGTACGCAGGTAAACCTCTGTCTTGCCCGAGGCGGTTACCCCGTGCAGCAGAAAGGAGTGCGCTTCACCGCTTCGAACCTTTGCGGAGATGGTTTCGACGGCCGCGTGTTGCGCCGCGTTCAGCTCGGGGGGGACGTCCGGCGTTACCGGTCCTTCGAAAAAAGGGTCGTCGATGACCGACCGCTGCTCCGTGCGCACGAGCCCCAGCGTCTCGAGCTTTTTGACGGCGGCCCGAGCGTTGCCCCAGGTCTTCTCGAGCTCCGCGAGCGGCGCGCCGCCAGCGGCCGCCAGGTGTGTAAACACCGCCAGCGCCTGTCCCTTGAGCGTTGCCTCATGCTCGCCGAGCTCGCGGTGAACGGCCTCGACGAAGTTCTGGGCTCGCCCCACCGAACGCGCGCGGCGGTCACCGAGCAGCCCCTCACCCTTCAGGCTCTGTGCGCGAGTGCGTTCGATCGCCGGCACCGCGAGGCGCATCACCTCACCGATCGGCGCGAGATAGTAGTTGGCGAGCTCGCATGAGAAACCGAGTAGCTCTCGCGGCACCACGGGCACCGTGTCCACGACTGCCAGGACTGGCTTGAGCTTGGCCACCGGCACGTCCGGAGTGCCAACCGCCACATCGAGAACCACCCCCATGATCTGGCGGCCGCGGAACGAGCACACCACACGTGCGCCGCTGACGACGGTGTCCGCCAGCGCGTCAGGCACGGAGAACGTGTACGACTGGCTGAGCGGGACGAACACGGCGACCTTGGCAAAACGCACCGCGGGAGCGGAGCTCGTTGCGCCGGGTATCTCGGGCTCAGCCATCTCGGGCTCAGCCATGCCGGGTAGTGTCGGTGTTTGTCGTCGCTCCTCGGTCTGAGCGTCGCTGGTGGGGAACATCAAACCGTGCCTCGGGGCGGACGAGTGAAGTAGAGGCGGCGGCGCCGAAGTGCAACCGCACAACCCGCGAGTGTTCGCATCGTTCGCCTTGGGCGGCCTTTCGGCCGCGGTGGTTCGCGTTTCAGGCGCGCAAAGCTCTTCCGTTCCACGGCTCGAGCCGGGCTGCCCGAACGCCGCCTGGACCTTCCTTTTCAGGAGCTCGACCGATGTTCAAGCGCGGTTGCCCATTATTCCTGTCGTGGCTCTGTTTCGCATGCGGGGGCGGCGAGAACGCCACTCCGGCAGCGTACGACAGCGAGATGCTCGCCGACTATCGACGAGCCATTCCCGAGCAGGGTCGCCTGCTCGCGTCGGAGCCCGGGATTTCCGAGACCGGCGCGTTGACGCGCTCCGGCGATGCGGTGCTCGCCGCCTACGGCCTCGAGCTCACGCGCGCCGTCAACCGTCCGGTTCGATTGCTGGTCACCAGCCTACGTGCGTTGTCCGAGCTCGAGCCGTCGTACTTCGACCGAGCGCAGCGTCGCTTTGTCTGGGGGCCCTGGGACAATGAGCGCGGTGTAGGCAAGGTCGCGCTCATCGTGGCTCAAAACCAACCCGGCTCTGACTTCCAGTATTCCTACATGCTGGTCAGGACGCCGGACGACGAGCTCGATGGTGCAACACCCGTGATCTTCGGCGGTGCCACGCCGGATGCATCGGACCCAGAGCTCGGCGTTGGGGTGGCGCTCTGGGACGTCGAGGCCAACCGCGCCTTCGAGGCGAACAACGGTGGCGACGCGACCACGGCGGGTAGTGGCCGCTTCGTGACCCTCTTCGGGCATGGCAGCACCGAAGCCGGCGATGATTATCATAACCTGGCCGCGTTTCGCTTTTTTGTGCCCGCGGGTGCGGAGGGCGGCGCCGATCCGATCGACGTGGACTACTTCTACGGTCGCTTCCAGCGAAACGACGGCACCCGCATCGACTTCGTCGACTCGGACGTGCTCGCCAATCTCTGCGGCGCGAGCACCGACTCGTGTTTCAGCTCGTCCGCTGAACCATCCACCCAGACCGAACGCTTCGAGTACGGCGCTTACTTTGTCAATCGTGGGCTCGGCCGCGCCGAGGTACGCCTGAGTGAGGGCGACCTCGCCGAGCCGGCGGTTTTCGTCGAATGCTGGAGCCCGAGCCTCGAGCAGACCTCGTTTCAGGTGGAGACCTCGGATGGGATGGTGGAGACGCTCGAAAATGGGAGCTGCAGCGCGCCTGCCGACCAGCCCGCAGCCGAGCTCGGCTTGCCCACGCTCGACGACATTGACCGCGGCCTGCTGGGGCTGATGAGTTGCGCGGCGGAAAACGGCGCAATCGGTTGCCCGTAGCGCCGCCCCCCGGAACCTTTACACCCCGAGTGGGCTGCGGTATCTGGGGCGCGGATGGCTAAAATGCGCCCGCTCGTGTCGTCTTCCCTGGTCCATGTGCTCGCGAAACCGCTCAGGATTTCATTGTGCGCCGCCGTCGTGTGCGGGGTGCTGCCCGCGTGCGGGCCGGGGCGGCCCGCGGCGTCTGCCACGGACACGCCCGGCGTAGAGGCTCCCGCTCCGGCGCCCGTGACCGGCAATCCCTTCTCGGGTATCGCCGTGTATCGCGCTCCATACTCCAACGCGGAGAACGCGCAGAAGAAGAGCGAGCAGGACAACCCGGCGGAGGCCACGCTGATCGCCAAGATCGCCCGAGCGCCGCAGGCGAGCTGGTACGGTAGCTGGAGCGCCGACATCGAGACGGTGGTTCAAAACTACGTGAACGCATCGGAGCGGGCGGGCGAGCTGCCACTGTTGGTCGCCTACAACGTGCCCAACAGGGATTGCGGTCAATATTCTGCAGGTGGCGCCAGCGACTCGGCGGCTTACCTCGAATGGATCCGGTCCTTCGCCAAGGGCATTGGAGACCGACGCGCGGTCGTCGTGCTCGAGCCGGACGCACTGCCGCTGCTCGCGCAATGTCTGTCTGAGCCGGACCAGGTCAAACGCCTGGAGATGATCCGGGAAGCCGTCGAGGTGCTCGAGGCGCGGCCGGGGGTCGCCGTGTACATCGACGCGGGCCATTCCAATTGGGGGCCCGCAGAGCAGATGGCGGAGCGGCTGAAACACGCGGGTATCGACAAGGCGCGTGGTTTTGCGCTGAACGTCTCGAACTTCCAGCCCGACGCAGAGCTCATCGCGTACGGCAAGGCCGTCGTCGCCGCCCTGGGCAGCGACTCGCATTTCATCATCGACTCGAGCCGCAACGGCAACGGCCCGGCGCCGACCAGCGACGAGTCCTGGTGTAACCCGGAGGGGCGGGCCCTCGGCCGCCCGCCGACGGCGGACACGGGGGAGCCAGCGCTCGATGCGTTCCAGTGGATTAAACGCCCCGGTGAGTCTGACGGCGAATGCAAAGGTGGGCCGAGCGCGGGGCAGTGGTTCCAGGCGCGCGCGCTAGAGATGGCTCGGAATGCAAAGTGGTGACGGCCCCGTCCGAATCGGCGTCGACGAGAACGGCCTGGGCGCGCGCCTCGGGCCGCTGATCGTCACCGCGGTTTCGGCCGAGGTGAGCACCGCCGGGCAGGCGCTGCTCGCGCGTCTTCCGCGCGGCAAAATTCGCGAGGACCTCGGGGATTCCAAGCGCCTCATGAGCCACGCGGATGTCTCCCTGGGGGAGGCCTGGGCCCGGATGCTCACCGGGGACCGCTGGGAAAACCCGAGGGCCCTGTTCGAGCACCTGTCGCTGGAGTTGCCGGAAAGCCTGCAGAAAGATTGTCCTTCGCACATTGCCCAGCAATGCTGGGGGTTCGATGCCGAGGTGTTCGAGTCGACCGTTGAGTTGCGCACGCGCATCGGCGGCCATCTTCAGAAGTTGCGGCAGCGTGGCGTCCATGTCCGCGACGTCCTGGTGGCGAGCACGTGTACGCAGCGGCTCAACCGGGCCAAACAGAACGGCCACAACCGCTTCGTCAGCGACCTGCACGCCATGGAACGGCTGGTGCTCGAGCTGCGGCAGCGTTCCGGGCGGGACATCCTCGCGGTCTGCGGCAAGGTCGGGGGCATGACGGACTACGACCGGTTTTTCGGGCCGCTGTCGGGCCACCTTCGGACCCCGCTGGTCGTCAGCCGAAAAAAGAGCGGCTACTATTTCCCCGGCATCGGCGAAATCTACTTCGTTCAGGACGCCGATGCTCGCGATCCGCTGGTGATGCTCGCGTCTTTGGTCGGCAAGTACGTGCGAGAGCTGCTGATGGCGCGCATATCGCGCTTCCACGCCGCATCAACGGAGGGCGAGCGGGTGAGCGGCTACCACGACCCGCGCACCGCCACCTGGGTCAAGGCCACGTCTGCGCGGCGGCGTTCGCTGCGCATCGTCGACGATTGTTTCGAGCGGGCGCGAGACACCGCTTCATGAGGCCCACCGAGCAAAGCCAGGACAAAGTGGTGGTTTCGTCCTCGTCGACCCAGAGCGCTCCCGCGGCGGCCCTGCCGGCCCGGGTCAGCCCGGCGAGCCAGCGCATCCTGTCGGGGCCACTGGCCCTCGAGATTGCGCGTTTCGGCGTCCCGTTAGCCCTCGGCATGGGGCTGCAGACCAGCTTCAACCTGGTTGACGCGTACATCATCTCCGGCCTCGGTGGGCAAAAGGCCAGCGCCGCGCTCGGCGCCATCGGCGTCGCCGATCTGATCGGCGCGCTCGGCACCATCCTCAGCTACGGGCTCTCCATCGCCACGGGAGCGATCATCAGCCGCAAGCAGGGGGAGGGGGATACGGAAGGTGTACGCAGCGTGGCGTGGCAATCCGTGCTGCTGCTCGTCTTCGTCAGTGCGCTCACCTCCGCCGTGGGCCTGTTCGGGGCCGAAGGGTTGATGGTCGGGCTGGCGGGGGCAAAGGGTGAGGTCGCACGCGTCGGCACCGAATTCTTGCGCGTGATGATGGGAGGCAGCTTCACCATCTTCTTGCTCTTGCACCTGATCACGATCCAGCGGGCGCTCGGCAGCAGCAAAACGCCGATCGTGCTCCTGGTCATCGCCAACCTGGCGAACCTGGTGCTGGCGGTGTTGTTCGTGTACGGGCCGGGCCCGGCACCCGCTGCGTTTGGCTGGGGGCCGCCGCTGGCGAGCTGGCTCGGCATTCCGCGCATGGAGCTCGTCGGTGCGGCCTGGGCCACCGTGCTGGCGCGCTGCTTTGGTTTGTTCCCCATCTTCTACATCGCCTTTCGCCGCTTCGGGCTGTTTGCCCGGCACGACCGCGCGCCTCCGAGCCTGTCTCAAATGCGCCGGATCTGGGAGATCGGGTGGCCGACGAGCTCACAGCTGGTGGTGCGTGTGCTGGCGATCTTCGTGGTCGTTGCGGTCGCGCAACGCCTGTACACGACGGACGGGGACCAATCCATGTCCACCGCGCTCGGCCTCGTGCTGCGCCTGGAGACCATGGCGCTCTACGTGGGCCTCGGCTGGGGCAGCGCCGCGCAGACCTTCGTCGGCCAGAACCTGGGCGCCGTGCAGAGCGCGCGCGCCAAGCAGAGCGGTTGGTACGCCACACTCTACAACGCCATCATGATGGCGGGCTTCGCGGTGGCGTGCTCGCTCTGGGGCAAGCAGTTCGTGATGCTGTTCGACTCCACACCAGAGGTGGTCGACGCGGCCATGGAGTACCTGGCGATCGTGGCGCCCGGCTACGTGGGGCTCGGCATCGGCATCGTCCTCGGCTCCGCCATTCAGGGGGCAGGGGCGACGCGCCAGAGCTTGCGGCTCGACGCGCTGGTCATCTCGCTGGTCCAGGTGCCGCTGTGTGTGGCGGCCTACCTGATGCGATGGGAGCCTACCTCCCTCTGGGCCGCCATCAGTGCGACATACGTCGCGTTCGCGTTGACCTACATCATCAGCTACCGCCAGGGCGCCTTCCTCAAATACAACATCGAGTGAGCAGCGCCCAGGGCGGGCAACGCGCGGGCGTGCCTCGCTGGCACGCCGCGACGGAGGACAGCCTCCGCCGCGTAGGAGAGCTCAGCTGTACTTCTGCGGGCTCGCGGCGCGGGCCAACGCTACCTGGCGCAGCGGACGCTCCGGAATCAGGCTCGGGGTCTGCACCTCGAGCGCGCGCACTTCGGCGTTCGCGAGGAAGGCATCGACCGACAAGCGCCCCGAACCGAAGGTCAGATAGACCAGGAGCAGGGCGAGCACGAGGCCCGAGAACTCGAGGGACTGCCCCACGTTCAAGAGGCCAGCCTGCGAGTGCACCAGGAACACGGCGCCGAACAGGATAGGTACCTGCAGCGCGGCAGCCAGGCGTGTGGCGAGGCCAACAGCCAGCATCACACCGCCACACAAGTGAGCGACCGCCACGAAGTGGACGAGGGCATAGGGCAAGAACCAGCCATTGAGGTCTTGCAGGTAGCCGAGCACCAGCTCCGGCTGTGACACGAACAAGATGCCACGCACGAACAGCCCGATGCCGAGATAAGCGCGCACGAGATCATAACCGAGCGCAGGGCCCGGACGAATCATGCTCGCCACATCCTGGACGACTCCTCGACGCGTCTGACGGCCTGCCTGTGCGGAATTCTGGACTGACATATGCGCTCCTTCGGGCTCTTTCAGAAAACTGATGCTGCGTGGACAACGGGCTCGGCGCGAAGCCGGGCAGAGGCTGCAAGGCGTGTCTCGCAGCGCAGCACTCACGAATGAGTGATGACCGTGAAGCTCTCTAAGAAGGAGACATGATAGCAGAGCTTCGCGTGGGGGTGAGCTATACGATCGCGGATCGAGCAGAAAAATCGCTGTATTTCGATTCGATACCCACGCAGTGCTGGCGGTTATTTGCGCCTTGGCGAGATCACCAATCATGCGCACGAGTTGAGCATGAATGCCGAGTCGTGCCGTGGCGGAGCGCAACGCAGCCTGATTTGCGCAACCATGTTCGAGTTTTGCATGCACACTCGACAACGCTGCACAAGGCCTCTCACCTTGGTACGGGTAGTGGCGAGCCGCGCTGTAAAATTCATCGCCCGCGGTTTGGCCACGGAAAGCCCACGTGGTCCGTGTTTCTGCGCTAGTTCGCAAATCGGCGCACCGCTGCCTCATGTACTTTTTGGTGTGTCGAGGTGTGTCTCCGCCATGCTACGAGGCTGCGCCGCGTGCGGCTCTCGCCGCACCGCTCGGCGCTCTGACTCTGTCCCGCACCGCATCCGCGCGCTTCGTCGCTCGCTCGGTGAAACACGCCCTGCAACACACGCGGTGGATCGCGAGTAGATGGATGAAGCGGTGCTGCGGCGCATCTGGCGTCAGCGCGCCATGGATGCTGCTCGAGTCTGGCGTGAACATGGGAGAGCCTCGGGCGGCACCGAACCTGCCGAAGCGGGACAGGCCGACAAATCCGCTCCAAACCGCGATTGGGGCGGCTCTAGTACGCGTCGCGCATGCGTCGGCGCAGCGCTGACGACTTGCCCCTCGGTGTCTGCCTCGGTGTCATAGCCGAGTCGTGCGGAGCACCATTGCCCGTGGCCGGAGCTTTCCGTGTGCGCACACCGAGCTGACTCGGTGCGCAAACGTCCGTCGAGGTTTCCGGCAGGTTTTTAGCGGGATCAAGCGTCACCGCCGCCCAGCAAACATCGCGTGAGGCCCGATCACCAACGCGCTTTGACGGCTCGTGTTAAGCGCCATCGACAATCACTCTGCGTACGTGCTTCGCTCGTGATCGCGCGACGAGAAAGTCCTTGCACGTCAAAGCACCGCCCGCCTAGACTCCCGCGCCATGTCAAAGGACAAGGGCCATCCGGTTGAAGACGACGGGCGTCGACTCTTTCTAAAGTTGGGGGTTCACGGTCTTGGTGCCGGCGTAGCGGCAGTCACTGCCGGTCCCGCCATCGCGTACCTCGCCTATCCACTGGCCCACGACACGACGACGGGGGCGGGAGGATACGTGCCGGTCGGGCGCCTCGAGCGTTTTGGCGAAGGCGCTCCCGTCAAGGTCGATCTCCTGTCCGACAAGATGGACGCCTGGAACAGAGTCGAGCAGGTAAAGATTGGCTCGGCCTGGGTGGTCAACGTGGGCGGCAAGCTCGTCGCTTACAGCACCGTGTGTCCGCACCTCGGTTGCGCCATCGACTACGACGCCGCCGTCGACAAGTTCAAGTGCCCCTGCCACCGCTCGGCTTTCGGTAAGGACGGAAAGATCGAGGAAGGCCCGGCCCCGCGCGTGATGGACGAGCTCGAGTGCAAGGAAGAGGGCGGCCTGCTCTCCATCAAGTACCTGCGCTTCAAGATCGGCGTGCCGGATAAACACGTCGTCTGAGCAGCCGAGGCGTTTCGACAGCCGGCATGTCACAGTTTCGTGCCGGCCGTCGTCTGAATCTCGCCCGTGGTTTATAGAGACCCAAGTTTTAGTGAGACCGATGAGGAGTCCGGGAGCAACATGCTGGCGAAAGTAATCGATTGGCTCGACGAGCGTGCGGCCATCAAGAAGCTCTGGCACGAGGCGGCCAACGAGGAGATCCCGGGGGGCGCGCGGGCACGTTACGTGTTCGGCAGCGTTTTGATGTTCCTGTTTGTCCAGCAGGTCGTGCTCGGCATCCTGCTGGCCACCTATTATAGCCCGTCCGCCACGGACGCCTGGGCGAGCACCGCTTACCTGAACGACCAGGTCACCGCGGGCTGGTTCCTGCGTGGCCTGCATCATCACGGTTCGTCCGCGATGGTGATCGTCACGGTATTGCACTTCCTGCAGGTGACGCTGGCCGGTGCCTACCGCAAGCCGCGGGAGCTCAACTGGCTCACGGGTCTCATCATGGGAGCCCTGGTGCTGGGTTTTGCCCTCACGGGTTATCTGCTGCCCTGGGATCAGAAGGGTTACTGGGCCACGCAGGTTGCCACCAGCATCATGGGCAGCATGCCCGGTGGTGACGCGCAGCAGCGGCTGCTGCAGGGCGGTAGCCAGTACGGCAACCTGACCATCACGCGCTTCTTCGCGCTGCACGTGTTCGTGCTGCCGCTCGGCCTGGGCGGTCTGCTCGCCGCCCACCTGGCCCTGTTCCGCAAACACGGCGTCACGCCGCCGCCGCTGCCGCAGGCCGAGCTGGATCGTACGGCCGTGATGTTCTGGCCCACGCAGCTCTTCTACGACCTCGTGGCGATGGCCATCACGTCTGCGGCGCTGGTCCTGGTCACGTTCAACACGCACGGCTCGGAGCTGTTTGCGCCAGCGCAGCCCGCGAGCAACTTCGTGGCGCGGCCGGAGTGGTACTTCCTGTTCCTCTTCCAGCTGCTCAAGTACTTCCACGGCCCCTCGCAGATCATCGCCACGGCGATCATCCCGGGTGCAGCGGCGGCCTTCCTGGTCATGCTGCCCTGGATCGACAAGGCTCAGAGCCGCGCCTGGAAGGATCGTCTGCCCGTGCTCGCCGGCGTCGGCTTGCTGATGGTGGGGGTGACCGTGATGACGGTGCTCGCCAAGCAGGAGGACGCGAACAACGAGAAGTATCAGGCAGGCCTGATCATTGCGGAGAAAGAGGCCGAGTACGCCCGCACTCTGGCCAAGAAGGGCGTCCTGCCCCTCGGCGGCGACGCCGTGTTCGAGAACGACCCGCAAGCTGCAGCGCTGCGGCTGTTCAAGGAAAACTGCTCGAGCTGCCACGCCTTCGACGGTGTGGGTGGCAGCGAGGCGCCGGACTTTGGCGACTACAACACACGCGAGTGGCTCAGCAACTTCATCCGCAACCCGGAGTCCACACGGTTCTTCGGTGGGACCAAACACGATGACGAGATGGGCGCCTACCCACTCGACAAGGTAGACGACACGCAGATGGCGCAGCTCGTCGAATACGTGCTGAGCCTCTCGGGTGCGCCGCCGAAGGACCTCGATGCCGGCATGGCTCAGAAGGGCCAGAAGGTCTACGACGAGGTGCTGGACTGCAAGGACTGCCACGAGATCGAGGCGGGCAAGGCCGGTACGGGTCCGAACCTCAGCGGCCGAGGTAACGCCGAGTGGCTGGCGAGTGTCATCAGCGATTCGAGCAAACCGCATCTGTTCGGCGGCAACGCCAAGATGCCGAAGTTCGGCCAGAAGCTGACGGCCGATCAGATCAAGCAGCTCGCTAGCTTGATCCACGCCCAGACGTCCCCGGCCACGGGCCACGTGGCGTCAACCGAGCACTGAAGCTCGAGAGGCTCACCCGGCGGTCGCAGTGGCGGCGCCGGGTGAGAAAGCGCGAGCCGATGGGCTTTCGCTCGGAAGGGACGGCAGATGTGCCGTCCCTTTTGCATTGGGCCGGGCCCGCATGACGCGCCTGACAACCCGAGATGGGCGGCCACCCGCAAGGGGCGCCAACCTCGGCCTCAACGGCTCGGGGGCGCGGCAGAGCCAGGGCTACCCGGCGGCGCCTCGGGCGCTTTT
>WUUC01023303.1_pt1 | contig 12361 bp, 10 predicted proteins | sample 6278441 | NCBI WGS metagenome assembly WUUC01 (sample SAMN13675441, study PRJNA597444) | soil metagenome | isolation source: soil | place: USA: Washington | collected 2017-10 | reverse complement strand
TCTGGATGTGCTGCTGCAAGGGGGTGCGCCATTCCGACCGGGAGGCGCAGTGGGTGCCGTCCTGGACGTCAGACCAGTAGGTGATGTTGCCCCCGGCACCGAGCGCCCTGTAGACCTCCGCGCCGCCCAGGGCGGTCACGCTCCCGGACCGGGCGCTGAGCCAGTCGATGTGCGGGTTCTCCATGACGAACAGCCCACGCGGTGCGATCATGCCCACCACCTCGTGCATGTCCACCGGCAGCGTCGCGGGGTTGCCCGTGAAGGAGCCGAACGCGTCGCCCAGCCATGGCTGCTCGCCGTAGGCGCTGCTCAGGGGCTGGGCGCCGGACTCCCCGGGGATCCCGCGGAGGATCGGCACCCCGGCGCTCCCCGACTCGATCGGCATGGTCAGGGCGACGCGCTGGTCGAACGCCCCGGCCGCGAACGCGCCCTTGCCGTACCGCGAACAGCCGGTGACGCCCATCGCGTCGGCCTTGAGGACGCTGCCGCCCGACTGCTCGACGACGTCGATGATCCGGCTCACGCCCCAGGCCCAGGCGGCGAGCAGCCCGGTGCTGCTCGAGGAGCCGTAGACGCTGTAGAACGCGCCCTGCTTGTTGTTCCGCGGCGTGCCCTCCCGTCCGACCGCGAGAGGGTCGTAGCTGATGACGGCCGCGCCGGCGGCCCGGATGGTGGCCGTGTCCGCACCGAACCCGCCCAGGACGACGACGGCCGGGAAGGGGCCGGAACCGCTGGGCAGCTGGATGCCCGCGGAGAAGCTCGCGCTCCTGCCGTTGTGCGACACGTTCACGGTGATCCCGGTGCCCGAGACCGTTCCCGTGACGCTCGACGGCCTGCCGGGCTTGTCGCCGTAGACGTACCGCTCGGCCAGCTCCCGGATCTCGGCCCGCCGGCACCGCCATTCGGACTTCGCGGCGACGCGGGTGCCGTTCAGCTTGGTGAACGGGTCGGGAAGCCTCGAGTCGGCGGTCAGCGACCCGGGCAGCGACACCGGGCAGTCGGCGCCGTCGTCCTCGACCGGTGCGGCGGCGGTGCTCTCGGCGGCCGTGCTCCCCGCCGCCACCGCCCCCGCGAACGCGAGGGCGGCCACCGCCAGCGCGACGGCCGCCGACCGGATCCTGGACCGGCCCGAGCTGTTGGTCACCGGGCTCTCCTTCCGCGGGGTGGAAGCGACGACGGCGATTCCACGGGGGGGGGGTCGGAAGTTCCGAGATATTTCGGAAAAGTTCTGAGGTCGACTGTAAAGCCACGTCGCGCGGACCGTCAAGAACCGGGCACTGTCCGCGTGGTTCCCCGAAGATCGGATTTCCGATACTTTTCGGCCCGGTACTTTCGCCTCGTCGCCACCCGGGTCGGGCGGGTGTCTCGTGCCTGTCCCGGCGCGACTTGATCGTCGATCTGAGGACACAGAGGACAATCCCGGGTTTCGCGAATTCAGGGAACGGCCACCATCGCATGTGGACCGTAATACTTGTCGCCGGGGAACGAAACGAGACCGGAATAATCCGCCGGAGCGACCTACGGTAATTCCACTGTCACCCGCCGTCAAATGCAAGACCGCGGCAAGGTTTGAGCACGACCCGTGGCTGATCCTGAGTGGGTGAGGGCATGGCTGACCGGAAATCCGGTCCGTGCTGAGGGTGGGTGATCGTGGTGGAGTCGATGTCGGTCGGGATTCTCGTCCAGGACGCCGCGCGCGGCGACGAGGTGGCGTGGAGCGACATCGTGCGCTCCTACAGCCCGTTGCTGGCGTCGGTGTGCCGGCGCTACGGCCTGTCCAGAGCGGACGCGGAGGACGTCGGGGGCAGGGTGTGGCTGCACCTCCTGACCAGTATCGGGCGCATCCGGGAACCCGCCGCGCTGCCCGGGTGGCTGCGCACCACCACGCGGCGGGAGTGCCAGACGGTGTTGCGCAGGCGTGAGCAGGACACCGAGTTCGAGGAGCGGATGGTGGCGGACTCCTCGGCGCCGTCGGACGCCCGGCTGCTGGCCGAGGAGCAGCGGATCGTGCTCCGGGAGGCCGTCGCGGGACTGCCCGGCCCGGACCGGGCGCTGCTCGCCATGCTGTTCTGCGACCCGCCGGTGCCCTACGCGCGGATCAGCTCGGAGCTCGGCCTGCCCATCGGCGCCATCGGGCCCACCCGGCAGCGGATCCTCAAGCGACTGCGCCACGCGCACGTCTGGCGGGGCTACCGGCCGACCCTCTGATCCACGCCCGCGGACCGCGGGTCCAGGGCGGCCAGCCGCGCGCGGACCGCGTCGGCCTCCGGGACCTCCAGTCCGGCGTACACCTCCAGCGCCAGCCGCCAGCACGCGCGCGCCTGGTCCAGGTCGCCCACCGACTCGTGGATCTCGGCGATGCCCGCGTGCGCCCGCGCCTGCTCGTACCGGTCGTCGATCTCGACCGCCACGGTCAGCGCGGTGGCGTGCCTGCCCGCCGCCTCGTCCAGCGCCCCGCCCGCGCGGAGGGCCTGCCCGAGGCCGTTGAGGGCCTCCGCCTCGCCCGCGCGCTCACCGATCCGCTGGAAGTGGTCCAGGGCGCGGTGGAGCTCGTCGACGGCCCGGTCCACCTCGCCCAGTTGCACGTGGATGGTGCCGAGGTCGTTGAGGGCGTAGGCCTCGCCGACCCGGTAGCCGACCTGCCGGAAGAGGGCGAGCGCCTGCCGGTGGTGGTCGAGCGCCAGGTCGAGGTGGGTCAGCCGCTGGTAGACCAGGCCGAGGTTGCCCAGCGCCTCCGCCTGCCCCATCGGGTCGCCGAGCCGCTGGTAGGTCCCGAGCGCCTGTCTCAGGTGCTCGGTCGACTGCGCCAGGTTCCCCTGCCGCCACTGCACGACGCCCAGGTTGCTGTGGGCGTTGGCGAGCCCCACCTCGTCGCCGATCTCCCGGTAGCGGTCCAGCGCGCGGCCCAGGTGCGCCGCCGCCCGGCCCAGGAGGCCCTGGTGCCAGTGGACGAGACCGAGGTTGAGCAGCGCGCGGGCCTCCCCGGCGCCGTCCCCGGTCCTGGCGGCGGCGATCCGCGCGAGATCGTGGACGGTGAACGCGTCCGCGTTGAGCCCCGCGGCGTCGAGGTAGCGGAACAACGTGTTCGCCAGGCCGACCGTGTGCGCCGGCCACCCGTGCGCCTCGGCGTGGACGCACGCCGCGAGGAGGTTCGCCCGTTCGGCGTCCAGCCACGCCTTCGCCGCGTCGGCGGTGGCCAGCGCCGGGGCCGGGGTCCGGGGAGGCCCGGTGTCCGGGCGCCGGTGGCGCTCGGCGGGGTGCAGCGTGTCCATCGCGGCCCCGGCCGAGCACAGGTAGAAGTCGAGCAGGCGCGTGAGCGCCGTGTGCCGCTCGCCCGCCGAGTTCTGCGCGGTGGCGAGCTGGTTGGCGTAGGCGCGCAGCAGGTCGTGCATCGCGTACCGGCCGCGTTAGTGCTCGTGGACGAGGTGGGCGCGCGCGAGCACGTCCAGCAGCCTCCTGGCCCGGGGCAGGTCGTGGTCGCCGAGCGCGGCCGCGGCGTGGGCGTCGAGATCCTGGCCGGGGTGCAGGCCGAGGAGGCGGAACGCGCAGGCGGCGTCGGGGTCCAGGTGCTGGTAGGACCAGGAGAAGACCGCGCGCACGGCGGTGCGCGGGTCGAGCCCCGCGTCGAGGAGGTCCAGCCGCCGCTGCTCGTCGGCCAGTTCGTCCACCAGCTCGCGCAGCGGGGTCGCGGGCCGGGCGGCCGCGAGCTCGGCGGCGATCCGCAACGCCAGCGGCAGCCGGGCGCACTCCTCGGCCAGCGTCTCGGCGGCGCCGGGCTCGGCGGCGACCCGGTCGCCGATCAGCACGCCGAGCAGGCGGACGGCGTCGTCGAGCGGCAGCAGGTCCAGGTTGAGGCGCCGGGCGCCGTGCCGCGCGACGAGCCCGGCCAGCGAGTCGCGGCTCGTCACCGTCACCAGGCACCCGGGAGCACCGGGCAGCAGCGGCCGGACCTGGTCGGCCGTCGCGGCGTTGTCGAGCAGGATGAGCATCCGCCGGTCGCTCAGCTCGGTGCGGTAGCGGGCCGCGCGGTCGTCCGGGTCCAGGGGGATGTCGCTGCCCGCGAGCCCGAGTGCGGTGAGGAAGCGGGTCAGCGCGTCCGGCGCCGACAGCGGCTGCTCGGTGTCGTAGCCGCGGAGGTCGAGGTAGAGCTGGCCGTCGGGGAAGCGGTCCCGCACCCGGTGCGCCCACCGCAACGCCAGTGAGGTCTTGCCGACCCCCGCGGTGCCCGAGACGGCGGACACCACGACCGCCGTCGACCCGCCCTCCGCCTCCCGGACGAGGTCGTCCAGTGCGGACAGCTCGCGTTCCCGGCCGGTGAAGGCGTACACGTCCGGGGGTAGCTGCGCGGGCACCCGGCGCGTGGCCTGCGCCGGTCTCGCGGCCGGCTCGGCCTGCTGCTGCCCGCCGCCGTCCCGGAGCACCGACTGGTGGACCGCACGCAGGCCGTGGCCCGGATCGGCGCCGAGCTCGTCGGCCAGCCGCGCGCGGGTGACCGCGAAGAGCTCGAGCGACTCGGCCGCCCGCCCGGACGCGGCGAGGGCCCGCATCATGGCGGCCACCAACGGCTCCGCCAGCGGGTGCTCGGTGACCAGCTCGCGCAGCGCGCCGACCACCTCGACGGGGCGGCCGAGCCGCAGCGTCACCTCCGCCCACGCCGCGACGGCGTCGAGCCGCTCCCGGACGAGACCGTCGCGCACCCGCTCCGCCCACTGCCCGGACGTCCCGGTGAGCGGCGCACCCCGCCACAGGCCGATCGCGGTGCCGAGCAGGGCGGCGCGTTCCGCGTCCGGCAACCCGGCCCCGTTCGCGGCGCGGGTGAGCCCGCGGAACCGGTGCAGGTCCACCCGGTCCCGGTCGACGTCGAGGAGGTAGCCACCCGCTCCGCGGACCAGGCCCACCGGCGAGCCCGCGGACAGGGCCGGGTGCTCGACGACGCGGCGGATCCGCGTCAGGTGCGCGTACAGCGAGGCCCGCGCGCCTGCCGGGGGATCGTCGCCCCACACCCGTGCGGTGAGGGTCGAGAGCGACACGGGCAGGCCCGCGTCGACCGCGAGACCGGCCAGCACGGTCCGCTGCTGCGGTGGACCGAGCTCGACCGGCCGGTCGTCCACGCGCACCTCTACGACGCCCAGCAGCCGAAACGCCATCGGTGAATCCGGCATGGTCATCCTGACCCTCGGCCCTGCCCGACAGGACCCGTACAAGATATCGCGCCGCGCCAACTCCTATTCCGGGCACGGAGCGGCGCCGGGCGGTTCCGGTTCGTCATTGTCACGGTAGTTCCGTCGTTTTTCGGCCGGTGTTGTATCACCGGTGGCCCGGCCGACACCAGGACACGTGGAGGGCCCAACGGGGGCGCGGACGAAGCGGAGAGGCAGAAATGAACGACACTGACGTCGGGTCGCCGGATTTGTCGTGCGTTGCGGAAGAGATCGCGGTGGACCTGCCGCACCGGGACATGGTGATCGACTACCTGACGAGATTCGACCCCGACGACGGGCCACCCGCGGAGCCGGGTGCCGCGAACGAGGTCCTCGACCTCGGTGTGATCAAGCTCCGCACCGTCTCCCGCATGGCGGAAAGGATCAGAGTGGGGGAGTGGGGATCGAAAATACCCCGCAATCCGGCACCCGAGTTCGAGGGCATCGAGCTGTCCGACACCGACACGGTCCTCGGCGGCCTTCGGCTTGCCATCGGCGCCAGAAACAGCGGCTGGTACCCGAACATGGGCAAGGTGCGGAACACGGACATCGGCGGCCTTCCTCATATCGGCGCCGGATGGGAATATCCAGCTGTCGGGGATCCGGCCGAGATCAGTGCGTTCCAGCTGCCCTCCGCCGAGTCGAGCGCCGGCGAGGACGTCGTGATCGGCGTGATCGACAGCCCGATGTATCCCCATCGCGATCTCAAGGCCCGCTGGTACGCGCCGCACTGGTACTCCTCGGAGTGGGATCACCTCGAGGTCCATCCCTGGCTCCGCGGACATTCGGTCTTCGTGGCCGGGTGCATCCTGAAGAGGGCACCTGCCGCGCAACTGGAGGTTCGAGGCGTGCTCAAGAGCAATGTCCCGAGAGCGACCGTGTGGACCGTGGCGACGGCGATGACCGAAGCATTCGAGATGGGAGTGGAGTTGCTGAACCTCTCCCTGGGCTGTTACACGCGGGACGGGCAGGCGCCGTTCGTCCTGGCCAGGGCGGTGGAGGTGCTCTCGCAACGAGGAGTAACGATGATCGCGGCGGCCGGGAATCACGGTGATGGCACGGACCCCCACCACCGGGCGAGTGCTCCGATCTTCCCCGCAGCGTGTCCGGGAGCGGTGGCCGTCGGGGCGTTCGAGAACAGCCCTCCCTACAAGCGGGCGGCTCTGAGCCCGCAGGCTCCCTGGATCCAGCTGGGAGCGCCCGGTGTCGGCGTGATGAGCACCTACTTCCACGGCGACGTGATGTTCAACCAGCTCGACGGACTGCCGAAGGCCCCGGGTACGGGGACTTTCCCGGGCTCGGCGAAGTGGAGCGGAACGTCCTTCGCCGCCGGGACGGTCAGTGGTGAGATCGCCCGGCTGATGAGCGAGGGGATGACGGCCGAGGAGGCCGTGAGCCACCTGCGCAACACCGACCCGAACACCAACCACGGCATCGGTCGGTACTGAGGTCCCGGACGCGGTCAGGCGGGTGGCCAGTTCCGCAGGGCGACGTCGAGGGCGTCCAGGGCCGCCGACCACGACGCGTCGGCTCCGCGTGGGTGGTGGCGGAAGCCGCCCGAGCGCTCGAGGCTCACGTAGCCGTGGAAGGTGCTGTGCAGCATCCGCACCGCGTCCGTCTGGGCGGGTTCGGTGAGGTCGTACCCCCGCAGTATCGCCCGCGTCATCTCGGCGTGGCGGCCGCCCGCGCCGGCGGCCGCCGTGGCCGGGTCGAGGTCGAGCTGTCCGGCGGCGTACCGGCCCGGGTGCTGTTTCGCGTAGTCGCGGTAGGCGTTCGCGAAGGCCACCAGCGCGTCCTTGCCCGCGCGTCCCGCCAGCGCGGCGGCGACCCGGTCGGCGAGCTCGGCCAGGGCGAGCAGCGCCACCCGCACCCGCAGGTCCCGGGCGTTGCGGACGTGGGAGTACAGGCTCGCGTCCCTGACGCCGAAGCGGCGCGCGAGGGCCGAGACGGTCACGTTCTCGAAGCCGACCTCGTCGGCCAGCTCCGCCGCCGCCAGGGTCAGGCGTTCGGCGGTCATCCCCACCCGCGCCACGGGCCCTCCTCCACAACCTAGGAACGTTAAACAGTTGCCTAGGGATATTAGGGTACTGCCTATGAGGCCGTTGACCGAGCGCGAGATCCGCGCGTCCTTCGTGAACTGCACCAAAGGGGAGGCGCGGCGCATGGCCGTGCCCCGGGACCTCGCCGAGCGGCCGTGGGACGACCTGGACTTCTTCGGGTGGCAGGACCCTTCCGCGCGGGAGCGGGCGTACCTGGTCGCCGAGACCGGCGGCGGCCTCGTGGGAGTGGCGCTGCGGGTGGCGCCCCACTCCGGGCACCTCCGGCGCGGCATGTGCTCGCTGTGCCTGACGACCCACACCGGGGACGGCGTCTCGCTGATGACCGCCCGCAAGGCCGGGCGCGACGGGCAGCAGGGCAACTCCGTGGGCGTCTACGTCTGCACCGACCTGGCCTGCTCGCTCCACCTGCGCGGGATCAGGGAGACCGGGCGGCGCCTCGACGAGTCGCTGACGCGGGCGGAACAGGTCGACCGGACCCTCGCCAGCCTCGACGCCTTCCTGCGCAAGGTGACCGGGTGAGCTACGGCGCACGCACGATGCGCAGGAAGCCGGGGAGGAGCCACGGGCGGGGACCGCTGATGCGCACCTTGCCGCCGAGGACGGCGCGGAGCCTGCCGACCCGGCGGAAGAGCATCAGGACCAGGGTCTCCGCGTCGGAGGTGATGTGGACGTCGGGCGGGGTGCCGGGTTCCTCCACCGAGACGACCCCGCGCTGCAGGACGATGGTGACCGGGACCGAGTGGGTCAGGTGGAACTCGACGGCGACGCGGCGGGCGCGCGGGCGCACGTGGTCGCTGTCGAAGAAGACGCCGGGGCCGTAGCGGATCAGGCCGACGATGAACAGGTCGAAGGCCAGCGCGGCGTCGGCCTGGTCGATCGTCCACTCGCGACGGAGCGGGCCCGCGATGTCCCTGCCGTGCACCAGGAGCTCGTTGAGCATGTGCGCGAGCGCACCCGCGAGGGGCACCTTGGCGCCGCCGAGCCAGGGGACCGGCAGCTCCGGGTCCAGGTCGGCGCTCGTGTCCAGCATGTACTCGATGTCGCCGCGGATGCGGTCGACGATCGCGTGCGGATCACGCTCCGGGTAGGACGCGAGCGTCCGTTCGTTCTTCACCGCGAGGGTGTCGACCGTGGTGTCCGCGATCAGCCCGAGGGCCTGCGCCGCACCGTCCGGCGGGAGCAGTGAGCGGTAGAGCCGCGCGGTCGTGGACACGTGCGCGGCCATGTCCGCGATCGACCAGTGTGCGGTGGCCTTGGCGTGCGGGTCGGGAGCCGACAGCACCAGTTCGGCGAACCGTTCGAACGCGGTCGCCAGCGACGCGCGCACTGCGGGCCACCGCTCCCGGGGGACGGAGGTGAGCATGCGTTCAAGCATGAGTGCCCGGGCCCGCGGCGGGCATGTCCCGGATTGCTCGAATGGCGAGCACGTCGTCCCGGGCCCGCGCACTGAGCACCTTCGGAGAGGCAGGGGAGCGGCCCCCGGTGTGACGATCGACGGGCCGTGAACCGATCGGAAGCAGGGTGGCGATGAGTGACAATGCGATAGTCGTGCTTTTCCCGGTCGTCGTGGCCATCATCATGCTCGGGCTCGGCCTCACCCTGACGCTCGAGGACTTCCGGCGGGTGGTGAAGTACCCGCGGGCGATGGTGGTCTGCCTGGTCTGCCAGATGCTGGTACTGCCCGCGATCTGCCTCGGCCTGGTGCTCGCGTTCGACCTGCGCCCCGAGCTGGCGGTCGGCATGATGCTGCTCGCGGCGTCGCCGGGCGGCAGCACGGCCAGCCTCTACAGCCACCTGTTCAAGGGCGACCTGGCGCTCAACATCTCGCTCACCGCGGTCAACTCGGTGCTGGCGCTGTTCACGCTGCCGGTGATCGTCAACCTGGCGGTGGCGGGCTTCCTCGGCTCGGACAGCTCCATCGGCCTCCAGTTCGGCAAGGTGGTCCAGGTGTTCGCCGTGGTCCTGGTCCCGATCGCCATCGGCATGGCCGTCCGGGCGCGGTTCACCGCCTTCGCCGCGCGCATGGAGCGCCCGGTCAAGATCCTGTCCGTGGTGGTGCTGGTCTTCATGATCGTCGGCGTGATCAGCGGCCTCGGCACGGACGTGTTCGCGATCCTCGGCGAGATCGTCCTCGCGGTCGTGGCGTTCAACCTGCTCAGCATGCTGGTCGGCTACTTCGGCCCGCGCCTGCTGCGCGTGGACGAGCGGCAGTCGATCTCCTCGGCGTTCGAGATCGGGCTGCACAACGCCACACTGTCCATCACCATCGCGATGAGCCCGACGCTGCTCGGCAACACCGAGATGGCGATGCCGTCGGTGACCTACGGCTTCCTGATGTTCATCACCGCGGCCGCCTTCGGCTTCGTCATCGCCCGGCGGGTGCGCACCGAGGAGCAGGCCACCGACCGGGTCGCGACCCCGAGCGGGGTGTGACCCCGCGACGGCCGTCCCCGGTCCGACTCAGTGCTGCCGCAGGGTCTCCTCGGCCTGTGACCAGTGTTCGCGGAGCCGGTCGAGGTAGGCCTGGGCCTGCGGGCCGGGGCGGGTGCCGCTCGCGAACCTGAGCATGTTGCGGGCGCCTGCGTTGTAGCCCAGGGCGAGCAGCTCGTCGGTCGTGAGCGGCGATGCGGGAGACGGTGCCGGGGACCCCGCGGGGCGATGGGGGAGCCGGGCGGCGAGGTCGTGGAGGTGCCAGGCGGCGGCCTGGATCGCGAGACCGGGATCCCGGGGTAACTCCTTCCAGGCGCGCCCGGCGAACGGGCGTCCCCGTCTGGCGTGTTCGTAGGCGCCGCGGTGCATGTTGGTCACCCCGAAGGCGGAGTCGCGGTGGAGCTTCTGCCACGCCCGCTCCAGCAGCGGGACGTGCGGCTTATAGGACTCGTTGTAGAGGATCGCCATCAGCAGGACCGGGTTCACGCCGGTCGCGTCGGCGTGGGCGCGGACCTCGGGTGCGAGCCGGTCGGGATCCCGGCTCGTCGCCTGCGGGATCACCCCCGCGGCGCCGACCGTGTGGGCGCGCGCGGCACCGCGGCGCACCAGCCAGCCGCTCAGCGCCACCGCGGACACGGTCCCCAGCAGCCACCGCGTGCTTCGTCCCATCGCCAACCCCCGCCTGTGCTCGTCCGTGACTGCCGACACGATACGGCGCGGGGCGCGGAGCGGTTCAGTTCGCGTGCGCACCGCCGAAGGTCCACACGGCGCGGGCGGAGGGACCGACGACGAGGGTCGACCGGCCGATCCGTTCCTCGTGCCGGTGGCCCGCGGGCCGGTTGAGCGACATCTCGACCCGCCGCAGCCCGGTGCGGTCGTGCGGGACGGTCTCGAAGCGGATCGTGGTGCTGCCGTCGTGCGCGACGACGCCGTCCGGCCGGTGCCGGACGGTGAGGTTCCCCGCCCGCAGCAACGGCAGGGTGTTCGCCAGGTCCCGCGCGGTGACCGCGAGGTGGATGCCGGTCACGTCGCGCATCCGGTGCCCGCGGTAGTCGTCGGACAGGTAGCGTTCGCGGCCGACGTCGCGGGGGTGGGCCGGGGGCTCGGTGTCGCTGCGCGGGTCGGCGAAGTACTCCGGCCGGTACTCCATGCCCCAGGCCCCGAAGGCGTCGTACCGCGCGGTGGTGAACACCGAGTCGAACCACGGCACCGGCACGCCGTCGCCGAAGTCGCGGGTCTGGCCGAACTCGACCGGGTCGGTGACCCCCAGCTCCCGCAGCCGTGCCAGCACCGTCGCGAGGTCGTCCGCGCGTTCGGTCGAGAGCCCCATGCCGCCGGACCCGGCCCTGGCGTCCTGCCCCGGCAGGTCGCCCGCCGCGAACAGCTCGAGGTAGGTCTCGCGGCCCAGCAGGTAGCGGCCGGTCCAGGTGTGCCCGTCGGCGCCGGTGGTGGTGCGGAGCTCGAAGTTGGCGAACTCCCTGAGGTAGGCCGAACCCTCGATGGCGTCGGCGGTCTCGCGGTCCAGCACGCCGTAAGCGTGGTTGTAGTACAGCAGGCGAGGCTGGTGCGGGCAGTCCTCGGTGGCGACGGCCCGCGCCGTGCCGGCCCCGGCCGCCACCACGACGAACGGGAGCGCGACGACGACGGCCAGGACGGTGCGCAGAGCGCCGCGGATCAGCATGTGACTCATCGTATGAGCGCGAACACGAATTGCACTGGAGCCGGGTGGCGGTACCCACGCGCGTGTTCACGTGATGCGGACGGTGGCCATCATCGCCATGTCCTCGTGTTCCAGGTTGTGGCAGTGCATCACGAACCGGCCCGCGTGGTCGGAGAACCGGACGGCGACGTCGACGACCTCGGCGGGGCGGACGTCGACGGTGTCCTTCCAGCCGGCGTCGAAGGGGCCGGGGGCGCGGCCGTTGCGGCGCAGGACCTGGAACGGGTCGAGGTGGACGTGCACGGGGTGGTGCACGTCGGTGACGAACCGCCAGACCTCCACCTCGCCGCGCGGGACGTCGGCGAGGGACTCGGCCGGGTGGAAGGACCTGCCGTTGATCGTCCAGCCGCTGTGGTCGTTCGCCCTGCCCCGCGTGAACGTGAAGGTGCGGCGGGTGGCGCCCGCCGGGGGGACGAGGGGCTCGACCTCGGCCAGCCGGTCCGGCACGTGGCTGTCGTCCCGCGCCGTCCGCACCACCCGGAACCGCATGACCTCGCCCGCGGGCCCGGTGCCGAGCCCGTTGACCATCGTGACCTCCGTGCCGACGGGCAGCGCGGAGAAGTCCACGACCACGTCCGAGCGCTCCGCAGGCGCCAGCTCGATCGCCTCGTGCCGCACCGGTGCGGCGAGCAGGCCGCCGTCGGAACCGATCTGCGTCAGCGGCAGGCCGGGGCCGCCCGGGACGGCCAGCGCGATCCGGTAGCGCCGGGCGTTCGAGGCGTTGAGCAGGCGCAGCCGGTACCGGGCGGCGTCCACCTCGTGCAGCGGCCACGGCGCGCCGTTGACCAGCACCACGTCACCGAGGACGCCCTCCATCCACTCGTCCTCGACACCCGGCAGCGACCGCATCTCCCGGTCCAGCCCGGGGTAGGCGAACGAGCCGTCCTCGGCGAAGGCGCGGTCGCAGATCATCAGCGGCAGCTCGCGGTCACCGCGGGGGAGCGGCAGCG
>WUUC01119654.1_pt1 | contig 12362 bp, 9 predicted proteins | sample 6278441 | NCBI WGS metagenome assembly WUUC01 (sample SAMN13675441, study PRJNA597444) | soil metagenome | isolation source: soil | place: USA: Washington | collected 2017-10 | reverse complement strand
ATGTTGCCATCGGCCGCTCACCGGCCGCCACGTATGGTCGCCGCCCGCGGCCCAACGCTTGCATCGCGGCCGCCGTATCGGGCAGACCTGAGAGCGCATCGCAACATGGTGCGGACTCGAAGTCTGCCCCTCCGGCCTGAAGGCCTGCACGACATGTGATTTGCAAATGCGCTTTAAGGGTCCCCTACGACATCAGGCAGACCCTGGATGGAGAACACGCGTGACCTCTTTCAGGGTATTGGCTGCGGGCTGTGCCCTCGGCCTGGGTTTCTTTCAAGCGGGCCAAACTGTCGTCGCGCAGGCGGCCAGGCCCGGCACGTCGATCGCGCCGTTGCCGGATTCGTGGACCTGCCCGATGCATCCGGACATCCTCGAGGCGCGCGTCGGCGCGTGCCCGATCTGCAAGATGAATCTCACGCCGATCCGGCTCGACACGATCTGGACCTGCCCGGTTCATCGAATCGTCGCCGAGCCGACCGCGGGCACATGTCCGATTTGCAGGCGAGATCTCGTGCGGAACACGGTCGCGGTCAGCTGGACGTGCGCTGACCAGCCGGATATCGACAAACTCGACCGCGGCGTGTGTCCCGACGGCGCGCCGATGATCGTCAAGTACGTGGCGCGGCCCCACGGTAATCACAATCCGCAGCATGGCGGCCAGTTCTTCATGGCTGCCGACACCTGGCATCATCTCGAAGGTGCGTACCCGCGTGCCGGCGTATTCCGCCTCTATGTGTACGACGACTACAGCAAGCCGCTTCGTGGGGAACAACTGCGGGCCGTCAAGGGTCGAGTGGTGACCGACGAGCGCTTCGATGCCGCGACGCGGACCACGCGGGAGATCGCCGCCTTTCCGCTCGTGGTCGCGGGAAACGGCACGTATCTGGAGGCCAGGATCAAGCCTACTGCGCTTCCATTGCGTGTCACAGCAAAGGTCTCGTTCAAGCCGCAAGCGCCCGAGTATCGTTTCGATTTCGCGTTCTCCGCGCTCTCCAGGGATCCGGAGCCTTCCGTCGCTGCCCGCGCGGCCCGGAACGCTCCCCCTCGCCGGCGCGCAACTGGCGCACCCGGCAAAACTGCGGAGCCGGACGTCCCGGCGACGCCACCCGCGAAGATTCCGGAGGAGGCGCCAACTTCTCCGCCGATTCCGGAAGACGTCGACGGAATGCTGGCCGGCCTGCGGGCCCGGGACGCACAGCTCCGCGCGCGCATCGAAGAAGGTCAGTTCAACGACATCTACGTGTCGGCGTTTGAGGCGAAGGATCTGGCGCTGGCGCTGGACGCGCATCTCGGTCAACTGATGCCCGCGAGGCGCAACCAGGCAGCCGCTGCGGTCGCGGCTCTGGTGCGCGCGACCTGGATTCTGGACGCGATGGGGGATCTCGGCGACAAGGAGCGCATCGAGAGCGCGCATGCGCTGTTTTCCCTGGCGCTGGCCGAGGTCGAAGCCGCGTTTCAAGGACGGCCATGACTCGCGGCACATGGATCTGGCCGCTGGCGATCGGCGGCGTGGTCGCGGCGGTTTGCTCCGGCGACGCGCACAATCCGCTGCCGTCCAAGTACACCTATAACGAGGACGTCTTTCCGATCCTCCGCGACAGATGCGGCTCGTGTCATGTGAGTGCGGGCGCGGCGCCGATGTCGCTGATGACCTTCAAGGACGCCTTGCCGTGGAGCGAGTCGATCCGGACCGAGTTGATGGCGGCGCGGATGCCGCCCTGGGACGCCGACGCCGGCGTCGGCACGTTCCGGAACGCCCCGACGTTGTCGGCGCGCGAGCTGGACGTGATCCTCACCTGGGCTACCGGCGGGACCCCGCCTGGTGATCCAGACAAGGCGGCTCCGGCGGCGGCGCTCGGGAATGATTGGCGCCTGGGCCCACCGGATCTCGCGTTGCCTCTGCCGGAGGCCGTGACGCTTGGTCCTGGCATCGTCGACGAAACGCGGGAATTTACGGTCGCCACCGGCACCACGGAAGACCGGGGATTGCGCGCCGTGGATCTGCGGCCAGCCACGCCGGCAATCGTCTCGAGCGCGACTGTGTCGGTGAAGGCGGGTCCGCATGGGAAGGAGGCGTCATCGGACCTATCGGAGCGTCTCCTGGCAATTTGGGTTCCCGGCCAAGGCCCCGAGACTCTCGATCCCGGGACGGCTTTCCGGCTGCCGGCGGGCGCCGAACTGGTCGTCCGCATCCGTTACAGGAAGACCTGGATGTACGAGAGGGAGTCGCTCACCGATCGCAGCACCATCGGGTTGTATTTTGCGGCGCCGCCCTTCGCCACCGTGCGAACACTGGCGCTTCAGTCGCCAGAGCAACTCCCAGCGGGGCCAGGGGCCGGATCCTTTGGCCTCGTCATCGACGAAGATGTCCAGGTGCTGGCATTCCATCTCGGGTCAGCGCCGGCGAACGTCAGGGTGAAGGTTGACGCGGCACTAGCGGACGGATCGCGGCTCTCGATGATTCGCTTCAACGGCAACCCACGCTGGCCCCGCCGGTATTGGTCCGCGCATCCGATCGCGCTGCCGCGCGGCACCCGCATCGAGGTGTCGGCGCTGGCTCGCGACGGCGGCGTGTTCCCTCCTCTTCCGTCGACTGCCCCAGGAAGTGATCCGCCGAGCGAGGATCAAATCGAGGTGACACTCGATCTCGTACCGGTCGGGAAGACCCTGTCCGATTGATAGAGTTCTTTCACGATGGTGTAGCCCCGCGTCGCGCACGCTGAAGCGTGCGCGCTACACGCATACGCACGGCCGTAGCGCCGACCGCGAGCCGATCTCCCTCACAACTCAGCGCCTGAAACAACCGCGGGAACAACTCCGTCGCTTCTTAGCTCGAGGAACGGACAAATGTGTTCCGCTCATGAAGGCCGCTCCGTACCGGATCGCGCGCGTCGGCTTGCTATCAACTGGATCTTCTGAGTTTTCGCGTGACGTCGAACATCGGGTCGCGCTGGTGCGCCTCTTGCTCCTGACGCCGCATCGCCGTAACTGAACGAATGCGGCGACGGAGCTTTCGATCTGATGAGCCCACGCGATCGAGCGGAGACAGAAGTCGTCGTGATTGGCGGCGGTCCTGCGGGAGCGGCCGCCGGGCGCCTGCTCGCGTTCTGGGGTCATCGGGTGGTCCTGCTGACGAGGCCCGCTCCCCGCGCGCGGCGAATCGCCGAATCGCTTCCGCCGAGTGTGGGCAAGCTGCTGGACGCCGTCGGCGCGCTCGAGGCGGTGGACCGCGGCGGCTTCTATCGTTCCACCGGCAACACCGTGTGGTGGGAGACCGACGAGCCCCGGCTCGAGAAGTTCGGCGGACCGGGGATTGCCGGCTACCAGGTGTTTCGACCCGAATTCGATCGGTTGTTGCTCGACGGGGCAGCGAGCGCCGGCGCCGACGTGCGACGCGATGCGGCCGTCCGTCGCATTCAGTGGAACGCTGAGTCGGTTGACGTCGAGTACCAACCGCGCGACGGTGCGCCGATCACAATCGGGGCCCGGTTCGTCATCGACTGCTCGGGTCGAAGCGGCGTCCTCTCCGGCCGGGCGCGACGTTATGAGCCCGGGTATCAATCGCAGGCGCTCCTCGGTGTCTGGCATCGCGCGGAGGGCTGGAATCTTCCCGACGACACGCACACGCTGGTCGAGACGTATCCAGACGGGTGGGCCTGGTCGGTGCCGGTTTCCGTGACCACGCGTCATGTCGGCGTCATGGTCGATGGGACCTCGGCGACGGCGATGCGCGGATCGAGCCTGGAAAACAGTTACCGGACGAGGCTGGGGAGGACCAACCGGCTCCGCGCGCTGTGCGCACGCGCTGTTCTCGACCGCGTCTGGGCCTGTGATGCGTCGATGTACAGCTCGGAGGTATTCGCGGGTCCCCAGTTCCTGCTCGCCGGCGATGCCGCCTCCTTTATCGATCCGCTGTCGTCGTTCGGTGTCAAGAAAGCGCTGGCGTCAGCCTGGATGGGTGCTGTCGCCGTTCATACGTCGCTGACGCATCCGGTCCGATCGGACGCCGCGCTCGAATTTTTCTCGGCTTGGGAACGCCGCGCGTACCAGAGCGCGGTGCGCGGGATCCGTGCGCATGCCCGCGAAGCCCTGACCCGCCATCCACACGCGTTCTGGGAGCGGCGCGCCGGCGGCAGCATGGAGCGTGAGGCGGCCGATCCGCAGGTTTCAACCGATGAAGCCGATCAACTCCTGCGACTGCCCGCCGTCCAGGCGGCCTGGCAATTCTTGCGGCGGTCCGAGACCGTCGCGCTCATGCCTGCCGGGAACATCCGCCTCACGGCGTGCGCGTTGATTCGTCATCGCGAAGTAGTGCTCGAGGACGCAATCGTTGTCGCCGACGCTCCCGAAGGCCTTCGCTTTCTCGCCGGCATCGACCTGCTGCACCTCACCAGACTCGCGCACCAGCACCACGAGGTATGCGAGCTCTACGACGCGTATTGCCGGACGCAGGCGCGGGTGCCGCTCGCGAATGTGCTGGGCGGGCTGTCGGTGCTCGTCGCAATGGGCATTCTGGTGTCGCAGAGTGGCGGCCGCCCCGTCGATCAGGCGGCAGTCTTGTCCTGGCGGCATAGAAATTGAGCGTACGACGTCAATTCAAGGAGACGACATGGTTCCAACACGCAACGGGTTTCTGGCCGGCGTCCTGATCGTGGTGGGCGGCGGGCTCGCCCACGCCCAGGCGCCCGCCGAGGCGGGGATCGCGATCGATCATCAGCTCACGATCAACAAATGCGGCGGCTGTCACCAGCGTGATGCCAGCGGCATGATGCGCCGGCTGTCGTACATCCGCACGACTCCGGAGGTATGGGAGCAAGCCATCAAGCGGATGGTCCGGCTAAACGGGCTGGCCATCAAGCCGGAGGAAGCCCGCGACATCCTCAGATATCTGAGCAACAACAACGGATTGGCTCCCGAGGAGGCGAAGCCTGTCTTCTGGGAGGCCGAGCACCGCATGTTCCGCGATCAGACCGACAAGATTCCGGCCGACGCGTTGCAGCACACATGCAATTACTGTCACACGATCGGCCGGGTGCTCACGCAGCGGCGAACGAGAGACGACTACGAGAAGCTGATCAACATGCATCTCGGGCTCTTTCCGGGGTCCGAGAACACGTTGCGACCGAGACGTGCGAGCGGGTCGCCGGTCGAGACGCCGGCCGCGCTGTCGGCGCCGACCGGGGGCAATCCCGCGGCGCTGCGCCCGGTGCCGCCGCCCCGAACGAACGGCAAGGATCCCGCCGACCTCGCGATCGACTATCTGTCAACCGCTCAGCCTTTGTTCACTCCCGAATGGCGCGCCTGGAAGGCCGTCATGCGACCCCCCAGGCTGGAAGGCAAATGGATGCTCACCGGCTATCAGCAGGGCAAAGGGCGGGTATTCGGCACGCTGACCATCGAGCCTGGAGCGGTGCCGGAGGAGTTCACGACTCGATTGGACATCGAGTATCCCTCGACGGAGACGACGGTCTCCCGAACCGGAAGAGGCATCGTTTACACCGGCTACAGCTGGCGCGGCCGCAGCACGGCGTCGTCACAGGCACCGGCCGCCTCACCGTCTCCCGATCCGTCCGGCAACCCAGCCGAGTGGAGGGAGGCGCTCTTTGTCTCCCGCGACGCGAATGTCATGGACGGCCGTTGGTACTGGGGTGGCTATGAAGAGTTCGGTATCGACGCCCACCTGACGCGGATTGGCAGCGAGCCGATGGTGGCGGGCGCGAGCGTCCTGTCGTTGCAGTCGCCGTCCACGGTGGAGTTGCGGGTGTTCGGCGCCAACTTCTCTCAGGACCTGAAGCCGGCGGACTTCGACTTCGGCGCGGGCGTTGCCGTCACCCGGATTGTCCGGCGGACGCCGACCGTGGCGACGCTCGCCGTCCACGTGGACGCCGGGCTCCCGAGCGGCATCCGCGACATCTCGTTGAAGCGCGCCACCGCGGATCGGGCGATCGCCGTCTACGACAAGGTTGGCTACATCCGGTCGCTCCCCGATGCCAGCATGGCTCGCCTTGGCGGTGTGGTCGCCGCGAAGCAGTACGCGCAGTTCGAGGCGATTGCGTATTCGGCCGGACCGGACGGCAAGCCGCAGACAGGCGACGATATTCCGCTCGGTCCGGTCCCGGCGCGCTGGTCGCTGGCCGAGTTCATCTCCACGCCGACCGACGATGACGTCAAGTTCGTCGGAGCGATCACTGAAGGTGGCCTCTTCACGCCCAACGTCGAGGGACCGAATCCCGAACGGAAGACGCAGCAGAACAACTTCCCGACCAACAACTGGGGCGACGTCTGGATCGAAGCCACCTATCAGCCGCCCGGCACGGCGGCGGCCCTGAAGGCCCGTTCATATCTCGTCGTCACGATTCCCATGTACATGCGGTACGACCAGCCGGAGGTCTCACGATGAGCGCCACGGAACGCCTCGCCCCGGTTCAGCCGTACCGGCCTCGCGAGTTTCATGCATTCGAATCTTCGGGGGTGCCGTTCGTCTATCTGGTCCCGAGTGGCGCCATCTTCGCGCTCGAGACGATTGGACGCGACATCCTCGACTGCCTCGCGGGTCATCACCTGATGAGAGAGGAGCTCATCGGACGTCTGTCGGCTCGCGGCCATCTGCGGCGTGACATCGAGACCGCGCTGGCCGAACTGGAGTCTGCAGATGTGATTGCGCCGGGAGACGTGATCCCGACGCGGCCACAGCTTCCCACCCGGAGCTTTCCGCTGCAGCGGATTGTGCTCAACGTCACCAACCAGTGCAATCTGGCCTGCACGTATTGCTACGAATACAGCGAGGACAAGATCGCCAAATCCGATGGCAAGCCGAAGTACATGACGGCCTCGATCGCGGAATCCGCCATCGACATGCTGATCGAGGAATCCGCAGATCGCCCTTCCATTCACGTGACCTATTTCGGCGGCGAAACGCTGCTGAATTTCCCGATGCTCTCGTCGTCGGTCGCGTACGCGAGGCGGCGCTGTGAGGAAACGGGCAAGCAGGTCGAGTTCAGTCTCACGACGAACGCTACGCTCCTGACCGAGCCGATCGTGGAGTTTCTCTCGGAGCACAAGGTCGGCGTCACCGTCAGCATCGACGGAGACCGTGAGCTCAACGACAAGATGCGCGTGTTCGCGGATGGGCGGGGAAGCTACGACGTGATCGTGCCGCGCATTAAGATGCTGCTCGCGCGTCACAAGACGAATTCGATCGGCGCGCGCGTCACGCTGAGCTCGACCGTGTCGCATGTCAGGCGCATCTACGAGCATCTGACGCAGGAGGTCGGCTTCAACGCGGTCGGGTTTTCACCGGCCACCGCGAATCCGGAGCGCATCTACTACCTGGGAAAAAAGAAGATGAACAACGTCCTCGGCGGCTTCGAAGAGCTCGCGTGGGAATACCGGGACTGGGCGCTCGCCGGGCGGCAACATGGATTCACCAACGTGAACGACACGTTGAAGGACCTGCATTCCGGCATCAGCAAGGCGTATCCCTGCGGCGCCGGGCTCGGCCTGCTCGGCGTCGGAACTGGGGGCGACATCAACATCTGCCATCGCTTCGTCGATTCCGACCACGGAAAGATGGGCCACGTCGAGCACGGCGGTGTCGATCAGGCAGCGCGCGAGCAGTTCCTCGACACCCACCACGTCGGTGCGCGCTACGACTGCCACACCTGCTGGGCGCGCCCGACCTGCGCCGGCGGCTGCTACCACGAGGCGTTCACGCACTACGGCGATACGGCGGCGGCCACGCTGCATTACTGCGATTGGATCCGCGGTTGGAACGACCTGTGTTTGCGCATCTACGGCGAGATCAGCACGCGCAACCCGTCGTTTCTCGACCGCTTCAGCCAGAACTAGTGCAATCAAGGAGACTCGATGAATGCCATGAGATCGGTCAATCGCAAGGCCCGCAAAGTGGAAGCGGCCGTCACCGCCGCTACCGAAGACGTTCAGGCGCTTCAAATGAGGGGAGGCGAAGGAAGGATCTATTACCCAATGGGGTGCACGCTGAACTTCACGCCGGGCTGGGAGGTCGACGTCTCGGGAGGAACCGCCGGTCTGTGCCAGCCGGTCGAGCGCGATTTGTTCGATTGCCATCTGGGATGTGGCTGGCCCGCACAGGTGCCCGATCATCTGAACAACTCGCCCGACTGGAGCAACCAATGCGCGTCGGCAGCCAACGATTGGCGCAAGATCGACATCATTTTTCCGTAGCGGGAGTCCCCGTCATGAAAAGGTTTGTGCTCGTGCTGGTCGGAGTGCTGTGGTGCGGAATCGCCGCCGGCCAGACTGCCTCGTCGGCCCAGCTGATGTACGTCGGCACCCAGGACAAGAAGCTCCTGATCATCGATGAGGAGAAGGAAGAAGTGGTTGGCGAGATCGCCCTCGGCGGCATCCCTCGGACGACCGCCGTGTCGCCGGACCGGAAGAAGATCTACGTCTTCACCACACAGATGCTGCTGGAGACCATCGACCTGGACTCCCGCTCCGTTGTGAGCAGCTTCAACCTCGGCGATCCGCGCACGCGCGTGCGGCTTCAGGCGAATGCTCCGGATCTGATCAACCTGGGCGGCAACGCCCGCTATTCCGGCATCGCCGTGGATCCGAGGGGCCGCTACATTTACACGACGATGCGGACCACGGTGAAGGATATCGACCATTACCGCATCGATCCGCCGCAATTTGTCGCTATCGATCTGCAGGAGAAGAAGATCGCCCGGACATGGCCATTCCCGCAGGACCAGAACCAGGGATTCGGGTTCAATGCGACCTACAAGGTGTCAGCCGACGGGACACGGCTCTATGTGTTCCAGGAAGACATCCTGATCTTCGATCTGGAGACGTTCAAGCAGATCGATCGGATCGAGCTGGCACAGCCGCCGTATCCAGGAGCGTCGCCCTACCGGCTTGCCGCCGGCGACGATCCGTTCGATGAGCCCGACAATGTCACATCAGTGTTCACCTCGGTGGATGCGGTCGTCCACAAAGGCACGCTCGGCCTCGCAAAGATCAACCTCACGACCGGCAAGGTGGACTACTTTCCGATCGGGCCACTGTTGCCGATGAATGGCTTCCAGCTGTCGCCGGACCGCAGGCGCGGCTACTCGGTGATGCCGAAAATCGCCGCCGGCGCGAATCGGCTCACGGAGTGGTGGGTCTGGGACATCGAGAATCACAAGGTCGTCGCGAAAAAGGAGTTCGACACCCGTCCGACGTTCAGGTTTGCCGTGGGCGGTAACGGCAAGAAGCTCTACCTCTATGGCGCTGGTTCCACCGTGGAAGTCTGGGACGCGGAGACGCTGGAATCGCGCAAGATCATCTATCTCAACAAGGACACGACTACGAACCTGATCACGCTGCCGAGAACCGTGCTGAACGCGGCGCGATGAGCGAGCGCAGCAGCTGGCGCGATTTCCTGCGCCTGAGGGTGTTCGTGCGGCCGTACGCCGGCCCGCTCGCCCTGATTGTCCTCATCGGGCTGGTCGCCAGCCTGCTGGGGCTCGCGCAGCCCTATCTGTCGAAGTATCTCGTCGACAACGCGCTGCTGCGCCGCGACGGCGACGCGCTCGTGGTGTGTGCCGGCTTGATGTTCGCGGCGACGATGGCGAGCTTCGCGATGAGCTACGTATCGGGGTACGGCTACGCGCGATTATCGACCGCGATGCTGCTGGACATGCGCCTCGCGGTGTACTCGCACCTGCACGCGCTGTCGCCGCGATTCTATGCGCACGCCCGGCTCGGCGATTTGGTGTCGCGTCTCAACGGTGACGTGGCGGAAGTGCAGCGGATTTCCGCCGACTTCTTTCTGAACACGCTGAGCAACCTGCTGTTCATCGCCGGAAGCCTGGTCATGATGATCTGGCTCAGCTGGAAGTTGTTCATCGTCGGCGTCGTGCTCATTCCACTGTGCGTCGCCTCATTCCAGGTCTTTCAGGTTCGCCTGAACATCCTGGCTCGTGAGCTCCGGGAGCGGAGCGCCGCCATCGGCACGCTGTTCGTGGAAACCTTGCTGGGTATCCGCTTGGTGGTGTGCTTCGACAAGGCCGAGTACGAGCTCGAGCGCTTCAAGGCCCGCAATGCATCGTTCGTCTCGACCCTGCTGCGGTTCCAGAGCACCACCATGCTCGGCCGAACGATTCCCGGAGCCCTCATCACGGCTGCGACCACAGCGGTCTTCATTTACGGCGGCCAGCAGATCATCGCCGGCCAGATGACGATCGGCACGCTCGTGGCCTTCATGGCGTATCACGGCCGCCTGCTGTCCCCGTTTCAGAATCTCCTTGGTCTTTCGGCTTCCCTGTCACAGGCGCGCGTCTCGCTCGGCCGCGTCCTGGAGTTGCTCGACACGCCGATCGAAGTCGGCGAGCAACCCAACGCGGTGCCGCTCTTGGCGGTTCGCCGGAGCATCGAATTCCGCCACGTGTCGCTGCGGCACGACGGCCGGGCCATCCTCGACGATGTCTCGTTCGAGATCCCGGCCGGCGCCTTCTCGGTCATTCTCGGACCCAGTGGCGGCGGCAAGTCCACGATAGCCGACTTGATGGTCCGGCTCATCGACGCGGACGCGGGTGCCGTGTTCATCGACGATGTGGACGTCCGGGCGCTGCGGCTTCGCGACCTGCGCCGGACACTGGTGCTGATCGACCAGGCTCCCTACATGTTTCACGGCACCCTGTTCGAGAACATCGCCTATGGCCAGCCGGAGATCGCGCGCCTCCGCGTCGAGGAAGCCGCCGACGCCGCCGGGCTGACGGAATTCCTCCGCAGCCTGCCCGGTGGGCTCGACGCGGTCGCGGGAGAGCGCGGGCTCACGCTGTCGGCGGGAGAGCGCCAGCGCATCGCGATCGCGAGAGCGTTCCTCTGCGATCCGGAGGTGCTGATCCTGGATGAACCGAGCGCGGCGCTCGACCCGGCGCGCGAGCGGGAGCTCGTCGACAATCTGCGGCGGAAGTTCCGCGGGAAAACCGTGGTCGCCATCACTCACAAGCCGCTCCTCGCCTCGTTAGCGGATTACGTGCTCTGCATCCATGATGGACGAGTCGTGGAAGGCGCGGTGCTGGCGTGACCGGACGCGGCGTGAAGATCGCGGTCATCGACAGCGGTGTGAACGCCGGGCATCCTCATATTTCCGTGCCGGTCCGGGGCGTCGTATTCGACCCGCATGACGCCGGTTCCTGGGTGGATCAACTCGGTCACGGGACGGCGGTCACGGCGGCGATCCAGGAGAAGGCGCCGGAAGCCGAGTATTTCATCCTCAAGGTGTTCGGCAGCTCGCTCCGCACGACGACGCGGCGGCTGATCCAGGCGATCGAGTGGACCATCGAGCATGGCATTCACGTCGTGAACCTCAGTTTGGGGAGTCCCAACCTCGCCTATCGCGCGGAGCTGCAGTCGCTCGTGAGGCGCGCGGATGCTTCAGGCGTGGTCCTCGTGTCAGCGCGATCGAGGACGCAGGGTCCTCTTCTGCCGGGAACGCTCGACGGCGTCATCGGCGTCGACGTCGACTGGGAGCTTCCGCGCGACCGTTACCGCGTCGGTGACGTCGACGGATCGCCGTGTGTCTTCGCGTCCGGGTATCCGCGATCGTTGCCCGGCGTGGCGCCCGCCCGAAATCTCAGCGGGATCAGCTTTGCGGTTGCCAACGTGAGCGGATTTGCCGCCCGCGCATGCGAGGGGCTGACGCCGCGTTCGTTCGACGCGCTTCTGCGTGCCCTGACCGTCGACGCGGGGAAGCTGCCGGTGTGACGAGACTTGTTGTCGCGTTGCTCGGGTTGGCGTGTTTTTCCACCGCCGTGGCGGACGCGGAGCTCTCCTTCCAAGGTCGAGGTCTCGGAGGACGTCAGATCCCGGCGCACCGCGTGTTCAGTCTTTTTCATTGCGCAATGGAAGGGCCGCTGGGTCTGCATCGGCGCCGCATCGGCGGTTATCACGGGGTGGGAGGCGGTTCCGCCGAATTCCTGCGCGCCGACTCGAACCGTGATGTCCGGGTCGTCGATACCGCAGTCAGCCCGGCGCGGACGTCTCGGCTGCCCGTCGAACGTCTGCGGGCGCGGCTCCGGCCGGTCAGGGAGCAATGGACGGCGACGGGTCAGCTGTATGTTCAAGACGGCGACAAGCTCTATATCCGTGGTGATACGGCCAGGACGACGGGGGCAACTCGGTGACCTTCGACGTGATCTCGCGCGTCGATCTGCCGGCGCTGATCGACGGCGTGATGCACGGCCGGTGGTCGAAGGGGCCATCCAGTTCGCGCGCACGCCGCTCGTGCAGTCGGCCGGGGCGGGCTGGACGAAACTGTCGGACGGGTACTTCTACCTCGTGATGGGGCACGTGTTTCGCGGCGGTTCTGCTGATGTCAGCGATCGCACACA
>WUUC01007718.1_pt1 | contig 12362 bp, 13 predicted proteins | sample 6278441 | NCBI WGS metagenome assembly WUUC01 (sample SAMN13675441, study PRJNA597444) | soil metagenome | isolation source: soil | place: USA: Washington | collected 2017-10 | reverse complement strand
CGGCAGGGCAATTCCCTTTTACACGTTCCAATTCTTCTTTTCTTCGAGACGATAAGATGAGCTTTGCACCCTGGTGCGCCATTTCATAGGTCAATGCTTCACCTATACCACTCGACGCGCCGGTGATCCAGATCACTTTTCCCCTTAAAGAACTCATTGAGGCTGCGGAACTTTTCTGATTTTCTGATCCTCTGAATAGACCCAGATCGCATACACGCCAATTGCTGTACCGATGGGGAAAAAGAACAGGTTAAGCCCGCCGACAATCAACCCAAAGATCATTGCCCAGGATTGACGCGTGACCAGGCCGATACCGGCGATTAATTCAGGGATCACGGCGAATATAAGTAGGAGTGCGCCAATGATGGTCGTTATCGAGGAAACGAACTCCATCACGCGTTCTTCCTCACCGGATGCGTGTTCGAATGCAAAAGCAAATACGATCTCCAGTATCGCCTTCAGACTTAACAGCGCGAGCAGAGAGAGGCAAGCAGAAATAATGTAGATAATACCCAGCGTTTTTTTGTGGCCATCGAGTCTTTTTTCATCCATGTTGGTAAGGAATTGGTTGATGAAATTTAGCCAGAAAACTTCACTTGCTACGCTCGTAGATCACAAAATCGAAAGCGTAAGCATGCCTTGCATCGGCAGGGTGGTGCTTGCGCATTGTTTCTTTCCATTGTTTGCGGTCAAACAACGGAAACCTGGTGTCGCCATCGATGTCCGCTTTGATCTCGGTCAGGTACAAACGGTCGGCATCGGACATTGCGAGGTCATAGATCTGGGCGCCACCGATCACAAAAACCTCACTGTCGGGATGTGTTGCGGCAACATCCAGTGCATCATTCCACGACTTAACCGCCGTCACCCCCGTGGCTGACCAGTCTTTCTGGTGTGTGATCACAATGTTCAACCTCTCCGACAGCGGCTTAAACTTCGTCGGGATTGAATCAAAATTTTTTCTTCCCATGATTACGGCGTGGCCCGATGTAGTCGACATAAAAAACTTCATATCATCGGGGAGGTGCCAGGGCAGGTCATTATTCTTTCCGATCACCCGGTTTTCCGAAAGTGCCGCTATCAAAGAGATAATCATAGTTCGATTTTGTTTCCCCGGAAAAAGTCCCCGGTCTTCATCCGTTTTTTTCCTTCTGCCTGGAATTCTTCCACAACTACAACTCCATCGGCGCAGCAAATGTGCAAATAAGTCTTGTTATCTGTCACGACTGTACCAGCAGTACCGCGATGGCCATCAGCAAGAGTCGTGGCCCGGAATATCTTGTACACTTTGTCATTGATCGCCGTCCATGCAGCAGGATAGGGACTTAAACCGCGAACAAAGTTTCGGATCCGTTCGCCACTTTGATTCCAGTTGATCTCGCAGGTCTCGCGGAAGATCTTTGGTGCAGGGCGAAGATCATCAACCTGGGGTTGCGCCTGTGGCTTGTAGTTTCCATTTTCAATTGCTCCAGCCGTCTTTACAACGAGATCGGCACCATGCATCATCAGTCGTTCGTACAAAGAGCCCGCATCGTCGTCGGCCGTGATGTGCTCCTTTTCCTGAAATAGAATTTTTCCTGTATCGATCTCATGCTGCAGAAAAAAGGTGGTGATACCAGTTTCGCTTTCTCCATTGATGATAGCCCAGTTGATGGGCGCAGCGCCACGGTACTGCGGCAGCAACGAAGCGTGGAGATTAAAAGTGCCCAGCCGTGGCATCGACCAAACAGTTTCGGGCAACATGCGAAAAGCAACCACGACCTGCAGATCGGCACGATAGCTTTTTAATTCCTCTTGAAATTCAGGAGCTTTCAGGTTTACCGGTTGCATGACGGGGATACCCAATTTCGTTGCTGCGACCTTAACCGGAGAGGCAATGAGTTGCGCACTGCGACCCTGCGCCTTGTCTGGTGCGGTGATTGCGGCAACAACCAAAAAGTTATTCGTCACCAATGCCTCCAGGCTTGGAACAGCAAACTCGGGCGTACCCATGAATATAATTCGTAGTTTACCCATATGTTTTAGTGAGCGCGAAAATCAGAAAATCACAAATTTCTAAGGTCCCTCCTCATGTATTTTTTACAGATCGGGCACTCCCTCCAATTATGTCCTCTCGCGGGACAGTACTTTCTGCCAAAATAGATGATCTGCAGGTGAGTCTTTTTCCATTTTTTTTCGGGGATCAATGCTTTCAGGTCACGCTCAGTTTTTTCTACACTTTTTCCATCCGACAATCCCCACCGGTACGCGAGACGATGGATGTGCGTGTCGACGGGAAATGCCGGTATATCGAACCACTGCGTTAATACTACCGATGCGGTTTTATGACCTACGGCCGGAAGGTCCTCAAGTTGTTCGAATGTTGATGGCACTTCACCGTTATATTTTTCAATGAGGATTTTTGAAAGTCCGTAGATACCCTTGGATTTCATCGGGGATAGACCGCAAGGTTTAATGATTGCCCGGATTTCATCTGCCGACATCCGGACCATATCGTGCGGGTTGTCGGCGAGGTTAAACAGAACTGGCGTTACCTTGTTTACACGCTCATCAGTGCATTGAGCAGAAAGTAAAACAGATATCAGGAGTGTATATGCGTCCTTGTGATGAAGAGGAGGCTCCACCGTGGGAATGAACTTGTCGAGAATCCGGAGGATGCCCTTGGTTTTCTCAGCCTTTGTCATTCGCCGTTTCGAAAGTTCCTGGTGCTAAATTCAATATTAACGTCAGGGGTATAACAGATATTTTTTTCTCATCACCTTGTAGTCATCAAGGCCCTTTTTCCAGGATTCACGGATCTGCTCCTCCGTCATTCCTTGCTTAATTTGTTCTTTAAACTCTTTTGTGCCCGCGAGTTTGTCGATGTAAGGAATAAAGAATTTTTCCTTGTCGGGAAACGCCTGGTACATTTCGATCAGGTATTTCAGCGAAACCTTCCGCTCCGGTTTTACATCTCTCAGGTCGATACCATAACAAAGTTGATTTTCGAGTTTCGGTTTGGTCGACATTCCCTCAATTGACACAGGAGTGAATTTAAATGGCATGTTTTTCAGATCAGGATGACCAATAAATTCGAATGGGTTTTGGGTACCTCGTCCGATACTCAAAGCCGTTCCTTCAAATAAACAAGTGCTGGGGTACCAGGCAATAGCATTGTCGTTAGGAAGATTGGGCGATGGCCGCTGGGGCAGGTGTACTTGCATGTCGTGATTGTAGTTGATCATCCGGACCACTTCAAGGTCGCATTTCTTCTGGCCTGCAAGCCATCCTTCGCCATTGATCATCAATGCCATTTCACCAATGGTCATGCCATGCGCGATCGGTATTGGATGCATGCCGACGAAGGATTTGTTTTCCGCTTGCATGATCGGCCCATCTACAAAACCATTAGGATTCGGTCTGTCCAGAACAATCAATTTCTTGTTGCTTTCCGCGGACGATTCCATCAGGTAGGTCATCGAGCTGATGTAAGTGAAAAATCTTGTACCAACATCCTGGATGTCGAAAAGGACCACGTCTACATCCGCCATTTGTGCGGGCGTCGCCTTGTAATTGGTTCCATACAAGGAAATGATCTTTACGCCCGTGGACGGATCTACTTCGTCTTTGATCTGTTCGCCATCCGGAACATTGCCCCTAAAGCCGTGTTCCACCGAGTAGATACGTGTCACGTTTACATTCAGGCTTTTCAACAGGTCGACCAGGTGGATGTAGCCCAACATCGAAGTATTGTTGACCATCACACCAACTCGCTTGTCTTTAAGCTGCGGAAGGTACAGGTGAAACTGGGTGTCGCCGTGGATGATCGCCGGCTGTGAGATCAGTTGTCCTGCGCCTGCAACTAGAAAAAATATGACAACGAAAATCCTGCGCATTCGATCCGGGGTTAAGTTCGTAAGTTGGTATGTTCTAAGTTTTAAGGTACCGGGTTTCAGTTTTTTGTAACTTGTCTGCAAATCTTATTCCGTCTTATTCTGTCCCGCCTCCGACCTGCAAACCTACAAAACTACCCATTTATAAACGCGTAATTCTTGAACCTTTCTTATTTCATCTCCAAAAGAATAACCTCTGAACAAGGCGGTACGTTTTCGTCGATCATTCATAAGGTCGCCGTTGTTACGATAACCGTTGGCCTTGCGGCAGCTATCATTTCTTTTCTCATCATGACCGGGTTCCAGGAGACGATCAAGAACAAGATCTACGGCTTTAGCTCCCACTTGCGCATCACGAAACTAACGACCAGCAACTCAATTGAGGAACAACCATTTGAGTACAATATCGACCTGTACAAAAATCCGGAGGAATTTCCGATGATTTCGCACATACAGGAATACGCACACAAACCAGGACTGATCAAAACCGACGATGAAGTGATGGGTGTATTCATCAAAGGTGTTGGGAAGAGTTTCGACCAGGAAGGCTTCAACAGCAACATGCTGGAGGGAAGATTTATTGATTTTCCGGATTCAGGTTATTCACATGAGATTGTAATCAGTAAGATCATTGCCGGTAAGATCAATACAAAAGTGGACGACGACATCATTGTCCATTTTTTTCAGGATCCACCCAGGTTCAGAAGATTGAAAGTAGTTGGCCTCTACGAAACGAATTTGTCCGAGTACTACGATTCAAAAGTGATCATCGGAGATCTAAGGATGATCCAGCGGCTTAATGGATGGGCCGATAGTGTGGCAGGAGGTCTGGAGGTATTCGTCGATGTGAATAAATTCGATCGGTGGACCTTGTTTAAAGAATACGTAGCCGACACCCGCGACATGCTGGAGATGTCAGATCTTAACTGGTTCGAGCGGAACGCAGAACTACTGGCAGCCATTAATGCATTCAGCTTCGATGAAGCCGCTATGGAGAAGGCGCATTTGCTCATTGGTCAGGATATGGACTATGATCATAACATTGAAAAGCTCAGCGATACCTATTTTCAACTTTTCGATTGGTTGCGCTTGATCAGTCGTCAGGTCTTCATACTCCTCGTGATCATCCTTATCGCCGTCTGTCTTAATATGGTGTCAGTGGTCATCATTCTCGTCATGGAGCGCACGCAGATGATCGGCATGTTGAAAGCACTCGGTGCCACCAATAAAGTAGTCAGATCGATCTTTATTTATAATGGTGTAAACCTGATCATTCGTGGGTTGTTGTATGGTAACTTCCTTGGACTTGGGGTGTGTTACTTGCAGGAAAAGTTCCATATCATCAAACTCAACCCTCATGATTATTATATGGACAGAGTTCCTATAGGTTGGAACTGGGAGGCGGTGATATTTCTGAATGCGCTGATATTTGTCCTGGTCACAATCGTTCTGTTGATACCGACAGGTGTGATCTCACGGATAAATCCCCTCCGAGCTATTCGGTTTGATTGATGTGGGTTATTGTTTGTTGGAAATTCGATATTAGTTATTGGTCACATAAACCACTAACCACTAACCAATAACGAATAACTAATTTCAAAAATACGACGACACCCCGCACTGAATTCCCCCGGTTCGTGAGGGATCGTTTCCAAATAGATCGCGTTGTTGGCCGTAGCGATAGTTAACTCTGATCACAGTTTGTGCCGTTGGCCGGAAGCTTATGCCGGGAACGATCCCACGGAAATCATCTGCAAGCGGATCACTGGGTTCGCCGGCTCTCGTGAGATTCCAATCGGTATATTCTAATCGTAGCGCCAGGTTAACCACGGCATTCGCAAAGCCCAGCATCGGTTTCCTGATCATTGGTTGTACGATGTCAACAAATCCTCCTTGTTGCCGCTGTCCGAAAAATGGTTCCAGTTGGTCGGGAACATTCACGCGAACAAATGCCCATTCACCTACAACATAGGTTCGGAGTTTGGGCACCGTCGTGTTGAAATCGATCGCGAACACATCAACACGTCTCTTATCGTCTAAACGGATGCCATCGTCGATAAACGTGTTGTAAATTCCACCCATATAAGATAATCCGATTTCGCCGATCCGGCTGTTTCGGATCGCTGTTTTAAAAGTTGTAAGGATTCTACCGTTACTGCTTTCTTCAAAGCGTTCTTTACCGGTTTTTGTTGCAGGCAAAAAGGTTCGGCCTTCTGCGTTGCTGATGATCCTCTCGTCAAATCCGTTGCTGAGATAGAACTCGTAGCCGAAAGCCCACAGGTCTTTGTATTGTCGGCCATATACGCCAAAGCCTACGTTACTCCACGTAGCGGGCAGCATTCGCGTCATGGCAACCGGGCGATCAATAAACTCCCACTTCGGGCCATCGTGGTTCTGATTGAATGCTCCTATCGGATTCATGATCACACCACCCCGGAGATTCAACAGCGGATGAAGATTGAAATCCACTGCGGCAAATTCGATCGATAGTTCTTTGCCGCCTTCTTCAATTTCCAGCTCCGATAAAAACCTGATCTTTCTGTGAATAGATGAAGCGACAAACAACGTCATTCTGGGTATGGAAAACGAATGCCCTTCGCTTACACCATCGGCTCCCAAATACTGGTAGTGCGCTTCAACATATCCGCCGACTGACACCGGCAACTTTCCCAGTTGAAGAAATGGACGGTTATAGACTGCATCCATGTTCATGCCGCGACGCGTTGAGGTATCGGCAGGAATTTTTTTGAAGAGTGTGCTGTCGACCTGGCCCGACGCGATAGTCGATATCGCTAGCGCGATGACAAAGCCTGCAATTTTGTTCATGATAGTTTGATCCTTACGTGCTGCGCATCGGCTGTCACGGCAAATTTTCTCAAGCTCACATCGGCGGGGCCATTTTGTACCTTACCTTCCGCGTTAAACTCACTTCCATGAGCCGGACATTGCAACCGGTCGCCAAACACCTGGAGTTCTGTACCCTGATGTGTGCAACGCATCAAGAGTGCAGTGTACCGTGCATCTGTCGATCGGAAGACCACAATTGGATATTCAAGTTTTTGATTTTGCGCAACGATGTGAGGCAAGTATGCATCTGGCGAACCTTCTTTCAGAAACGCTGATGAAGGAATGAGTAGTTCATCCGCTTCAATGGACGCGTCAATGTATTTTGTACCGCTGCAGCCAGCGAGTAAAGATGAAAGACCAACTATGCCCGCGCAGCACGAGCCACAATGCATCAAAAATTGTGTCCTGTTCATAATGACTCAAGAAAACTGATGAGTGCTTCCCGGTTCGCACTGGTCAACTGCGCAAAACGTTCGCTTGTGGCGGCCGCTTCGCCGCCGTGAAGTTGAATGGCTTCCTGCATGCTTCTTGCCCGCCCGTCATGAAGAAGATAATATGTGCCCCCTTGCGATTTTTTGGAAAGCCCCAGACCCCAAAGCGCTGGTGTTCGCCATTCACCAGTTGTGGCTGTGCCTTCCGTGTATCCGTCATCTAATCCCGGACCCATATCATGCAGTAAGAGATCAGTGTAGGGAGCGAATGTCCGGTTAGAAAGAACGTTGATGTCGGACTCGGGGGTAGTCCACTCAGGAATATGACAGCCAGCGCAGCCAATCGTGTTAAACAATTGCTTGCCTGTCAGAATTTCTTCAACAGCCTGTTCACGCTGGATAGGCGCCTTTAACGTCCGCAGATAAAAAACAACATCTTGTACTGTTTTTTCAGTGACCTCCGGATCGGTTGCCAGGTTTGTATAAGTATCAATCGGATCAAATACGGATGTGATGCCCATATCCTGGTTGTAAGCGTTTACTGTTTGATGCAGCAAGTCTATTGCGGCGGCTTTTTTCCCGAAACGCCCGATGAACCTGCCATTGTTTCCGCGATGGAACCATTGCGGTTTGAAAAATGCAGGAGGTGTGATATAGTTTGGTACACCGGAAATTCCGTCGCCATTAGCATCATCGGGATCAGCGTTGGAAAGTACCTGGTCGTCGGTTAATGCTGCGAGATAGCCGAGCCCGGTATTTGCAGGCGGTGTAAACTTTGAAAAAGTTGTTCCGGCAGGAATGGTCTCCGGGATGAAACCGGGAATTGCGCGGTGTTGCAACTGTGGTCCGCCATTCGTCAAATACTGATTTCCGGTGTGATCGGTTTGTCCAAACCGGGTGAGCGTTGTTACAGGGTGTCCCTTTCCATCGCCAGGGTGGCAACTGCCGCACGACGTAGCGACGAACAATGGACCCAGCCCTGTTTCGATACTAAAGATCTCGTCGTTAAAAGCAATGTCGCCGGCGAGGAATCTCCTGTAATCGGCATCACTCATTCCTTCAATCGGACCATCGAGAAGCTGGTCCTCCTCCAAACCTTCGGGGACCAGCATTTCACAGCCAATAGCCACGAGTGCGGTCACAAAAAAGCTCAGGTAAGTTTTCCAGCGCAGATTCATCCAGTTTATCATTCTATACGCAAAAGTAAAAAGTTAGATTCATCTAACAAATATATTTGAAAAGGTTTTTAATTTATATTTGAGCATGGCCTCAAAAACGGGGGAAACGAACTCTTTAACCGAGGAGAACTACCTTAAGGCGCTTTTCAACCTGTCCAACGGGGTGGGGGAAGTGAACGTAAAGGAACTCTCCGATCTGCTGGGCACAAAGATGCCGACGGTGACGAGCATGATGAAAAAGCTTGCCCGGAAAAAACTGGTGCATTACGAAACGTATAAGCCACCGCGGCTGACTGAAAAAGGAAGGCGTGATGCCGCATTGATCATACGCAAGCACCGCCTTATGGAAATGTTCCTGGTCGACAAGATGGGATTTGGTTGGGAAGAGGTACACGAGATCGCTGAGCAAATCGAACATATCCACTCACCAGTATTTTTTGAGAAGATGGATGAGTTGCTTGGTTATCCAAAGATAGATCCCCATGGATCTCCAATTCCCGACCGAAATGGAAGGGTGATATCGAAACCGCATCAACGTTTAAGTCAATGCAAAGCAGGTGAACTTTACACCCTTTGTGGCATTGTTAACTCGTCTGATGAATTCCTGCGGTTTCTCAACAGTCGTGACTTACGGTTAGGCGCAAGGATCACTGTTCACGAAGTAGAATCTTTCGACAAGAGTATGGTCGTGAGTTATGGAAAGAAACGACGAGAGACTTTAAGCTTTACGGTGTGTGAGCGACTTCTGGTCGAATCTTAAACTGTTTCAGGTTTCATGTCTCAAGTCAGTCAGACCCACTTGAAACTTGAAACTTTTATGACGACGTGCCCGCAAAGTACTTCCTGAACCAACTCTGCACAGTCATTTGAATAACGCCAAAGAGCGCTTCTTTAAAAATTCCTTTAGACATTTTCGATGCGCCCCGTGTTCGTTCGGTGAAAATGATCGGCACCTCACGTAACCTGAAACCATATTTCCACGCGAGGAATTTCATTTCAATTTGAAAAGCATAGCCCACGAAGCGAATCTTGTCGAGTTCCACTGTTTCAAGAACTTTACGATGGTAGCAAACGAACCCTGCCGTGGTGTCCCGGATTGGCATGCCGGTAATCATTCTTACGTACGCACTTGCGAAATAGCTCATGAGTACACGACCCATCGGCCAGTTGACAACGTTCACACCGGTGGCATAACGCGAACCAATAGAAAGATCGGCATCGCGTTCAGCACATTCGAGGTAAAGTGAGATCAGGTCTTTAGGATCATGGGAGAAATCAGCATCCATTTCCAGCATGTATGTGTAACCGTTCTGTAAACCAAAACGGAATCCGGCGATATACGCAGTGCCTAGCCCTTGCTTTCCCTGGCGTTGCATGAGATGCAAACGGTGTGGACCTGACGCATTGTAATTTTCCTGATGGTTCTTAACAATGTCTGCAGTCCCATCGGGCGAGCCATCATCAACAACGAGGATATGGAAGTCCTTGGGAAGTGCAAATACAGTGTCGATGATCATGCCGATGTTCTCACTTTCGTTGAATGTCGGTATGATCACCAGTGCGTTGCTCATTTACCAAGGTTAATTGTCAAAACTAGTGAAAACAAACGATTGAACAATCCAGTAGACAGTAGCGGGTAGGCAGCCATTCAGGATACAAGGTATCCCTCCGTTGAGTAGCGCGTCGGCTGGCGGCTACGGGGCCACCTGCTACTTTATTTCCATAATTTGCACCAATGAACAAATGCATTTTCCTCGACCGCGACGGCGTTCTGAATATAGACGACCCCAACTATACTTTCCAGGTGTCAAAATTCAAAGTCATACCAGGCGTTCCAGCGGCATTGTTGAGACTACGAGAAGCGGGCTATCACCTGGTGGTGGTAACGAATCAGTCGGGTATCGACAAGGGTATTTACACGCGCCAACAAATGGATTGCTGTCACATCTATCTTCAGGATTGTTGCGACCATGTGATCGATGCCTTTTATTTCAGTCCCTACCATAGAACGATCACAAGGTCTCTCGCAACAAAACCCGGTACGTTGATGTTCGAAAAGGCCATCGCAAGATTTCATATTGCTGCGCATTTATCGTGGATGGTTGGCGATCGGGGCCGTGACCTCGTGCCTGCCCGTCAACTCGGAATGAAAACGATACAGGTTGGTGATGAGGTTGAGCCGGAGAACCGGGGCGATTATAAAGTAGAGAGTTTGGAAGAAGCTGCAAACATTATATTGAACCGGGACTCGCAGCAAGCTGAACGACGCAGCCGGTGGAGAATGAGGTAACAGACTAGAAAAATTACAATGCTGATGAAACCAGGTTTGCTGGTGACTTTGTACACGCTGGTGCGCGTTTTAAACGCCTACCATTCTAAACTGCCAGTCTTATATTATATTTCCGCCGAAGTTTAAAAGGGCAGAGTGACTAGCTGGTGGAGGACCATCCTTACAAGCTACAAACCACGAACCACTGGCAACTGAGCGTTCGTGCTTAGGCCACTTGAAGCTCGACCAGATACAGATACAGGACTAGTAACTGCGGACTAGGAACTGGAAGCTTTAGTCTCCACCTTCACATGTTGTCCATTCACCGGATTCTGCGGGCCTCCGTTTGTATCATAGCCGAGAACCTTCATCATGCTCTCGCTTGATTGTTCCGGTGCAAACAACTTTGTCGTGATCTCGCCATCTTCATTGCGATCAATGAGCACGTGTTTAGGCGCCGGAATAAGGCAATGTTGAATACCGCCATACCCGCCGAGTGATTCCTGGTAAGCGCCAGTGTGGAAGAAGCCGAGGAACAGGTGCTCCTCGTCGTTGATCATAGGCAAAAACACCTCGCCCGTATGCGCTTCTGAGTTGTAATAGTCGTGGCTGTCGCACGTAAGGCCGCCGATGTTCACCTTATGGAAAGGGTCGTCCCATTTGTTGACGGCGAGCAAAATGTATTTCTGATTTAATCCCCACACATCAGGAAGATGGGTAATGAATGAGCCGTCGATCATGTACCAGAGCTCTTTGTCGTTCTGAAGTTTCTGGTCGACCATAGAATACAGCACCGCACCACTCTCACCCACGGTAAAGCTCCCGAATTCAGTAAAAATGTTAGGAACGGGTACGTTGTTCTTTTCGCAGATCCACTTGATGTTTTCCACGATCTGTTCGATCATGTATTTATAATCGTACTGGAAGGTGAGTGACGTTTTGATCGGGAAGCCACCGCCGATGTCGATAGAATCGAGCGAGTCGCACATTTTCTTCAATTCGCAGTATTTGAAAATGAACCTGCTGAGTTCGCTCCAGTAGTATGCGGAGTCTTTAATACCAGTGTTAATGAAAAAGTGCAGCATTTTGAGACTTGCCTTGCCGCTGGGCCCGATTTTTTCCTTGTAGAGGTTTACGATGTCACCGTACCGGATACCCAGTCGCGAAGTATAGAACTCAAACTTCGGTTCTTCGTCCGAGGCTACGCGGATACCGACCTGGAATGAATTGTTGCAATTTTTCTCATACACATCGATCTCTGAAAGGTTGTCGAGGATCGGGATACAGTTCTTAAACCCGTCGTTCAGCAGTTCGGTAATGTACTGGGTGTACAGCGGCATTTTGAATCCGTTGCAGATGATGTACGTGTCTTTGGTGACTTTTCCCCGGTCGAAGAGCGACCGGATGATCGGGATATCGAATGCCGACGACGTTTCCAGGTGTATGTCGTTCTTCAGTGCCTCTTCTGTCACAAACGAGTAGTGTGATGACTTGGTGCAATAGCAGTATGTGTAAGTGCCATTATACCGGAACCGCTCCATCGCATTCCTGAAAGTAGCCTGGGCAAAGCGTATGTTTTCGCTGATCTTAGGGAGATAGGTGACTTTTAAAGGAGTGCCATACTCCTTGATGACCTCCATCAATGGCACATCGTTGAACAGGAGTTCATGATCCCGGACTTTGAACTCTTTTTGTGGGAATTCGAAAGTCTGTTCGATCAGCTCGCGATAGCTCTTCATTACGGCGTTATGAGTTGTACGTTAAC
>WUUC01127355.1_pt1 | contig 12363 bp, 9 predicted proteins | sample 6278441 | NCBI WGS metagenome assembly WUUC01 (sample SAMN13675441, study PRJNA597444) | soil metagenome | isolation source: soil | place: USA: Washington | collected 2017-10 | reverse complement strand
GCGGCGAGCACGTCGTTTGACCAGGAATGCAGCCTTCCGAGAGACGGCGCGCACGGCTTGGGGAACCCAGTTATCTCTGCCCCTTCCCAGGAAGACCGGAACGAGCGCGACCTGCGGCGCGAATCCCAGCGCCCAAAGAATTGCCGACCAGGGCCGCTTGACAACTGGGAGGCGGGCTCGGGCATTTCGCCGAGAAGGAAATCGACGCTAGCCGGAATGATGGCGGACAGGCACTGGCGTAGCCATCCGGTGCCGGCCGGCACAAACGCAAGTTCCAGATTATCTGCCGGGCGGCCACTCCGGTGAAATCTAGGCGCGCAAGTGGTGCTCCGGCCAAGCCAAAAAAACACTACGATCGAGCCGCCCGCGGCCAATGCAAGCATCACGGCCGTGGCAAAAAAGGCGCTGCGCATCATCGCGCTCGGACGGCTCCAGTCGGAGAGCAAGTTCCCTCGTCGTCGACAATGCCAGCCATTGCGACGCCGAACGCAGCCACGCCTGGCGAAAGACTACGAATGGCAAGACGACGAGGTTGAGTGCCACGGCTACTGCAAAGGCGATCGCGTTCCAAGCAGAGTTACCCAGCACATCGACCGAACTTCTTAATGCCGTATTAGCCATCAGGCCTCGCACTCTTGCTTAGATCGCGCGTTCCTTACTTAGATCGCGCATTCCATCAAAGCGAACTTGCGCGGGACCTCCCGAAGCGGCGACATGAATCGGCCAATCGGCGCCACCTTCAAACAGGTAATCGGCTCGCGACGAACATGCCATACTGCCGAGGACAAAAGGCGCAGGTGTCATTCTGCCCGCGGAAGGAACCGAGGCAATTGCGAAATGATTGATTGCCCCAACCCACTCTAACTACAGGAACTGCCTAAATGCCCGATCCACGTAAATCGTTGAAATTTTAAGATGAACGTCAGGATGGGTCGGGGTCCGCAGACTTGCCGATCGATGTCCGCTGGCCGAGGGTTCTCCCTGCACGACTACCACCTGAACGCAATTTTATAAGCGTGGATCCGTGCAGGGAATTCTCGCCGGTGCTTCACGATTTCGAACGTTCCGCCACAACGAACGTTCGGCCTCGGTCAAGATATGTTCCGTAGTTATAGACAGCGCGATGCTTGACCTCAAGTCGCTGCGCAATCATATCGCAAACTTGCTCAATTCCATTTCCCTCAAATGATGGCGTGTGAGATTCGAATATGAAGGACCCACTAGGCCGCAACAACGACACACAGCGGTCGAAATAAGATTGAATATCGTAGCGGGTTTGGCCGTCATAGGTTGAGTGGTTAGCGAGCGACATCACAATGTCGTAAGAGCCGACTAATCGGGCCTCCTCAAAACCAGCGGCGATGAATTCCGTGTTGGAGCGCCCAATCCTGCGCGCAGCAGTGCGGCCGATCTCAACCAGAAAGGGGTTGACGTCAAGGCCTGTGACCCGATTTGCCACCTCCGCGAGTGTGAGGGATAAAAAACCGGCATTGCACCCAATGTCGAGCACGGTCTTGCCGCGCACCCGCTCGGCCAAGCCGTACGCTTGCACACGCGCTTCGGTCGAACGCAGCCCGCTTACGCCGAGCGCAGACATGCTTTGATAGAAATACTCTTCGCCATAGTCGTAATGCGACCACTCGTGCTTCTGTCGGGCCAGAATTTCGTTGAATTCGAGATGCATCCCCTGCAGAGTTGGCTGGGATGACAGCCGCAAGTAATCATTGGCGCGATTGAGAAGGGATCGACGAGCAGCATTATTGCGAGCCCGCATGGCTTGCCAGGCGAAGTGCATGTAGCCCGCGAAGGGGCGATAATGCTGGTAGTAGTCGAGAAAGTCCACCATGACGGTAATTCTGCTGCACTTATTGCCGGACTGGCCGCCGGCTGCCTATGATTTCCAATTGCCTTTATATACCTCGGTTGCTAAAAGTTCACATGGCACTGCCCAAATTCAGCTTGGTCTGTATTGAAACGACATCTTACCACGGCTCTCGCTACGCTTTGCATCGTGTGTCTGATTCCGTTCCTCACGCTGGCGGAAATTAACAAGACCCGCGATCCCGATTACGGTTCGCTGGTCCTGTACGCCATTGGGCTGATAGCGTTTTCCTTCATTCTGCTCGGTCTGCTCAAGCTTACGTTCCGGCGGCAGCCGGGAGTGCGGCTTGCCCACGCCCTGGCAGTTCTCGTCCTGTGCTTCTTTGTCTACGATGTATTCGCGCAAGGCCTCGTAGCGATACGGCCAATTCAAAACGTCTGGCGCGTTATCGCGGCCTGGGGGTTATTCACGATCGCGGCGGTGGCTGCCGCCGGCTATTGGGGCGGCCGCAGAGAGTTCGGCCTGATCTTTTTCAGTGGCGTCGCGGTGATGGCTCTAGTGCCCGCGGCCAGGCTTACCGCCTTCGAGATCGCGGTGCTTAGCCGAAACCACTCGACGGTTGACGCGAAGATAATCAACGGGACCGCGCTGACGTCCCGGCCGAACGTCTATTTTTTCCTGCTGGACGGCTACGCGCGCGCCGACAAAATCAAGACACAACTGCATTTCGACAATTCGCAGTTCCTTGATTTCCTGAAGGCGCGTGGTTTTTATATCGTCGACCGTGCCACCGCAAACTATCCAACCACTTGGCTATCGGTCGCCAGTACCCTCTCGATGAAATACATCCAGACAGAAGACATGCCGCCTTACCGCGACGTGGCGCCGCTGCACAAAATTATGAAGGGCGAAAACGCTACCGTTCAAAGGCTTCGCAACTACGGCTATAAGTATATTTACGTAGCAAATGGCCACTTCTATTATCAGTGTCCCGGCATTGAGCATCATTGCATCCAGGGCGCCAATCGGCCCTTGTTGGGTCAGATGGAAATCAATCTCCTTAAATCTACGCCGGTTTATCCGGTGATCCTGAAGCTGCGGCCCGGCCTGATCACCCAGCCATTTTTAGGGTCCTTCGCGCAAGTCTCCGACGTTGCCAATGAGATCGTAAATGTATCGCTTAAGCCCCCTTATTTCGTTTATTCGCATCTCCTGGTGCCGCATCCGCCTTTCATTCTCGATGCGCAATGCAAGCGCACCGGAAGCGACAACATCGATTTGAAGGCCTGGCTGGAACTGCCGATCAGCGGCTACACTGATTACTTGCAGTGCGTGAATCGCCAGATGGCCGAATTACTGGATCGCATTGTCGCAAAAGATCCGGATGCAATCATTCTCATTCAGGGTGACCACGGCACCGCATTTTTGATGAACTGGAAGCTGCCGCTCAAGGATTGGCCGGCCGCCGGCAATGCCGAGCGGTTAGCGCCGATGAACGCGATCCGCCTGCCGGAACGGTGCGCCACCACGCTTTACCCGACGATGTCGCTGGTCAATTCCTTTCGCGCGGTGTTCGCCTGTCTGGAAAACCGAAAGCCCGAGTTTTTGCCGGATATCTCTTACATATCACCGGATTCCGACAGTAGGGAATTCGGTCAGGTCTTGCGCGTCGATCCATATAAGGAGAATTGAGGCTCAGCCTGCAGGACGTCGCGGATCGCCGCAGCGCCGGCCTGTGCGCTGGCCCCGACGTTGAAAACCCACTGGCTGCGCAAAGCTTGGAGCCGCTCCCGGTGCGGGCGCGCGACTGAAACCAAGGCCTTGATGCGCATTGGCGCATCTACGATCTCTCCAACCGCCAGCACGCCGCCCAACTCCGCGCGTAAGGCTACTTCCAGCGGCGGGCTTGAAAGCTCACGATAGTCCGGATTGCGCACCTTGGGGGGCACGTCGATAAACAGGATCGGCTTCATCAGCGCAAAGGCGTATTCAAAAGCGATTCCTGACCAGTCGGTGATCATGATGTCGGACGCGGTCAGTGAAGCGTGGGCGGCGATGTTGTCGTCGAACGAGAAGTTCGGATGACTCGAAAATGCCGATGCGATAGAGTCAAGCTTGTCCGCCGATTGCCGGCGCGACATCGGGTGGGGACGGAACGTCACGGCAAGTCCGGCGCGCAGCAACACGTCGATCAGCTCGCGCGCACAAAGCTCGACGATGCCGTTTTCGCTCCATGTCGGGGCGAGAAGAACTTGTATCGGATCGGCAGGCCGATAGCTTTCGGCCTCCGGACCATAAGCCGCTATCAGCGCGTCGAGCCGGCCATAGCCGTGCTCGATCAGCTTACGCTCCTTCAACCCATTGAGCTGTTCCAGTTCGCGAAGCTCACGCAGGTGATGCGGCCCACAGCACAGGATTGTCTCGTAGGCATCGAACGAATGCTTTGGATAGATCATGTGTGCGCTGTTGATCGCGTGAAACATGTAGATGTAGTGTACCGGATGCGCGGACTTCTTGAGATGAAACACGCCGAGGTCCGGCATGGTCATCACCAGCGCGCCGACTGACATCGTGCGGAACAGAATCGTGCGCATCATGCCCTCTCCGATGAAGGACGCGGTGACCAAATCGCTAGCGAGGCCGGGATCATCTGTCGAGGAGGTGAGATAGGTGATCGGCGCCCCGTCCGCCGCAAGCTCGCGAATCAGTGGCTCGAGATGTGGCCAGTCGGCGCGGCCTTCCGAATAGAACACCACATGGCGTCGCTCAGGCGGCAGGCTCTGGAATTGCCGGTAGCCCCTGAACGAGTGCCAGAAACTCATCGCGGCGCCCGGTAGATCGGATCCAGCGCGCTTTCTTCCGCGAGGCGCTGATAGAGCTTCCAGTCGTCTACCGTATCGACCTCAAGCCACCCGCCTGGCACCGGCACCGCTCTTACCGGCCACCCCAAATCGATAAGGTGCTGGAGGAAACTTGTCATGTAGAGCTTGGCGAACGGCTGGCCGTCATAGATCGTCGCACGGTCCATCGCATCGTAGACCGCACGCAGCTTCGGCAGATGGTCGCCACGCACTTTGAACAGGCCCATGTATTGCCCTTGCACATCGTCGTAGTTGCGGGCTTTCTTGCCGAGTTCGCGGATCAGTCCGCTATCATCACGTTTCATGGTTTCGGCGTCGGCAAGCGGATCGTCCATCCGATGCTGCCAAAGCGCGCGCCAGCCTTCGTTGACCGCGACTGCGACTGGCGCGACGGCGCTTTTTACTGCCTCGATCACTTTAGGTTCGTAAAGAATGTCGCTGTAGCTCACGACGAGGTCGTCTTCACAGTCGCGGAATAGGTCAGCCGCGCAGAACAGCGTCGTCACCATATTGGTGTTGGCGTAATTCGAATTGAGCACGACGCTGCATCCAGGGGCCGCCGTCGCGACCTGTTCGTGACGGTAACCCGCTATGATGGTGATATCGCTGATGCCGCCGCCGCGGATGATATCGATCAAGTGGGCCAGCAGCGGCTTGCCGAACAGTGGTACCAGGCATTTCGGCTTGTCGGCGGTAAGCGGCATCAACCGCATACCTTGGCCTGCCGCTAGGATAACTGCCTTCATCGGACTGCTCCGAAAAAATTCCAGATTAGCGATAGGTCGCGCTCCGCCACCGGACTTTCACGCTCGGGATGCCACATCACACCGAGGATTGGCAGTGAGGCATGAGCCGCCGCTTCTATTGTGCCGTCTTCGGCCCTGGCCAGCGCAGTCAGCGGCGCCGCCAGCGCCGCCCGCGGAATGGTCCAACCGTGAAAGCTGTTGACGGTGAAGGATTGCGGCCATTCGATCGGTGCGCCTTCGAGCGGCATCACTCTATGCGGCTTGGCGATATGTGCGCGGTCACTCTCCAGCGTACCGCCAAAATGGCAATTGAGCATTTGCAGGCCGCGGCAGATGCCGAATACCGGTAGGCCGCGCTCGCTGCAGTAATCCAGGAGCGCCGTCTCGAATTTGTCGCGTCGCGCCGACGTGTCGCTGCCGTCGGGCACTGTCGTCAGGTCATTGCCTCCGGACAGGATCACGCCGCCCAGTTTCGTCTCTCTGACGTATTCCGGCACGTTTTCAATCGTGTTGCTCAGCGGCAACGGGACATATCCGATCGTCTGCACCAGCATGGCAAGGCGCTGGTCGAGGCAATCCCAGGTCTCGTTTCGTTCAGGGCGCTCGAACACGCGTTGGGTTATTCCGATGTGCATTATTGCAACACCCTGAGTTGCCGGCTCTCACAGTCGAGCATCATGCTTCGCGCGCCCCGGATGTGTTCATACGATACTTCGCCGATGCCGATCGCAGCCGGCAGGCCGAATTCTGCGGTGCGGATCGCCATATGCGAATTCGCGCCGCCATAGACGGTAATCAAGCCAACGATGCCACGCAAAAACAGCCAGTCATAGCCGGGGTCCGCCTGCTGGATGATGACGATCTTGCCGTGCAGATCCGCGTGCGAGGGCTCGGCGTGCTCGGACAGGTCGAGCACCGCGGCAGTTGCCTTGCCGGACCCGATGAAGTTGGCCTTGTCTTCCTCCCGCACAAAGCACCAAATGTCATCCTTCGCGAGAATCAAGGGCGGCAACTCGACTGCGCGCACGGAGCGGTAAAACTCCGCTCCTTCGCACGCGTGGCTGGCGAGATACTCTCCTATGTCGCCGCTGACCAGGCCGCGCCTGATGGCGTCCAGATCGTTCCAGGTCATATGCGAGAGTTGCTCGCGGGATACGTTGTGGCGCGCGCCGAATTCGACCAGCGAGTTGAGCGCCAGGCTCAAATGACGGGTAAATTCAAACTTCGACCACTCCCGCCCCTCAATCGCGCCGCGCAGGAACTCATCGAAGCGGCCAATATCGTCGTCAAGGCCGAGGCGCGGGAGTGCGGCAGAAAGGGCCTTCCTGGCGGGTGCCGGCCACTCGAAGCGGTGACGGTCCGTTCCATGCGGCGCGCGGCCGACCGCAGCATGAATTTGAGGATCATCGGCATAACAAAGCGATGTGACGTCGTAGGTGCCCGGCCGCAGATGGCCGTAGTGCGAAATGAATTCGCTTTGTGATACCAAGCCATCGGCATGCCTCGCCGCATCCTCGGAAAAAACCGAGGCAACGGTCTTGAGCGAACGCATGAAGCCGTCGAAGTCCTCGGCGGTGATAATCTCTTCCTCGACTGCCGAGCGCAACATTTCCACGGCGACGAAGCCCTGACGGGCGAGATGTGCGAACGGCAGTGTGCCGAAGCGGCGGCAGTCTTCCAGCAGCGCCGCACTCCGCTCGAGCGGATCCGCCACATCTTTGATCGCCTGGAGCCCCGTATTCAGCTGTGCGGCGCGGTTGAGTTGGGCGCGATAGCCAGCGATGCCCGTCTTGGTGATGTCGCCAAGCGCGGCTTCGATTTCGCCGATCTCGCGGGCTGAAAATCCAGCCTGTGCCAACGGGCGTGCGCGCCGCGCAAAAGCTAACGTTCGGCAAGTTAATGCAATCTCGAATTCGACCTTGTCATGCCAGGCGGGATTTTGCGCGAGACGATGCAGATAATAGCCGGCCAGGCGGTCGCCAAGCCTTGCGGTCAACTGTGCGGGAACGAATGAATTGAAGCTGGCGCGCACGTCGACGTAAGGATGTCCGGCGAAGGTGGTGACCAGAGGAAACGGCCGCACGTCGCGAAAGCCGCATTCCGCACGTTGCTGCGCCCACACCTCGTCGGTGATGAGGTACTGGTAGAGGCTGAGCGCCAACCGGCGCGGCCGGATGCCGATAATCTCTGCCGGATTCCAATCAGGCATCACGCCGAAGGCGGGCGGCCCGGCCTGATTGGGCCGCGGCGCGGCGGCGACCACAAACCTTGCCTCTGCGTCGTTGAGCAGCACTTCAACCTGCTCGTCGCTTGATTGCCACCGGCTGGCGTCGACTACGATGGGCCGCAATTGCAGAACGAACACTGCGCCGGATTGGTCGATGGCGAATTCGATGTCGAGCGAATCGTAGCCGACCAGTTTCTCAATTTCGCGGATCGCCGGCAGCAGATTGGCAAGCTCTGGCGGCGCCGCGGTGGTTTCTCGATTGCGATAGGCCACCAGCATTTTGAGCTGGCGGCCGGCACCGGAGGTAACTGTGTCGGTGCTGCCGTTCTGCGTGTCGTAGTTGATAACGAAATAGGGCGCACCATGCCGCAAGGTGCGGGTGAAAGCGACACCGCTCAGGCGCACGTCCGCCAGCATCGGCTGGATCAGGACTTGATGTTCGCGCGCATCGTCCTGATAGTCCGCGAATACAGTGTCGACGGCCTTGCGCAGCGCTGCTGGCTGCGGCGCGACGTTAAGTATGCTGCGATAATGGCCGGCATTGGATTGGGTCCAGCCGTCCTCGGTACGCGCGCTGCTGCGTACGACAAAGTAGCGGTTACCGAGAGTTTCGATCGCGCGGGCGGTTTCACCTACGGGATCGGCCTCCCAAGCCTTGGCAGGGACCATATACTGCTCGAGGATGCGACTCTTACGAACCAGCGGACGCATCCGCTTGAGCGTTTCGGCCTTGGTGCCGAGCACGAAGCGCGCGACGTCTTGCCGCTCATCGAAGGTTGCCCAACGCCCGGCGATGTCGACGGCTGCGATGGAGAGCCCGCCTTCGCGCAAGTGGTCGATCAGCCGGGACAGCGTCCATGTAAGATGCGCGCCTTTCGGCACTGCTCGCAGTGCGTGGATTTGGTGCAGCGCGGCGTGCGAAAGCTTCACCACGCCGACAAAAAACGCGCTTGACTCTTCGACGACTTTGCCCACAGCTTCGACTTTGCCGCCTACAACACGAGCCTTTTCATAGTTGGCAGCGTCCCGGGCGAAATGGGGCCGCGAGAAAAACGTGCTGTCCACGGCCACGACGACGTCATCCTTGGCTTCGCACAGCGCCTCGACGACGTCGTTCTCGAACACGATGTCGCTGTAGCAAACGAAATGTTCGATGCCGGCATCGAGCGGCGCGGCCAAAAGCGAAGCGGTTGCGTTGGTGTTCTCCCAATCGGAATTAATCGAATACTGAAGCTGTGGAAATTGCCGCCGAACCTTGTCGACTTGATAGCCGCCGACGAAGTGGAATTCGGGCTGCAAAGGCGCGAACGCGCGCAGGCACCATTCCATGGCCGGTACGTGATGGACGGTTTCCAGCAAGGCGGACGGTTCGGCGCCACGAAACGGCATGCCGGCACCGAGAATGACAACGACCGGCTGAGCGGCCTCAGGACTGCATTCTGTCATGCCGCGGACGGAAAGATCCGCTCCATGACTGCGTTGCGGAGGGTGGAGTGCATGAAGTTGTAAGTCCGCCCCTGAGTGAGATCCTGAGGCGTGGCATGCGCTATCGCGGAAGCAAGGCCTTGCGCAGCACTGCGCTTGATCACGTCGGTCAAAAGCTTCGCCCGCAAAATCGGATCGTAATAAGCATACAATAGCCGATAAAGCGATTTCGAGTCGGGTCGTTTTTCGGCCTTTGCCGAGAAAGTCAACGCCGGGAATTTGGCAGTCGCAATCACAGCGCCGGTGTCCAGGCCGTTGGACATTAGGAAGCACGAGGCCGTGGGATGGCCCAGGACAGCTGTCGACCATAGCAGACCATCGGCACCACGAATCGCCGGTAGGACGCCGGGATGCACATGTAACACTGGCCGTCGCGGGTCGCTAACTAGAGCGTCGGGCATGATTCCGCCTCCGGTGAACAGCACCGGGTATGCAGGCAAGGCGTCGAAAGCCGCCTTGAGCGCCGGATCGCGCAAACCGTCAGCCTCCACTTCGATCAAATTGCGCGCGAAGCCCGCATAGTCAAATCTAGACGTGAGCGAAGCGTAGAAATCATCCGGCAGATCGTGGCACCTGACAATTTCGTTCGTCATCGCCTCGTGAAGTTGCGGATGGAGATTCGGCAGTTGCCTCACCCAATACATTGCGGCCGCAGCTTGCGCGCGGTTTGCATACCAGCGGTACAATCCACGCGGCCACAGCGCATTTGCACCACGGCGTTTCCTGACAAATAGAATCTGCTCGAGCAGAAATCCATTGGCACGAAGGTGTGCAAGATAGGCTCTTGCCATCACCCCATCATATACCAGCGCGTTCATCGCAAGCTGTTCAGGCATGTACGTGCCCAGCAATCAAATGTGCGCACAAGGTATCGAAGCGGGCAAGTTCCTTCGGTTCCACCTCAGCGCTACCGTCGCGCGCGAACAACGCACCATTGACGAGATAGAGGCTATCACCATGGCCGTAGCCGTCATCATCTTTCGCAAATGCAAAGGCCAGCAGCACAGAGGCCGCATAATAATGATCGCGCGCCCCAAGTTCACGTGGCGCGGCCTCGCGCTTCCATTCGGCTGTATAACTTTCATCAAGCTGCTTGCTTATCGCTAGCCGCCGCGCGAGCTGGTCCAAGACCTTGCGTGAGGCGACGTCGACGTATGGCCATTGCCGCGCCAATGTTGCGATCAAATGCCTCGTGTCAATCACGCCGCTACTTGCCTCCGAGCGCACCGGAATGGCGGCAAGCATACCCGCCAGTGATGTGCGGATACCACTCTCGGACAGTGCGGTGTTAACGGGCGCTCTCGTCACAATCCTGAATAGAAAGTTGAGCCGGGACCGAATTGAAACGGCTACTCTTTGGACGACTTAGCTACCGCCCGGGGATTGGGTTTGCCTCGGAAAACCGAAGCGATGGCGTCATTGATCCTCTTCCAAGCCAGTTTGATCGAAACCAAGGCGGCCGCAAGGGCGCCGATGATAACTTGGGCGATCATCGAGCCGGTGCCAGGATCGAGATAGGCGAATGCCGGAGTCGATAGGCAAACAAACAAGGTAGCGAGCAAAACGACGTCGGATTTCCGGATCATCGGACCTTCTTAAGGTAAGTATCATTCCCTCTGCAGATTAGGACTTATAACTTTTTCGCGCAAGAGCATCGGCGTGAACATTTATGGCTCCTGCGCCTCTGGAAGCACTTGGGGCGCTTGGGGCCTGACGGAAAATGACCGGATAACCACCGAATAACCTCTGATTGGCGAAAAGCTGCTTACGGTCATGCGCGCTCCGCAAACTTCCGCCAAATGGCGATGGCTAAATTTACGGATGAGCCCCGGTATGGACCGCCAACGCGTAAGGTTCACCCTCGTCGCCGCCGCGCCAGGCGACAAAAATAACCACACGATTCCCGAAGTCGCACGACGGACAGCCTAGCCAAGCTAGACATCTCAAGCAGGTAGTCCTTCCTGATCGATCGTGAGGTTGCCTGCCTCAGACGATCAAGAAGTTCCGGTCGGTTAGGTTCAAATGCAAAGCAAGTGTTACGAAGTGAATCGCCGCTGTGGGACCGCTGCCATCCGCATCGTAAGATAGTGCGCCGGTATCGACATTATAGATAACCCGATCGTTCGCGTCGATGGCCCCCGACGTGAAGGCTGCGGCAGCCAGCACGCCAGATGAACCAGCTGCGGCAAAGATCGCGTGGTCCAGCACAATCCTGTCCGTGCTCACGTTAAAATCGGTAATGGTGTCAACGTTGTTACCTCCGGCAATTTCGGTGCTAAACAAGAAGGTATCCGCCCCATCCCCACCGGTCAGCGTGTCGTTGCCTGTCAGCCCGTTGAGCACGTCGCTGCCGCTGCCTCCAATGATAGCATTAGCCCGATCATTGCCGATCCCAGTGTGGCCATTCGAACCGACGAATGTCAAATTCTCGACGTTGGCCGAAAGGACGTATGCCGCGAGGAACGTCTGCACTTGGTCGACGCCTTCATTGGCGAATTCGAACACCGTATCGGCTTTGGACTGAACCGCGTACATATCGTTGCCAGTTCCACCCTGAAGAGTATTCAGGCCGGTGCCGTCGATCAGCGTGTCGTTGCCCGCAAGGCCGATCAGGTAATCGTTGCCAGTGCCGCCAATGATGACGTTGTTTAGGTCGTTGCCGATAGCGGTGTGTGAACTCGCACCGATGAACGTCAGGTTCTCAACGTTGGCCGAAAGCACGTAATACGCCAGGAACGTCTGCACCTGGTCGACGCCTTCATTGGCGAATTCGAACACCGTATCGGCGTTGGACTGGACCGCGTAGTTATCGTTTCCTGTTCCGCCCTGAAGGGTATTCAGGCCGCTGCCGTCAATTAGCGTGTCGTTGCCCGCGAGCCCAATCAGGTAATCGTTACCGGCGCCGCCAATGACGACGTTGTTCAATTCGTTGCCGATACCGGTGTGGTTATCCGCACTGACGAAGGTCAGTTTCTCAACGTTGGCCGAAAGCTTGTAAAACGCCAGGGAAGTCTGCACCTGGTCGATACCTTCATTGACAAATTCAAACACCGTATCGCCGTTGGACTGAACCATATAGATGTCGGCGCCGGTTCCGCCCTGAAGAGTGTTCAGGCCGCTACCCCCGACCAGCATATCATTGCCGATACCGCCCGATAGCGTGCAGCTCGCGGCGCCTGCGATCAGCGTGTCATTGCCGCTGCCGCCGATCGCATTTTCGAT
>WUUC01134928.1_pt1 | contig 12364 bp, 14 predicted proteins | sample 6278441 | NCBI WGS metagenome assembly WUUC01 (sample SAMN13675441, study PRJNA597444) | soil metagenome | isolation source: soil | place: USA: Washington | collected 2017-10 | reverse complement strand
GCGAGCTTGGCATCGACCAGCACGTCGCCACGCGCGCGGCATTCCTCCACGACATCGGCAAGGCGGTCGACCGCGAGATGGAAGGCACGCATCTCGAGCTCGGGATCGAGCTGCTGCGAAAATACGGCGAGAGCGAAGCCGTGGTGCTGGCAGTGGCCGCTCACCACATGGACATCGACTGGCCGTCGCTCGAAGCGATGCTCGTGCAGGCCGCTGACGCGATTTCCGCCGCGCGTCCTGGCGCGCGGCGCGACATCCTCGAGTCCTACGTGAAGCGGCTCGAGAAGCTCGAAGGCATCGCCGACTCGTTCAAAGGCGTCTCGAAGGCGTTCGCGCTTCAAGCCGGGCGCGAAGTGCGCATCATGGTCGAGAGCGAGAAGATCTCCGACGAAGAGGCCATCTGGCTTTCGAAAGACATCGCGCGGCGAATTGAAAGCGAGCTGCAATACCCCGGTCAGATCAAGGTCACTGTCATTCGGGAGACCCGGGCTATCGAATACGCGAAGTAGGCCGTTGGGTAATCTCGGAATTTGCATTGATGCATCGGTGAGCTCATTGCTCAGAGGCGATGTTCCAATGGCAAACCGCGAGATCACCACATGACAACTGTTGCCGATGTAGGTGAGCGTGCGCTCATCGAGCGCATCACCGCTCGCCTGACATCGCCCGGGTGGGTTCTCGTCGGACCCGGCGACGACGCGGCAGTGATCGAGCCCGAGCGGCGAATGGCCGACGTCCTCACCACCGACGCGTTCGTGGAAGGCATTCATTTCGACCGGCGCTTCTGCCCGCCCGATGCGATCGGGCACAAGGCGCTGGCGGTCAACTTGAGCGACCTGGCGGCCATGGGCGCAGTCCCCCGCGCCGCGCTGCTATCGCTGGTGCTCCCCGACGCGCTACCTGCCATCGACGTGGACGGCATTCTCGACGGGTTGTTGGCGCTAGCCGCACGCCACAAGGTCATCCTCGTCGGCGGCAACATCACCCGTTCACCCGGCCCGCTTGTCGTGGACGTCACGGCCGTGGGCGCAGTCGCTCCGCGCCGTGTGCTCCGGAGATCCGGAGCGAGGCCGGGCGATGAGGTGTACGTGACCGGAACGGTGGGGACGGGAGTTGCCGGGCTTCAGGCGTTTCGCGAAGGCGGTCATCTACCCGACGCGCAGGCCCACTATTTGCGGCCAGAACCACGTACGCGGGCCGGACTGCTGCTGGGCCGCAACCGGGCAGCCACAGCCTGCATAGATCTGAGTGACGGATTGGCAGATGCCGTCCGGCAGGTCGCCCACGCTTCAGGCGTAGGAATAGCGATACGCGCCGATGCACTGCCGATTCAGGATGCAGTCCGCGACTGGTTCGTGCAACACCGTGCAGATCCGGCAATTGCGGCAATCGCCGGCGGAGACGATTATGAATTGCTGTTCACGGCTCGCCCCACCCAGCGCGGCCGTTTGCGGGCGGTAAGAAGCCACGTCGGGAACCTGGCCATCACCAGGATAGGCGTGGTGAGCAGGGGAGGCGAAGTCGTGCTCCAGACCGACGCGGGTGGCCGGGAGCTTCCGGCGGGGTTTGAGCACTTCAAGGAACGGTGATTAGCGATTGAGCGATTGAGCAGTCGGGTGATTGACGAGTCCCGAACCGCCCAAATCACGAATCACGCATCACCCGATCGCCTAATCACCAATTCAAGATGCCACTTATCTCACGGTCCATCGGGCGGAAGATCATCGCGACGGTCGTCCTCAGCCTGGGATTCGTGTTCGTCTACGAGACCACGATCCGCGACTCCCGCTATGCGGCGCGGCAGGCGATGACCGGCAATGCGCTGGGCTCGCCGATGCCCGGCACGCGAATGCTCTTCCAGGCGACGGCCTACTGCAAAGGGACCACGACCGCGTCCGGTGTCAACGTGCGCACCGGGATTGCGGCAGCCGATCCCGAGTTGCTTCCCGTCGGAAGCGTCATCAGCATCAATGCCGGCGACACCAAATACACCGGCATCTACACCATCATGGATACGGGCCCCGCAGTGCAGGGCCGCATCCTCGACGTGTACATGTGGAGCTGCAACGAGGCGCTCGCCTTTGGCCGCAAGCAGGTCCAGGTGACGGTCCTGCGCCTTGGCTGGAACCCGCGCCACAGCACGCCGGGAATCGTCGATGCCCTGTTTCGAAGCCGGCAGGTGAAAAAGGACGCCGCAATCGCGGCGGCAACGCCGGCGGAACCCCCGGCCGCGCCCGAGGCCCCGAGATAAGACGCCCACGAGCCGCGCCTCGCGGCTCGTGGACACACCCCTTGGCGCTACCGAACGTTTGCCGCGGAATCGAGCCGAATACGGATGATCGACCCGGCCGGCAACGTGATGTCCTTGCCGTCGGTGGCCGCGATCGCGCCGCCCGCCCCGATCACGGCGCCGAGGATCGCGCCCTTCACGCCGCCGAGGACGCCGCCGATGATGCCGCCGACGCCGGCGCCCACACCAGCAGTGCCCGCTTCTTCACGGATACCGCCGCTCTCGAACACCTGCGTTGCGGTCGCGCGAATCGGAACTTCGCGGCCTTTGACGACCATCTGATCGAACGACAGCGTCAGCTTGCCGGCACGCTCGATGCGGCCCGCCTTGTCCACGCCGCTCACAACTCCGCGCACAACGGAGCCCGCAGGAACGAGCACCTGCCCGTTTTGCGTCAGGTCCACCGCCGTAGTCGTTTCGAACCGCTGCTCGGGTGTTGCCGATTCAGAGCTCAGCGTCGTCTGCAGCTTGACGTCGAGCTCCTGTCCCGTTGGAATAGTGCCCGGGTTATCGTTGTTGACCGTCGTTGGTGTCGTGGGCGCTGTCTGGTTGACCTCCGATGTGCTCGGCGGTGAATTGGGGGCGGTCGTCGGACCAGGATCGCTGGTCGTCGCGCCACAGCTGACACACGCGAGCACAATCAACGATGCCGCGGATTTGGTGAATAGTGACATCTGACTTCTCCTCCTCACGTCGTATTCCACTGCCATCCTTATGAAGCAACGGCGGTACCCTGCCGTCCAGCTCGGCGGTGTGGTGATCGTGGCGGCGGGTGCGCTGCTGTGGTTTGCCGAGCGGAAGAGGCCGTTACGTCGCCGTGTTGAGCCTGAAACCGCGCATCACGCGCGTAACGCCGCGGTTGCTGCGCTCGCGGTGACGACGGTCCAGCTTGCGGAAATGCCGGTGGTCTCGCCGATAGCCAGATTCACCGTCCGGCGTCGTTGGGGACTACTCGGCCGCATCCCGCATGGCTGGGTTCGCACTGCCCTGTCGCTCGTGCTGCTCGACTACTCGCTTTACGTGTGGCACGTGCTCACCCACCGCAGCCCGGCGCTCTGGCGATTCCATGCGGTGCATCATGTCGATCTCGATCTCGACACCTCGACGGCCGTCCGCTTCCACTTTGGCGAACTGACACTCTCGATACCCTGGCGCGCCGCACAGGTGGCGCTGATTGGCGTGTCGCCGCGCGACCTCCGCCTGTGGCAGCAGGCGCTGCTCGTGTCGGTCTTGTTTCACCATTCGAATGTTCGGCTGCCGCCGCGGGTCGAGCGGGTGCTCAGCGCGTTCGTGATGACGCCGCGCCTGCACGGCATTCACCACTCGGATCTCGAGACAATCCGCGATGCCAACTGGTCGAGCGGCCTCACGATCTGGGATCGGCTGCACGGCACGCTGCGCACCGACGTGCCACAGGACGCCATCACGGTCGGCGTGGAGGGTTATGAAGATCCCGAACACGTGACACTTCCACGCATCCTGGAAATGCCGTTCACCGAACCGCCACGTCCCGGCCCCGCCGTACCGTATGACCGATAACTGGCGGTACGCGCAAGGCCTGGTTCGCGCTGGCGGCGCCGCCATCGTCTTTTCCCTTCCGCTCCTGATGACGATGGAGATGTGGTGGCTCGGGTTCACGATGAGCCGTGCGCGGCTGCTGCTCCTCCTCGTGCTCCTGCTGCCGACGCTCGTGCTGCTGTCGTACCACGCCGGGTTCGAGGCGACATCGGCCTGGCGCGACGATATCCTGGACGCGCTCGTCGCGTACGCGATTGGTTTCCTGGCGTCGGGCACGGTGTTGTGGCTCCTTGGAATTCTCACCAGCGACACGACAGCGAGCGAAGCGATCGGCATGACATCCGTGCAGACGGTTCCCGCGAGCATGGGCGCGATGCTGGCCCGCAGCCTGCTCGCCGACGAACACGCAGATGCCGATGCGCGACGCTCCAGCACATATCAAGGTGAGATCTTCATCATGGCCGTCGGGGCGCTGTTCCTCGCGTTCAGCATTGCGCCGACCGAGGAGGTGATCCTCATCGCGTTTGGCCTGTCGCCGCTCAACACGATCCTGCTGGCCCTGGTGTCGCTCGCGTTGATGCACGCGTTTGTCTACGCCGTGCGCTTCCGCGGCCAGATACAACGCGCGGAACATACGACGATTCCTGGCGAGTTCCTCCGTCTCACGGTGGTGGGCTATGCGTTGGCACTAGCGATCAGCGCGTACGTGTTATGGACGTTCGGCCGCGACGAAGGGCTCCACCTTGTCGAGTTGACCCGAGCTGCGGTCGTGCTCGCCTTTCCCGCGGCAATTGGCGCGGCATCCGCGCGTCTCCTGATATGACGATGCCCGCCCGGAGCCGGAAAAACAACGAGGTGCCGACCATCGAATGGGTCACAGGTGCCGTCGGCCTGGCCATCGTGCTCGGGACGCTCGGCTTCATCGCGTATGAAGCATTTCGCAACGGCCCGGAGGAGCCGCGACTGCAGGCGACGATCGAAACCAGCGGCCCGGTGCCGACGGGATTCTCCGCCACCGTCACGGTGAAAAACGAGAGCCGCCGCGCCGCAGCGGAAGTGCTCGTCGAAGGCGTACTTCGCTCGAGGGATGGCACCGAGGTTCGCAGCGAGGTGCGCCTGGACTATGTGGCCGGTCTCTCAACGCGACGAGGTACGCTGGTGTTCCCTCGCGCACCCGACGCCGGCGGAGTAGCGGTCCGCATCGTGGGTTATACGACCCCGTAGCCGCCGTTATCGCCCGCCGCCCAACGAGGCGTAATACCGCGCCACGTCGCGCATCTGCTCCGGCTTCAGGCGGGGCGCGACCTGTTGCATGATGTGCGCGTACCGCGAGCCACCGCGTCGCTCGCTCGCGAACAACTCCAATTGGAGCACCAAATAGTCTTGGTATTGGCCGTCCAGCCGCGGGTAGGCGGGATTGCGCGCCTGCTCGCCGGGTCCATGGCAATCGCTGCACGACGGCACGTTCTGTTCGGGAATCCCGCGTAACGCGATCCGCGCTCCGGCGTCGTCAGCTGCATCGACGGTGGACGCCGTGGTCGCCCTCGCGAGCCCACCGTAGTGAGTGGATACCGCTTCGATCTGCTCGGGTGTCATGCCCACCACCACAGACCTCATGATGCCGCTGCGCCGGCCCCCGCGCGAGTAGGCCTCGAGCGCGAGCCGCAGGTAGGTGGGACTCTGTCCCGCGAGGCGGGGGAACGCGCTCTCGCCGCGGCCGCGGCCGTCCACGCCATGGCAACGAGCGCACGCCTCGGTACCCTCGGCAGCCGGCGCAATGTCAAGGCCCGCGAGATCGTTGTACTCCGCGGGGCCGAGTCCCGGCAGTGTCCGCAGAAACGCCACCATCGCCCACACCTCGTCATCCCGCTGCGGCTCCGGCCACGCGGGCATGCCGGTGAACATGATGCCGTGCTTGACGATCGAGAACAGCTCCCCGTCGCTCCACGACGCCACGCGCGCCGCTAGATTCGGCGGCGGCGGATCCATGCCGAGCGCCACCCGCGTGCGCGGAGACGGCGGCGCCCCATGGCACGAGCGGCAAGTTGTCTCGTAATGTCCCGCGCCCCTGAGCACCAGCGCGGGCACGTCGAGCCGCGGCACACGAACGCCCATGCTGTGCGTGGCGATCGATCGTTTCTTCGCAAACTGCACAAACCACCGCGTGGCTGCGTAATCGCCGGGGCTTTCCGTTACGGGGATCACTCCGGACACAGCGACGAGCACCAGGGCGACCGCCAGCACTGTGACGTACATGCCGATCCGGATGAGCCGCTTCATGTCCGTTCGTGCGCCGATGGTGCAAGCGTCCGCACGAGTCCGACCATCAGCCACAATCCGCCCGCGAGGTATACCGAGCCGCCGACGAGCAACATCAGCGCGCCGCCGAGATGCTGGTCGGCGAGTCCATGTTCGTGCGCATGCCCATAGAGAGAACGCGGGGCGAGCCCGAGCAATGCGCCAAGCAGCGTCATGTGCATCGAGGTCAACAGCAACGACACCACGCCGGTTGCCGCGCGTGCAAGGCGCACGTGCGGCTCGCCGCCGAGGACCGACATCCACAGCCAGAGTCCGGCGAAGAGGAATGTGACCTGCTCGGCAACAAAGGCGACGGGCTCACCGCGAGCCGCCAGGTGAAACGCGGGCGCGTGCCACGCCCACACAGCAACGAACTCCGCTACTGACGCCGGAACCGGCGAGAAGACCCGTGGCGCGAAGCGGACCGGGTCGAAGCGGCCCCCGACGACACCGCGCGCGATGAGCGGCGCCGCGATCGCCACGACGGCCAGGTGCATCGCCATATGGGCAGCGAACCTATGTAACGCCAATGACGGCAGTGGACCGAGCCACGCACCCGCGAGCACGAGCAGGCCCGCCGCCAGCGACACGGCCGGAGTGACGTGCGCGCCTGCCATTCGTCGTCTCAGCGACATGTCTGGATGAAGACCGCCGGCAATGCCGTGAAGATCGTGGCCACCGCGCTGAGCCCCGCAAGCAGCAATACTGCGAAGCCCAGGAAGCGATGCCGTCCCTCAGGCGTGTCGAAATCATGCCCGGTGGTTTCGAGACCGTGGCCGTACCCGTGACGCCGATAGCCGATGACACCGGCCACGGCGATTCCCGTCAGTGCGACCGCCGTGTAGACGGCGATGACAACGCGAATGCCGTCGATCGACGCCGAGGCCTGGCCAACTTTCGCGCACCATACGGCGGCTGACGTGTACGACAGCAGGAAGTGAACGGCCCAGATCGTCGGCGCAACGGTCAGCGCCCACAGGCTCTCGTCCCGCTCGGGATGCGTCGTCACGCACAGCACCTCATGACACGAGCGGGAAACCTGCGATCACCGCCACGGTGACCAACGCCGTTCCGGCCACGAAGTGCCAGTACAACGTAATGTTCACGATGTCGATGTCGTGCCGGGCATCCAGCCCTCCAAAGAGGCTCCGGGCAACGCAGTACACCTGCATGATCAATCCCGCGCCCGCGTGGGCTGCCGTCCAGATTACGAGCACCCACACGATAGCCGCATACACGTGCGCCTCGGGATCGAGCGCCGTGAGCCACGGGCCGGCGAGCAGCGCGGCGCACCCGGCGGCACCCGCGCCGACGCCGCCAATCAGGCCAAGGTAGAAGAGCATGCGCTGGTCCGCGCGATTCCAGCGTCGGGCCAGCACCGTCAGGGCCCAGGCGGCGAGAAGAAGTGCCGCGGCAAGGGTGGGCCAGAACACGCCGGGACCCGCCATGTTCTCCGGTGGAAAGTCGGGTCGAACCGTCCAGTAGAAAAAGTAGCCGAAAATGAGCGACATGAAGGCGGTGACGTCGCCAAGCATGGTGATCAGCATCGCCCACCAGCCGACCGACGCTTGACCCGACGCATAGAGGGGCAACGTCACCCCCAGGCCGACATCCTTCTGCTCTTTCTCCGGGATCATCGCCGTGCCGGTCCACAGCCACGCCAGGATCGTGACAACCGCCAGGGCACCGCTCCCGAGCGCCAGCCACCACGCCGCATACGTCGAAAAGATGAACACGCCGCCGGTGAACACGGCGGCAATGATGGTCAGGAACGTTGGCCCGGGCACGCGCAGGCATTGCACGGGCTTTGCATCGATGACGCTCGTGACAAGCGTTTCGCGCTTGCCCTCTTCTGCGTCCGGGAGAAAGAAGCGTCCTTCGTCCACGTCACGCACGAAGTTCGGCTGATCCCACAGCGGATAGCGGCTGTCGATCTCTGGAATCGATCGCACGCCCCACGGTTCCGAGGGCACCTCGGCGAGCCATTCGAGCGTGCCGGCGCGCCACGGATTGCGCTCGCTCATCGGCGCCTTGCGTGCCGACTGCACCACGTCCCACAGGACGATCGCGAATCCGACTGCAAGCACCAGGGCGCCAACGGTGGAGATGACGTTGAGCGTGTCGAAGCCGATGCCAGCCGGGTAGGTGAACACGCGACGCGGCATGCCGCGCAGTCCGGTGAGGTGCATTGGCACGAACGTGACGTTGAATCCCACGAACATCAACCAGAACGCGGCGCGGCCGCGCGCGTCCGACAACCGCTTGTCGGTCACGATCGGAAAGAAGTAGTAGAGGCCCGCGATCAGCGGAAACACAGTTCCACCGATCAGCACCGAATGCAGGTGCGCGACGATGAAATGCGTGTCGTGCGCCTGGAAGTTGAAGGGCGCGACGGCGACCATCACGCCGGTCAACCCGCCGAGCACAAAGGTGGCGAAGCCGCCGAAGACGAACAGGACCGGGACCGATCGAATCACCCGGCCGGACAGCATCGTTGCAAGAAAGCAGAAAATCTGGACGCCGGTTGGAATCGCCACGGCGGTGGACGCCGCCGAGAAGAACCCGAGCGAGATGCCGGGCAACCCGGTCGTGAACATGTGGTGAACCCACAGGCCAAAGCTCAGGAAGCCCGTGCCCACCGCGGCGAGCACGATCCACCCGTAGCCGACGATGGGCCGCTGCGCGAACGTCGGCACGATCATCGCGACGAGCGCGACCGACGGCAGGAACACGATGTAGACCTCCGGGTGGCCGAAGATCCAGAAGAGATGCTGCCACAGGACGGGATCGCCGCCGCGCGAGGGATCGAAGAACGGCCAGTTGAACGCCCGCTCCAGTTCAAACAGGATGTCGCCGGCAATCAGCGGCGGGAAGGCGAAGAGGATCATCGCGGCGACGACGAGGATGTACCAGGCGTACAGCGGGATGAGATTGATCCGCATTCCCGGCGGGCGGCACTTCAGGATGCCGACGATGAGTTCCACTGCGGCGGCAATGGATGCCACTTCGATGAAGCTCAGGCCGAGCATCCAGATGTCGGGGCCGACACCATGCTGGTACCTCGTGGTGAGCGGTGGATACATGAACCAGCCGCCGCGCGGCGCGGCACCGAAGAAGATCGACCCGCATACGAACACGCCGCCAATCAGGAAGCTCCAGAACCCGTATGCCGACAGGCGCGGGAACGGCAGATCGCGCGCCGCGAGCATTGCCGGCAGGAGCAGGATCGACACGGCCTCGAAGATGGGCACCGCGAACAGGAACATCATGACGGTGCCGTGCAGCGTGAACACCTGGTTGTACATGTCGGCGGAGAGCAGGCCGCTACGTGGTGATGCGAGCTGAATCCGCATCAACAGCGCCAGCGCGCCGCCGAACAGCATGAAGGCGAACGCGGTCGCGCAGTACCACTTCCCCACTTCCGTGTTGTTCACGGCGGACCAGTACCGCCATCCTTCCGGCGTTTTCCACGCCTTCAGGAGCCGGTCGGCCTGTGCGCGCTGAATCTGGATTGGCGCCGGTTCCGCCGGATCTTCGGGCGCGGCGGCGGTGCCGCGGCTCATTGCAGCGAGTCCATGTAATCGGCGAGCGCAAGAAGATCGTCAGGCGGCAACATCCCGAACGCCGGCATGCGCGCCTCGGGCTTGTAACGGTGGGAATCAAAGATCCACCGGAAGAACCCGCCACGATCGTTGTCCAGGGTTCCCGCAGCCAGGCTCACCCGGCCGCCTACGTGGGTAAGGTCCGGTGCGGTCACGCCGTCCGCCGCTGTTCCACGGACCGTGTGACACGCTCCGCATCCGTTTGCCAGGAATGCGTCCCTCCCGCGCTGAAGCCATACGTCCGTCGGCGGTTCCGACGCCCGCCGCTGCCCGGTCAACCAGTCCGCGAATGCCGCCTCTTCGGTGACGACCACGTGGAACGCCATCTGCGCGTGAGAAGCGCCGCAGTACTCGGCGCACGCGCCGCGAAATACGCCCGTGCGTGTCGGCTCGAGCGCGATCCGATTGATCCGACCGGGAATCGCATCCATCTTGCCGGCAAGCGAGGGCACCCAGAAGGCATGAATCACGTCGGGGCTTGCCAACCGAACCTCGATCCGCCGCCCAACCGGCAACCGGAGTTCGTTCGCTAACTCGATCGTCTCGCCCCCTGGAAGCATGTAACGCACGCGCCACCACCATTGCTCACCGGTTACGGCGACGACGAGCCCACCGTCGGCCGGCAACGCGAGCACACGCGGAAGCAGTGACAGGCCGTACGCAAGGAGCGCGGCGAGCACGAGCGTCGGAAAGATGACCCCGCCGCCAACAATCAGCGTCCGCGCGGCGCCTTCGCTGTAGGTCGTTCCCGGCTTGTAATGAAGGATGTAAATCGAGAGCGCAATGATGGCGAGCCAGATCAGGCCGCCGCCTGCCGCCATCCACCAGAACAGGTCCGCGATCCGTTCGGCATCGCGGCCGGCGGGCTCGAGTGTCGATTGCGGCAGCACAGCCTATGAGCTCCGCTTGCTGGTTTCGGATGCGCAAGGCGAGCGCGCGAGCCTTGCCGTGAACGCCCGGACGATGACGATGCCGCCTCGCCGATGGCGCCGCCACGCACCGTGACGGTTTTCAGACCCGATCGGCAACGCCGCGGGCCCCGCTGTGCCGCGCGCAATTGGCACAGCAGTACATCTGCCCGCTTGCTTCCACGCCGTGTCCGACAATCCGGCAGCCGCAGTGAGCGCACTGCGGGGCGAGTTTGTGAATCGCACACATTCGAAGCTGTCGAACGTGTGACTACCACCCGCCGCGCGCACCTCGAAGCTCTTGTCGTAATCGTTGCCGCAGACTTCACATTTCCCCGTCGAGTCCTCCATTCGCGCACCTCAGGTGTGCGCTCCACGCACATGCGCGGACAGCAATGCTCATGCCCCGGCGTGCCCGTTTCCGTGGTCGGGCGACACCAGCCGCGCATGGTCCCGCAGCAGCTCCCGCACCTCCTCGTCAGAGGTCTGGCTGAAATCGCGATACCACTGCCCGACCGCCGAGAACGGCTCCGGAGTGCGGGCGCACAGAATCTCGTCCGCAATGGCGCCGAATTCGCGGCATGTATCCGGCGAGCCCACCGGGACGGCGACGACGATCTTCGAGGGCTCACGTTGGCGTACGGCCTTCACGGCGGCCCGCATCGTTGATCCTGTCGCCAGCCCGTCATCCACCAGGACAACAATGCGGCCCTTGATCGGCGCTGGTGGCCGGCCTTCGCGGTACGCCCGCTCACGGCGTTCGAGCTCGCGCTGCTCGCGCGCGGCAACGGCATCGATCGACGCGTCCGGGATGCGATACCACTGGATCACGTCGTCGTTGAGCACATGCACGCCGCCAGAGGCGATCGCACCCATCGCGAGCTCCTCGTGTCCTGGTGTGCCGAGCTTGCGGACGAGAAACAGGTCGAGCGGCGCGCCCAGCGCCTCTGCGATCTCATACGCCACGGGGACACCGCCCCGCGGCAACGCGAGGATGAGCACGTCGGGTCGTCCCGCGTAGGCGCGCAACTCGGTCGCAAGCACGCGGCCGGCTTCGCGGCGATCGGCAAATGGCCTCCCATCGTCGGGCTTGATCACGGCACCCTCCTACAGTTCGCTCGGCGCAACCCCATCGAGCATGTCGAGCGTCGGGTGAACGCGGAAGCGCACCCGCGTACGGCCGCCCTGGCGATCGTCGATTTCAAGCGCGGAGCTCGGGCCTTCCTGATCCTGATCCAGCCGCATCGCAATCGGATCTTCGATTCGAACGGTCGAAGACGGAGAGGTCGAGTCGGGCGTGAGGTCGATGCGAACTGTCATGTGTTCCGGGGCACGTTCAGCGAAGACACCTGCGAGCGGCCGCTCCGAGAGCCAGAGGTCCCGTGTCCCATCCGACGCGACGTGCTCCACGGTCGCGAGCCAGGCGCGGTGCTCGCGCCCGAAGCTCTCGAGAGTGGAGGCCCATTCCGGGCGCGGTACATCCTTCAGGCCCATTCACACCTCCACGGCGCAGATCGCAGGTCAGACGCCCGAGGGGTACGTTTCGGGGAGATCAACTTCGTCGCGAGACCAGCGCTCGAGCGGATTGAGCGCCCGCGTTTCGTCAACGTGCATCACGGCGTCGAACTGATCGGCCAGCCGCGCGCGGAAGTAGTGGCTCGCGCGTTCGGTGTCGGGGCGGTAGATCACACCGATAGCGCGCTCGAGCCGCTCGCCGAGCGCGTCTCGCAGCGGCCAGTCGCGCAACA